>Ga0172380_10008435_pt1 | contig 11270 bp, 13 predicted proteins | sample Leawe162metaG_FD_119747 | JGI IMG/M metagenome (GOLD analysis project Ga0172380, IMG submission 119747) | Leachate microbial communities from a municipal landfill in Southern Ontario, Canada - Leachate well 162 metaG | ecosystem: Engineered > Solid waste > Landfill > Unclassified | place... | reverse complement strand
GCAATGAAGCGGCAATGTCAATCTACAACCATGTTACTTTATTGATCAGAATTCCCTGAAGAGAGAAACCCCTCCACCATAATCCGGGCTTCCGTCACTAAAACCTTTTGAGGCATACACTTCGGTGTAGGTTCGCTCCCCAAATCGCCACACGACTTTCAGACGGGCTTCAAGCGGTGCCGACATGCCATCAAACAGACGGGAACCAAAACGGGCATACGCCGAAGTTGCCAGATTCTCGCTCCAACTGTAGCCAATGCCGGCATCAGCGGTCAGAAAATCCAGCGCTCCCGTTTCATTGTAAGAGCCTCCCTGGACAATATAGCGCCCCTCCGCAAAAGGCTGCCAGTTACCCAGCCATTTGGAAACAGCCACCCCACCTCCAAAATCAAACTTTCCCGTACCAAGTCCCCTGCTTTCATCGGCCGTAGGAAATTTCAGATAGACCGTTGGCCGGACGCGTGGCACGACATCACCCTCCTGCAGCAGCACATAGCCGCTGGTCAGCGTAATATCCCCCAGGCCGAAGTCGCCGCCGGACATGCCTCCCCCTCCACCGCCCGCACCGCTCATTCCGGCACCTGACGCCGTCGTGGCGCTTCCTGAACCATTCATATACCCGCGTGCCACGCTCTTTGCCGTGCTCTGCGCATTCGTGCCAAGAACGGCATGCCCGATATTTGTTGACCGCTGATACAAAAGCGGAACAGTCAGCTCAAGGTCAAGCCGCTCCGAGGGGAACCAGTCGATGACCAGTGGGGCGGTAACGTATGTACTGGTGGAACCGGTGCCGAAGGTGCCGCCGACTATTTCCAGGCCAAGCCCGAGCGCGTACTTCGCCGGAGGTGATTCAGCAAAAGAAGAGGGCGCTTTCATTACTATCGATACAACCATAAATACGGTAAAAAGCAGTATGCGCATTATCAAGTCCTTGTATTACCGTCCCATTCTGCCGCCACCCATTCTGCCGGGCGATTGCTGACGCATCTGGGCGGGTCGGTTATTCATCTGACCGGAACCACTGCCCATTCCGCCGCCGGCCCAGGCAGGTCGGCCTGATTCATTACGCAGCGAAACAGCGGTATTGAGAGAGAGGTCTGTTACTTTTTGGGCAAGGACATACACAATTCCATCCTTCCCCTGTGCCTTGGAACCACGCACCGTGATGATATCCCCTGCTTTGAGAGCAATGCCATGTTGAACCCAGTAGCTTTGCGGACCGAGTACCACGACGGTACGGGCGCCGTTGCTTTCCAGCTCCAGTTGGGCGTTGCGGCGGTCGTCGCCTGCCTGTACGGAAACGACATGCCCCGTCATTGATGTAACGGTGTTGGCATCATAGCCGGTTTCCAGATTCAGGCCACTCTGCCTGTCACTGTCGCTTCCCCAGAAAGCATATGCGGCAACCGGAGACGAGAGGAATAACGCTGCAAGCAGATATATGATTATTTTTGTCGGTTGCATGGTGTTCTCCAACAGGGAGGTGCACATGAAATAAAGAGAGGGGGACGCGTCCGCCCCCCGCAGAAGCCGCTTGATTCTGCCTGCTACGGTGCTGCTGTTGTTGCCGGTGCTGTCGTTGTGCCGGTCAAGCGGCTTCCGTCCTGCAGACCGTTACCGTTGTTAGGGCGGGTCGTGCTGCCATTGGCTGTGGTACCGGTGGTCAGAAAGGTACCGTCACGGCGCTGGGAACCGGCTGGGCGGGTTGTTGTTGCTCCGGCTGTGCCTGTTTGCGTACACGTAGCGCTACTCGTCCCCTGTCCTTTTGAGCCGCCATTACCTTTGCCGCCGCGAGCCGACGCTTCGCCTGCAAGAGCCATTGCGCAGAGTGCTGCCAGTCCCATTACCATCATCTGTTTCGTTTTCATCTGTGTTACCTCCTCGTGGGTTGTTTACTTCTTATCCGTCTTTATTCCACGAGTCGTACCAACTTCATAAAAATCTATATCTATCTGTTATTGTTAGATTTATTTCAACGCACACCAGCTGTTTCACAAAGAAACGGTGCATATTCTGCACTTGCAGGAAGGATTTTGCACCTCGTTTCCCGTACAGCAGCGATTTTATCCGTTCAAAAGGCAAATAACCAGCGAGACCACCTCTCAAGTTGCTTTTTCAACCGATTATTCTATGATGAAACAGTATGGAGCAGACTTATTTGAAACTCTTCAAATCAAAAAGGAAAAACAACACTACATGAGTCAGAAACCATCTCGCGAGTTTGTAGAGTTCGACATTACTATCCACATATTCACAGTCTCAGCGACACTTGTCGGAGTCTGTCTCACAGTAATCGGAATTTTTATAATGAGCCGCAGGCTTACTCATGTAAAAAGCTATGGTGAGGAATTGCTCGCTCTAGACGCTTTACTATTCCTTGTATCATGTATAATGTCGTACTCTGCTCTAAGGAAACGTCACCAAGGACGGCAACTTCGGGTTGAAAAAATTGCTGAGGAGGTGTTTTTTGTAGCCCTTGCTTTCATGACATTTATTTGTGTCTTTATCGTATACGAGTTCATATAGATTTCAAAGCCGACCGAGTTCACCATCGAATCGACAGTTGGCACGTTCCGTTCAAGCAAGCAGCATCTTAAGAGCAATAATCAGCAGGACACCGCCAAAGATCTTTTCCAACATAACCGGGGACAAATTCGCAGCAACTGTTGACCCGAGCAAGCCCCCAACGACAAACCCTATACAGATCAGACTTGCGACCTTCACATCAACATATCCCTTCTGATAGTACGTCCAGGCCGCCAGGATTCCGATTGGCGGTACCATCAGGGCAATAGTTGTTCCCTGAGCCATTTGCTGTGAATAGCCGAAAACAAACACCAGTGCCGGTACAATGATTACGCCTCCTCCAATACCGATTAACCCGCTCAATACCCCGGCAAGCAGTCCCAAAAGCAAGAACAGAATTATTGTCATGACACCAACGCAAGCGCGCCGATCATTGCAACAAGGTGCGAACACCCCTTCGCATGGAATGCCCCTGGCACCGATATTTTTTTACCAACAACGATGGCTGTACCGCCAAAAAACATCGTCCACCACAGGGCGGCTGAATCACTCTCGTCATGGCCCGCATAGACGACAGAATCGGTATTCGGGTCGATATTGAACTGGCGTACAAGACAATTGATACCGACTGACCGGTTAAACCCCCGGATCATCTGAACATCAATTTCATCAGGTCCGCAGTAAAAAGTGAGGTCATGCTTTATTGCCCACAGTGAAACTTTCTTCCTGATCTTTCGCCACATTCCACAATCGGCATCTCCGGAATGTACTGCGATCGACCAGAGTTTATCCTCAATTTCGAAGCCTTGTCCGGAAATCATTTCATACAGTTCAGAAACTGTTTCAGTGCGCATTCGGATAAGATTGTCCTCGTGATCTCGGAAGGCACCGATTCGACAACCGCTGGGGAGCTGCCATTCCATGCCGTTGCAGCCGCCAAGGATAACGCCAGGAACATTGATACGTTCGGAAATATCGTCAATGCTCCTGTTTGAAATAATTACCACCTGATCAGATGACTTTTCCGATATGTTCCTCAACAACGCATCACATGCGGAATCCAATCTTGCTGCGGTACGATCTGTTGCTTTTTCCGAGATTGTTCCATCAAAATTAAAAAACCATAGTCGCATATTTTTGGTATCCCTTCAGTTAAGCTGTCGTATTGGAAGTATATTCTCCCTGATAATATATTGCGGCTCCTGATTAAGTTTTAAATAGATGCGCCCGACATACTCTCCCAGAATACCGGTAGCCAATAACTGGAATCCCCGTGAAAACATGCTGACGGCACTCAGCTCCTCAATATCAGTCAAATCAGTCAATACTGGAATGACCCCCCTGATCACCATATCAGCAATTTCATACCCTCCAATCAGTGTCATGATAAAACCGAATAGAATCAATAATCTGAGAGGGATGAGCGAATAGCTAACTACGATGTTTCCCCAAAGTGAAGCGAGCTTTTTCATGGTGTAACCGGAAGATCCAACCCGGCGTGGATCATGGCGTACCTCAACGGTCCCGATATTGCGGGTTATGCGCAGAATTATGGCGTCCAGATAGGGATTGGGACTTGTGTAGTTGATTACCTCATTTACTAGAAAACGGTTCATTGCTTTGAAGCTGGAGAGGTAGAGATTAGCTGGCTTATTCAGAATAACCCGCGTCATTGTACCGTTCAGGTAACTGCCCAAATTACGGAATGCGCTGTCATTTTTTACGGGGTATTTGCTATAGACGACATCAAATCCTTTCCGAATCTCTGTTAACAGTTTCAATACCTCTTCAGGTGGGTTCTGGAAATCGTCGTCCATGATTACGACAAAATCTCCAAGTGTCTGGTTAAGCCCAGCCATCACGGCATTATGTTCACCAAAGTTACGTGATAATTTAGAATAATTTATAATTTCTGGAAGTTCTTCATGAAGCTGTTTACAGACTGCATCCGTGCCGTCGTGGCTGCAGTCGTTTATCAACACAATCTCAAGACGGTACTCGGCAGAAAGCAGCAGTACGAGTTTCCGGCACAAGTCGGCAATGGTTTTTTCTGCATTGTAAACAGGAATGACTATTGAAAGAAATGTCATAACGAGCTCCTTGCGTTGATCTTATCAATGCATTCATCTTTCAGACAGATCTCGCATCGCGTGTTGGGACCCAGTCTAGTCCCGGTGAGATCTTTTAACTCAATGTTTGTGCCTGGCTTTGCTGCTGGCTTTTTTTAGAGCAGCTTTTTTGCGTGCGGATTTTTTTGTTGCAGCATTTTTCCGCAGACTCTTTTTATGAGCCTGAGGTTTGAATGTAATACTACTGAGGAGAAACTGCGGCTCCGATAGCGTAGGATCTGCCTTTTTAGCCGACTCAAGCATCGTGCGTGATTCGGGAAGCCTCCCGGTTTTCATGTACGTTCGTCCCAGTGCCAAAAGCATCCTGGCGTTATCCGGTTGCAGCTCAAGCGATTTTTTATATTCAATTATGGCGAGGTCATATTCTCTCTTGATCTCGTAAACAATCCCCAAACGGTAGTGCCGTTGAGGGTCATCAGGCGCCTTGCCCAGCCAGTCTTTAATAAATGTTGTCAGGTCATCGAAGCGCTTCTGCTTAACATACAGGGTTATCAGAGCGTTTCGGGCCGTTTCATCCTCGCTGTTCAGCCTGATAACTTCCTTGTAATGGTGTTCCGCCTTTGCTGTTTGAGCCCCCCGTGCGCTTATTCTCGCCAGTTCGCGGTGCCCCTCAATGTTGTTCGGGTCGAGCCGGACCGCCGTTTCATATTCATTCACAGCATTTTTGAGATCTTTCATCCGGCCATACACTCGCCCCAGATTCAAGTGAAACAGGGGGTTATCCTCTCTTAGCCGTATAAGGTCGCGGTACTGAGCTGCCGCTTCCGTAAAACTGCCGCGCCAGGTAAATATCTCTGCCAGCCTCCGATGGGCATTAACATTCTCCGGATCGAGACTGATGGACAATTGGTAGGCAGAGATAGCCTCATCAAGTTGGCCGCTCCGCTCCTGGAGCAGACCAAAATCATAAAAAACGGAGCTATCTTTGAAGCCTGATTTAATGAGAGTCTTGAAGGTTATCATGGCATCATCATCACGACCCGCTGCCATCAGGGCTTTTCCCAGTTTATGTTGAGTTTCAGGCCATACAGGCCGCCCCTTGAGTGCCGTTTGGTACGAGCCGATAGCCTGGCCGAACTCCCGGACTTTCATGTATTCATCACCTTTACGGGCAAAATCCTCAGGATTTATGGTGACATCGATTCCTGCCAGAAGGTATTCTTTACGGGCAGCTTCACGTTCACCTTTTTCCATCAACACTTCTGCCAATAGGCGGTGACCTTCCTTGTCCGAAGAATTGTCACCAACGCATACCCGCAACTCTTCAATCGCCCGATCAATTTGGCCGGATTTCCGGAAAACATCGGCAAGTCCCTGAATATACCTTGTGTCTTTGGGTTTTAACTTCTTGAGACGCTCATACTCTTTTTCCGCTTTGTCGAATTGCCCAAGCTGAACATATGCCTCTGCTCGGCCAGCATGTATTTCAACGTCATCGGGGAAAGCTTTTAGAGCCTCGTCATAATGAAACAGGGCTAGCGAAGGAAGCGACCCATTATTCAGAATGTGAGCAAAGGCACGATGATAGCGGGGGTCGGGTCGTCCCATTAGCCCCTTGGTCAGTTCCACGGAAGCTTCTTCGTCATTGCCTCGTTCCAGAAGCAACAGACCGAGGTTGCCGTGGGCCTCTGCAATAGTATCGTCTTTAGCCAGGACCTCGCGGTAAAGGGAAAGGGCAGCATCAAGCTTGGAAGCTTTCTCTGACTGCAGGGCTTTTATGAACAACCCGGCGGCACCATTCGGGCATGATTTAAGAACAGCCTCTTCCAGTTTTACTCGTTTGACTGGATCGGTAACTGTAGAGAGTTTTTCAAGGGTGGCACGCGCTTCATTGCAGGGATTGGACTTTCCCAAGCCCCAACTGAAACCGCAGCAACAGGCAGCTACAACAATTAGTAAAACGGTTCGGAATATTGTCACATATGGGTGATTCATAGTTCTCTCTCCGTAAAAAGGAGGAATCGATTAAAAACCTCCCTGACCTTGACAAAAACGGAGTCATTACGCTCTTCGTTAACTGCTTCTGCGGTTACAGGAGACCAGATTTGCGTTACAGTATTCAAAGCAACATTTTTCCGCGAACTTGTCTCGTCGTAATTATCCGTAACACCGCAACAGACAGCCCTCTTCCATTCGCTTCTACTCTTTCGCTTCCATTTGGTTTTATACTCGCCAAAGGACAGTTGCCCGCCATAGTTCATCTCACTCACGTCGATTGCCGTTGCATTACCCTGTTGATCCAGATGCACTTTTTCAATATACGCAACGTGCCAGTAATTACTGAAATTGAACATGGCAACATCGCCTTCCACAACATCAGGAATACCCTTGTTTTTTAGAGATGCTATCTCTTTGGTATTTTGAGGGATTGGAAATGTCGGGATTTTTGTTTTGATATAGTCAACGCAATACCCCCCTTTATTCATCCAATCATCACACGTACAGTCGTCAGCATAGCAACTTGTGCGCAGTATCCCTGCTGTTACAACAGCCATTACAATTACGGAGATTCGTTTCATATACGGGTTTCCATGGGTATCCGGTATTCCGGGTTATAATCAGTGCCGAGACAAAGACAACGGAAATTTCAGTCCCGCTCCCTAACAACTTTGGAAGTTGAAAGAGAACGGGACCCGGTGCAAAAAACACATATCCAGCAGAGCCGGCATCACTTTGTTACGACTACAAACTCGTCACGACGGTTTTTACTCCAGGCAGCCTCATCATTTCCCTGAACGGCAGGTTTTTCTTTTCCGTAGCTGATGATGGAAAGACGGTCCTGCTTGACACCCATGGTGACCAGGTATTGTTGCGCCGCTTTGGCGCGGCGTTCGCCAAGTGCCAGGTTGTATTCTGCTGAACCGCGCTCGTCACAGTTACCTTCAATACGTATTTGTGACGAAGTTTCTTTCGCCAGTGCCGCGGCATTTTTGGCAAGTATGCCGCGTGATGAGTCAGACAGTGTGGCGGAATCAAAATTGAAATAGATTCTTTCCAGTGCAGATTGCAGTTCCGCTATGGATGATGTTTTCTGTGGTTGTTGTGCGGATGCGGCCTGTGTGACCGGTAGAGTCGCGGCCTGCTTGGGTGCTGCGACACTTGTCTTTGGCTGGATGGACTTAGACTGCTCAACCGGTTTGGCGACCTGCGCAGGCAAAATGCCCTCATCCTTCTTGACAACGTCCTGCTTTGCACAGCCGGCAGTCATGAATGCAGATACAAGAAACACGAAGACGACATAAAACGATGCACGCTTTACCATGGTGGATACTCCTATAGGTATGAAATTGTAGAATAGCGGACGCACTACTGCGCCTTATTCAGAGTCAAGGAACCTGCTGATAAATGGATTGTTACTTATGCAAGACGAAGTGAGACAGGAGGAGCACGCGGAGGGAAAGGACTCTGCAACAAAAGAGGTACTGGTGAATGAACGGTGAGTACTTCAGGGAAAAAGTTTTCCGTGGCAAGGAGAACAAAAAAAGTATGCGGATTTGTAACTACGGGATCTACGTCGATCTTTACGACAGATTGGAGTACGGTCTGGACCGGAGTTTTATCCAGGACCGCCCGCCGCATCGGCTTTGGCCTATGCGGCCGGGAAAAGTCAGGAACCCTCATTCCCATAAAAACAAGAAATAACGGGATCAAGAGGGATACAAATCGAATATATCGACAATGTTTTACAAACATCTTCATGGAAGCAACGTATCAGATTCTTGAATTCTATACAAGCAGGTTGAAAGAAGCCACGTTGATTGTTAGTGACTCACAATCAACGTAACATGAACGCATGAAAAACAACCGGACTATTCCGCTTCCACTCCCCCCATCAGCCCGTATTCCTTCAAACGATACTGCAACGTACGGCGGGAGATCCCCAACCGCTCAGCAGCCAGACGGCGATTGCCGACGGTTGCCTTGAGCGCCGCGGTTATCGCACCGCGTTCAGCCTCTTTCAGGATGCCGCCATCTTCTCGCGGGGAGCCATCCACTGTTGAACGGATGAGTTCCGGCAGCTCCGATAGAGTCACCTCGCCCCGCGCCAGGATGACAGCCCGCTCGACCACGTTCTGCAGCTCCCGGATATTGCCCGGCCAAGCGTACGCCCGGAGCGCTTTCATGGCGGATGCGGAGATTCCCGACAGTTTTTTGCCCATGCTGCGGGCATGCAGGCGGACAAAGAACCCGGCCAGGTCATCGAGTGCATCCCGCCGGTCACGCAGCGGAGGAAGCTCAACCGGAAACACATTCAACCGGTAGTAAAGATCTTCGCGAAATCTACCCGCTGCCGACTCTTTGGCCAGATCCCTGTTGGTAGCAGCCAAAACCCGCACATCGGCACGCAGCTCCCTGTTTCCTCCGACCCGTTGAAAATTCCTTTCCTGCAGAACCCTCAGCAGCTTGGCCTGCATCGCCGGCGGCATTTCGCCGATTTCATCCAGCATGATCGTTCCACCGGCAGCAATTTCAAACTTCCCCTGACGTGCGGCGGAAGCTCCGGTAAAAGCGCCGCGCTCATGGCCGAACAGCTCGCTTTCCAGCAGGTTTTCCGGTATTGCCGCACAATTAACAGCGACAAAAGGACCGGCTTTGCGCAGGCTGGTATAATGGAGGTACCGTGCCAGCAGTTCCTTGCCGGTACCACTCTCTCCGCCGATCAATACGGTTGCCTCGGTCGCGGCAACTTCACCCGCCAGGCGCCGTACCTCCTGCATGGCAGCGCCGGCAAACAGGATTTCAAGCGGAGGCAAGCCGCCCCCAGCTTTTTCATCCAGGGTTGCCAACCGTTTCTCCCGTCGCTGTTCATCCAGAAGCCTGCCAACAAGGTCTCTGAGGGTTGCCGGGTCCTTGAGCGGTTTGGTCAGAAAATCGCTCACACCATCCTTGATCGCCGCGACAGCTTCTTCGACAGTTCCAAAAGCGGTCAAGAGAACAAAAGGGGGGGGCGATGGCAGGGCTCGGCTGGCACGAAACAGCTCGACGCCCCCCATATTCGGCATCTTGAGATCGGACAGCACCAGGTCGAACGGGTTCTTTTTCAGCTGAACCAACCCGGCGGCGCCATCGGCAGCCCGCGTGACGTCGTGACCGGCGTCCTCAAGAATTGCAGCCAGCAAACCGCGAAACGTCCCGTCATCCTCTACGATCAAAATGCGTCCGACGTTCATACAATCCCCTCTGAGAGCGCAACGGGCAATCTCACCATAAAGAGCGCTCCTCCTCCCGGCGCGTCCTCTACCGCAATACTGCCGCCGCAGCTTTCGACAATTTTTCTGCAAACAGCCAGCCCCAGGCCTGCGCCTCTCGCTTTACTGGTCCGAAACGGCTCGAACAGCTCCTCCCGCATCGCGGCCTCTATTCCGGGGCCGCTGTCCGCTACCGATATTTCAACGACATCACCCCGGTCATGGGCCGCCAAAGTAATCGCCCCTCCGTCCGGCATTGCCTGAATAGCATTGGCAAGCAGATTGAGCAGCAACCGGTGGAGCCCTTCCGCATGGCAACAGACGTTCAGATGTCCGGCAACGTGCACGGCCAGCCTGATCCCCGCGGTTTCCAGCTGGGGAGACAACAGGGCCGTCAACTCTCCGGCAACAGCGAACAGATTGCCGGGGCGTGTCCGCTGTTCGTCACTGCGGGTGAATAAAAGAATGTCGTCGGCAAGCTGTTCCAGACGGAGTGATTCACGGACGATAAGATGGGCATAGTCCCTCTCCCGGCCATCGGGGAGCCGTTCCTCCAAAAGCTGTCCATATCCCTTGATGCCGGCCAGCGGGTTGCGGACTTCGTGGGCCAGTACCGCACCGACTTCACCCAGACGGGCAAGTTCATTGCGACGCGCCAGCAGCTTATCCTGTGCATTCTGACGGCGCAACAGCACAAAGACCGTGCCTCCCAGACCCCACCCGAGTACCAGCAGAGAGACGACCACCATAATGCCGAAACGCGCCCGGCGCATCACCGCTTCATACCGCCAGGTATGAAGAGCCAGACGCAGCACGGACGTTTTCCCCGACAGGTGAAAGGGAGCCTGAAATTCGTAGACCTGTTCTCCGGTGCCGAGACGAACCCGTGCTTCGCCAAGAGTTCCGGACGTCAGCACACTCCGGAAGCGGTCATCCCCCACATCAGCTCCGGTCAGGTCGGGATTGCTGTGAAAAAGAATCGTTCCGGCGGGAGAGATCAGAATGGCATAGGCAACCTCACGGGTCTGGAACGAAGCCAGTGATTTCAACGAAGGGTCGCGGGCAGCCACCCCCTCCATGGCGGCGGCTATCGTCAGGGCAAGGCCGCGCAAACTGTCATCGGCAATCGGCGCAGCAGAACGATAATTGCGGAGCGCAAACAGGGAAAGCCCCGCGGTAAGGGAGAGAGCAGTGATCAGACTCAGTATGGCAAGAGCAGTGCGGCGTGACACAGTATCATCGACTCCTTGGCAGCATACGGACACTCACGAAAACATCACGCGAAAAGAGGTTCCGGAACCGGGCGGGCTCCTGACGGTCACCGTACCGCCGTGGGCCTCCACAAGTTCCTGTACAATTGCCAGGCCAACCCCCAGGCCGCCGTTTTTCCCCTTGTAAAAGCGCTCGAAAACATGGGGCAGATTTT
>Ga0172380_10008434_pt1 | contig 11271 bp, 11 predicted proteins | sample Leawe162metaG_FD_119747 | JGI IMG/M metagenome (GOLD analysis project Ga0172380, IMG submission 119747) | Leachate microbial communities from a municipal landfill in Southern Ontario, Canada - Leachate well 162 metaG | ecosystem: Engineered > Solid waste > Landfill > Unclassified | place... | reverse complement strand
CCACATTTTTCATTTTAGATTCATGACAAAAATACACAAGGAGCGGTCTTTAATCAAAGAAAAGTTGGAAAGAATAAAATCTATTTTTCTTGCGGGGTTTATTCACAAGCCGTAATTTTTCCATCAGGATTTCAATTTGAAAACAACCGGTGTTTTAATGAAGAAACTATTATTGGGAGCAGAAGCGGTAGCTCAAGGGGCAATAGACGGAGGAATCTCGGGCATTTACGCCTATCCGGGAACCCCGTCTACCGAAATAACGGAGTATGTGCAGAGATCCGGAATAGCCGCGGAGAGAAAAATTCACAGCCGATGGTCAGTTAACGAAAAAACCGCGATGGAATCGGCCTTGGGGATGTCGTATGCCGGTAAGAGAGCCATGGTATGCATGAAGCATGTGGGATTAAATGTTGCGGCAGATCCGTTCATCAATTCCGCCATCACCGGTGTGAACGGTGGATTGATTATTACGGTAGCCGATGATCCTTCGATGCACTCTTCACAGAATGAACAGGATTCCCGATATCTGGGAAAATTTGCCATGATACCGGTCTTCGAACCGTCTAATCAGCAGGAGGCTTACGATATAGCGCGGGAAGGATTTTTAATATCGGAAAAATATAAGACACCGGTTTTAATCAGAATAACAACACGACTTGCACATTCGCGTTATGGTGTGGAGACAAGAGAATTAAAAGATGAAAATTCAATTTCGCTTCCGGATGATCCGAAACAGTTTGTTTTACTCCCGGCGAATGCCAGAGTCAGATATAAAATACTGCTGGAAAATCAGAAGAATTTTGAACTGGAATCGGAATCATCTCCTTTCAATAAATATTTTCCGGGTCACGATAAATCACTTGGAATTATCGCTTGCGGAATTTCATATAACTACCTTATCGAGAATTACCCGAATCACATTTCTCCTCATCCCGTAGTAAAGATTGGTCAGTACCCTCTTCCTCAAAAAATATTAAAACAGTTATACGGAGAATGCGGAGAGATACTGGTTCTGGAGGAAGGTTATCCGATTGTGGAGGAATCACTAAAAGGATTTTTCAATTTGGGTAAAATCATACACGGAAGATTGGACGGAACAATTCCGAGAGATGGAGAACTTAATCCTACAATTATTGCTAAAGCGCTGGGATTGAAGTACAGGGAGGGACTTCCGGTCCCTGAAATTCTGGTCAATAGGCCGCCTGAATTATGCAGCGGATGCGGTCACAGGGATGTTTATGACGCATTAAATGAAGCGATGAAACAATACGGGGATAAGAGAGTTTTTTCCGATATCGGATGCTATACGCTCGGCGCGCTTCCTCCTTTCAACTCGATAAATTCGTGCGTTGATATGGGCGCTTCGATAACCATGGCTAAGGGTGCGGCGGACGCCGGACTTGTTCCATCCGTGGCGGTAATCGGAGATTCAACTTTTACACATTCCGGAATTACCGGACTGCTCGACGCCGTGAACGATAATTCTCCCATTACAATTATTATCTCCGATAACTCCGCCATCGCTATGACGGGAGGACAGATATCATCGGCTACAGGTAGAATAAAAGATATTTGTATTGGCGTGGGAGTTGAATCAGGGCACGTAAGAGTTTTAACACCACTGAAAAAAAATCATGAAGAGATGGTCAGAATATTGTTAGAAGAATTGAATTATACGGGAGTTTCAGTAATTATCGCTGAAAGAGAATGTATTCAGACCGCGACTAAAAAGAAAAAATGATCCGTTTCCTAAATATTTCAACAATTATTTTATAATTCGAACTGAAAAAAAATTATGAAGAAAGATATTATTCTTGCCGGAGTCGGCGGACAGGGAATTCACTCTATTGCCGCAATAATCGGTTTAGCCGCGGTAGAGAACGGATTATATGTAAAACAGGCAGAAGTACACGGTATGAGTCAGCGCGGCGGAGCAGTTCAGTCCCATTTAAGAATATCATCCGACGAGATCGCTTCGGATCTGATTTCACTTGGAGAAGCCGATATAATATTATCGGTAGAGCCGATGGAATCTCTCCGGTACCTTCCTTTTCTCTCACCGGACGGCTGGATCATTACTAATACAGTACCCTTCGTAAATATTCCGAATTATCCCGATATCGACGCGCTTCTTAAACAGATAAAATCTTATAAAAATGTAATTGTAATAAATGCAGATGCCGCCGCAAAAAAAATCAGCTCGCCTAAATCATCGAATGTAGTTTTGCTCGGAGCCGCCTCTCACCGTCTGGATATACCGTATAAAAATCTTGAAAACGGGATACGTACATTATTCGGGGGGAAAGGTGAAATGGCCGTAAATCTTAATCTCGCCGCGCTCAAATCCGGCGCGGAATCGGCCGGCAGGTAAAAATTTATTGCCGGTAAGTCCCCTGTTTAAAAATTATTTTTTTAATCTCGCCTTGAGCGCTTCAGAAATAATTTTTACGCCTCTGTCAATTTCACCTTCGGGTGTATGGCTGAACGCAAGTCGAAGGCAATTGTTTTTTATCCCCTGCGGGTCAAATGTTCTTCCTATTACAAAAATCGCTCCGCGGCTCATAGATTCTTTTAAAATATCTAGAGCATCGATAGATTCGGGGAGCGAAATCCAGATGTAAAATCCTCCCTTCGGGACAACCCATGTGGCTTCCGGGGGCATATTTTTGATCAGACTATCATTCATAATCTTCATTCTTCTAGCATAAATGCCGCGCAGTCTCTCCACATACGGTTGAAGTTTACCTTTTCTTAGAAACTGATCGGCCAGCACCTGTGTGAAAGTAGAGGAACAAGCATCCATCGATTGCTTTGCCAGCTGCGCTTTGTTTATTATCTGAGGCGGCGCCAGAAGCCAGCCCAGACGCATTCCTGGTCCAAGAATTTTTGAGAAAGATCCGGTATAGCATATTGGTACAGGCTCCGGCTGAATTGATTTCATTGGAATGGTTAAATCCTTCTCCTCCGGATTGAAATAGAGTTCACCGTAAGGATCGTCCTCTATCAAAATAATCTCTTTGCCTACCAGATATTTTAGAAGATCTTCCTTTCTTTTTTTGCTGTAAACAATTCCAGCCGGATTGTGGAAATAGGGGGAGAGATAAAGGAGTTTTGCTTCCTTGGCTTCATTATCCATCGCTCTTTTCAGTTCATCGAGTATAATTCCGTCAGCGTCGAGTGGAATTCCGGTGATATTAGCCTGATAAGATTTGAATGCCGAAGTGCCGCCGATGAAACATGGATTCTCGGTAATAACTGTATCTCCGGGATTCACAAAAAGTTTGGCAATAATATTAATCGCCTGAAGAGATCCTGATGTAATTATAAGGTCGTTTGAATCGACAGGTAAATTTTTACCTCTTAAATATTCTTTCAGCGATTCAATCAGAGGAGGATATCCGGGTGTGGGACCGTACTGAAAACCAATTTTTTTAGTGTCTTCGTCCAGACCGTTATAAATCTCATCAATCTCCTTCACCGGGAACAGATCGTTATTGGGCATACCGCCGGCAAATGTTATTATATCAGGTCTCATTGCAACGCTCATCAAATCGCGTATCTCCGACGTTCTCATCGCATCGACACATTCTGAAAATTTAATCATTTTATCTCCACTATTAGGAACTTTTCTAAAAATATCCGTTCGTTTTTGAACTCTCAACAATTGAGATTATTTACAACTGAAATATGATAAAAAATGTTCGAAAAAAATATTTACGCTTTGATGGAGAGGGTATGAATTACTTAAAAGAGACTCAAATGGTTATTAATTTTTACCCGCCAGACGGATTTTTTATCCCGCCGGAAAGGAGTTTAATTGTCTTTTCGATCCGGACTTTGCGGGTCTCATTTTTTTTAGAGAGAAGAATCCAAATCAGATACTCTTTTTTATTAGTGAACGAAAGTGTGTCAAAAAAACGTTTTGCATCTTTATTCTTACTTAATGATCTATCAAGATCCGGGGGACACCTCACTATCCGGTTTACTTTATCAATATATTCTTCATCAATTGGATTTTGAGATACAGCAACACTCTTTTTCGGATGAGCCTTTTCATTCCTCAGACCGAAGGCCGTCCATGAATCATCAATTGAGATTAAAGTGATTTGTCTGAATTTAGACTTCGATAAAATATTCCAAACTGAATCTCTGTCTATGTCGCTCTTCACTTTAGAACTCTTTTTCTGATAGCAGACCCAGAGCATTCCGTTTTCTTTAACCGATTTTTCACTCATTGCCAGTTTTGTTTCCAATTCGGTCTTGTTCATTACAAATAAAAAAAGATGATCGGATTTCCCTTTAATTCCTCTTTTAAGAGAGATGGAATCCGCCATCGATTCCAGCTGAGTTAATAAGTTCACCGGAGCATTAATCAAAGCGACTGACTGCCCCTCTTTAATGCGCAGTTTTTTTTGAAGTTTCTCATCCATACGTACCGTCAAAAATTAATTGCGTTAATATAAGAAGGACCGACTAAACTCTTATCTTGAAGAGAGAAATTAGGCGCAGACGGAATTCCGGTAAAAATAATTGGCTTCGAAGAGTGTCTGTATATGGTAGATTTTTTTATGCGGACTCAAATTGCCGCAGATAAGAAAAAAAAGCTGGTCGCGAGATCCCCGTCTTACCTGCAGATCGCAGTCATTAAGTTCCCGAAGCATTTTTCTCAAATCATCAAAAGGATATTTTAAGCCCAGCGAATTGAGCAGATTAAAAATAATCTGTTCATACATTTTGAGGTCAACCGGAATCGAATGACCGAAATCGCTAATGCTAAGACATCCACCGCAGAAAAAAGAAATTTCGAGAAAAGATTCACCCCCCCTCTGAATCTTTTCCGAAATAATTTCAAAAATCGCGTCCAGAGATGAGCTTAGACTATTTGTACCGGATTCATGTGACAGCTCAGGCAGAGTTTCACCGAATGCATCCAGATATAATCCGGATAGAGTCGATCTTATCTGGCCTTCAACAAAAGCTATTACTAGATTCTGGTAATCTCTTTCCTCCTTTTCAGCATATAGTAATCTGTTTCTGAGAAAGGATATAAAATATCCGATCATGAATACAGCGGTAATTTTCTTTCTGAAACCGGAATCCACCAGTAAACGACCCATATTAGCTAACGGAAACTACTACCTTCGGGGGGATAAAACATTAGTACTTGTACTAAAGTTTTGTACTTTTTTCGGCCTTTTTGGCCAAAAAGTTTAGTACTTGTACTAATCTAGGGGGAATTTTAATATTTAGAATTCTGCTTCTTAGAATTTAAATCTAAATTAATTTTCTGGACAGAAGTGCGTGTTACGAGGAAAAGTTTGCGGCTATTCCGGGTGATTTCTTAAGTTCTTCATTAACGATTGTATAACGGTTTCCGCTCCCGTCTGCTTTCGTCTGCTGGTCGAATTCAATTCTGGAATTCTCCTGCGTGTCCCTTGCTGTTACCGTCGATTTGCGAATTATCTTCAGTTCTCTCTGACGGGTATTGTCAAGTTGAAATATCTGAGGGACAGATGCTGAATTATTCGCCCTTAAATATTTCTGTTCGCTGCCTCTGCCGAAATTTACTCTGCTGTCGGAGTCGATAGAATTTTTATTCTCCCTGCCGGCAGCGATTAATTCGTCACCTTTCTTTTTAGAGATAATAAACGAGATGAACACAACCAGGGTCAGAAGACTACCGCCGAATATTAATATATCGCTGATAATATCTACCAGTTCCATATAGCTCCAATTTTAGACTTATTTTCTTGCAAGATAGATGCCACCGGAAATGACTGTTTTGATCATTTATCGAAGGGGCCGGATCAAAAAATCGTTTCATTATGAGAACAGACAAAATTTTAATACATTTTTTGCACCAGAAATATTTCAATATGGCATAGCGTACACTGATCATCTAGTCAGATAAGATTTATGAATATTATTTCCGGACTGCCTGGATTTCACTTGAGATAAAAATCTTTTATCTTATTTTCACTTATCTTGAATTAATGCTGGAAGGGATGGGCGTGATTATCCCGATTCATCATTTTAAATGGAAATTTTCCTATGAATGCGGAAGCAAAAAAAATAGTTGACAAATTCGGAATGATTAAACACCCGGAAGGGGGATTCTTCAGAGAAACCTACCGATCCGATGAGATTTTAAGTCGGAAATCTTTACCCCCTCGGTTTGACGGTGAGAGAAATTTTTCAACTTCGATCTATTTTCTACTTGATGGTGAACAAAAATCTCTTTTCCACCGGTTGAAGTCGGATGAGATCTGGCACTTCTATAAGGGATCTGTTATTCATCTCCATCTTCTTGAGGGAACACGTTATTCACTCATTAAAATCGGGAACAGGATCGAAGAAGAGGAACTTCCACAGTACACAATTAAAAGGGGCTCCTGGTTTGCCGCCGAGGCAGGTGATACAAATTCTTTTTCGTTTGTCGGATGTACGGTATCACCAGGGTTTGATTTTAAGGATTTTGAGATGGCCCAGAGGTCCGAGTTGACCGAAGAATTTCCTGATTATAAATCATTAATCGATAAATTCACCGAAAAATAGAAGTGGAAAACAGAATCAGTATAATCCGTGATGATATTACCAGGGTTGCGGTTGACGCAATTGTGAACGCCGCCAACAGATCACTCCTTGGCGGGGGCGGTGTAGATGGCGCAATTCACAGGGCAGCCGGTCCGGAACTGCTGGCCGAATGCAAGACTCTTGGCGGGTGTGAGACCGGTGACGCCAGAATAACTAAAGGATACAATCTCCCCGCAAAATATGTAATCCACACCGTAGGTCCCGTTTGGAACGGCGGGAAAGCGAATGAGGAAAAACTCCTGGCGAGTTGTTATAAAAATTCGCTGCGCCTCGCGATTAAGAATAAAATTGCCACTATAGCATTTCCGGCAATAAGCACCGGCATTTACGGATTTCCATTCAACAAGGCATCGGCAATTGCTCTCTCAACAGTCAAAAATTTTCCGGCCTCGGATTCAACCATTAAGCAAATTATTTTTGTGCTTTATACTTCCGATGATTATTTGAATTTCAAAGATATTTTTCAAAATCATTACAACGATTATTAACACCTGCACGCGCAGCAGAAGAAGAATGGCCGATTCAGGTAAACATTTAAATTAAAAATTCGATTATAATAATGAATTAGTGGCTTTCCGGCACATATTTATATTCTTAATGGAACGGATGGCCCAACAGCAATCAAAGTCCGGGAAAAATCATGATCAGGAATGGATTTTTTTTATTCATAATTATTCTTATTCCAATAACTATTTCAGAGATAAGCGCGCAGCAGAATAATACCGAGAGCGTAGTCGCTCTCTCACTCAGTCAATGTATTGAAATAACACTGAAGCACAGTCCGATAAAAAAAATATCAAGCCTGGCAGTAAGAGCTGCGGAAGCCCGGATAAAGCAGGCCCGGTCCGGAACTTATCCTAAAATCGATGCGACAGCCGGATATTTTCTTATGGATCAGGATCCGAATTTCCTCTTTCCTGAAATGAGCGTTGAGATTCCCCCCATAAACATGGGCACCTTCTCAATTTCACCGGGTGCATTCACTGTTCCAAGTCAGAACATTAAGCTGGCAGATAAGCAATCTCTTTCTGCTTCAATCGAATTTTTATTTCCTCTTTACACCGGCGGAAAGATCAGTTCTTACATTTCACAGGCAGAAGCTGCACTCGAGATAGCAAAGAGTGAGTCCCGGGAAAATGATGAGCAGATAATATTTGAAACCTCAAAATTATATTACGCTTCGTTACTGGCAACAAAACTGGAAGAGATCGCCGGAGAGGCTTACGACCGTCTTAATTCAACATTGAAACTTACAGACGCAGCTTATAAAAACGGAAGCGGGAGTGTTACAAGATCGGACTACCTTAAAAATAAAACCGTAGCGGAGGCCGTCAAATCGATACTAATACAAATTTCAGGCGAGCGGAAAAATGCTCTTGCAGCATTAGCACATTCAATGGGATTGGACTGGAAGACCCAAATAAAAATATCGGATAAAGAATTCCCCCGTCTTGAAGGTACTAAGGATCTGGAGACATTAATTAATTCAGCGGTTCGTCAAAATCCGCTCTTCGATAAAGTCGACAGCGGTTTAAAAGTATTCGAATCTAAAATTGAACTGGCCAAAAGCAGTCTGTATCCGTCCGTAGCTTTATTCGGAAACTACAGAAAAATATTTAATAATTATGATTATGGAATGATGTCTGCGGAGAATAAAAATATTTGGATGGTTGGGGTAGGACTTCAGCTGAATATCTTTGAGGGATTACGAACATCCGGAATGATTGACGAAGCTAAAGCGGATTATGAGCGGCTGAATGCGCAGAAGGAACTGCTAACCAAAGGGATTTCGATGAAAGTGCAGTATCTCTACAACAAGCTTCAGACTGCAAAGGAGAAGGAATCAGCTTCGAAAGAAGCGATGCAGTCGGCAGCGGAGGACCGCGAACTGGTTGAAAAGGCTTACTTCAGCGACATCATGGAATTAAAAGATCTCATACAGGCGCAAATCACGGAGTCTATTATGAAAGCGCAATACGAGACATCGCTTTACGAGTGGGCATTGCTCGACGCCGAGCTGCGGCTGGTTCTTGCCGAGAACAATAATTGAATCAAATTTTTTTGTGATTGGGAACAAAGAATCTGAGGGCAGTTAATCTTAATTTTTCATTTATAATAAAATAAAAGTGCAAATTTTAAATAGTTTACAATTATCCGGGACAAAACATAAGTGCGCGGGTTATCAATTAAAATATTAGTTATCACTCTGCTTATTCTTCCGGGAATTCATTCTGTGGATTGCCAGAGCAATCAACCGGCAGGGAATTACGATCTTCCGGTCATCCTGGGGTACAGCAGTATTGTCTTCCGAGACAGCAAGCCACAGGACGCAAATGCGGCAATACTTGTCTGGACAGAGGAGCTTCGAAGAAAACTTTATCTGGACTTCAGGCAAAAAATCGATTTATCTCCTTATATATTTTATTCCTTTCAGGAGATAAAATCCGCGTTGGATGAAGACAAGGTAGATATACTCGCACTTTCAACTCCTGAATATTTCGCGCTAAAAGACAGATATAATCTATTACCCGCAGTAGCCGGAATTGTTGACGATGCTCCCTATTCGCAATACGTTCTTCTTGTCCGTAAAGCCTCGGGGTTCACGAATATAAATGACCTCTATAAAAAGACACTTTCCCAGCCCAGCGATATGTACCATCCTCTCATAAAAATGTGGGTAGGAAGCATACTTGGTAAAAATTTCCGCGCGAATAAAGATACATTTTTCGAAAAAATTAATGCCGAGGAGAAAGAATCGAACGCTGTTTACTCTGTTTTTTTCAATAAAACGGATTGTGCTATTGTTCAAAAGGATGTTTTTAAAACGCTTTGTTCGCTCAATCCGCAGATTTCGAATTCCCTCAAAATAATTGAAACATCGCCGGAGCTTATCTCTCTTATAAATGTTTACAGAAAAAAAAGTGAGAGCAGAGTTAAAGAGATTTTAAGTTGGCTGGCCAACAACATTCATAAATCAGCAGAGGGTCAGAATATCGTAAAATTATTCAAGGTGAAGAGACTTGTTGAAATCACAGATAAAGAATTGGTGAGCACAAAGAAATTAATTGATGAGTACAATAAAAATATTTATAAATCAAATAAGCCGGCTAAATGAACTTGTTAATAATCGATTGAGAATTTTTTGAAATTGAAAAATCCTATAACTATAATATTTTTAGTCCTTTTTATCTCGACCAGTATCAAGATATTCCCGCAGCAAAAAGAGGAAAAAGTGTCCCAGGTAAGGATGGGATTCAGCAGCGTAGTATTTCAGGACGCCAAGCCGCAGGACGCTAACGCGGCTGTTATTCTGTGGGCGGAAGTTTTACAGCGGAATCTTTTAGCCGAGAGAAATATTAAAGGCGAACTCGTTCCCTATCTTTTCACTTCTGTTAAATCGATTGAAGAAGCACTGGCCAGAAAAGAGATTGACATGCTGGCCATTACCGCTCCTGATTACTATACCTTGAAGGATAAATATCAGCTTGTACCGGCAATAGCCGGGGTAATAGACGATACTATATATGAGCAATATATTTTACTGGTGAGGAAGGATCCCGATATTAATGATCTCAGAGAATTAAAAAATAAAACTCTTGCGCAGCCCAAAGACATACTTCACCCGCTCATGAATATGTGGTTGGAGAATTCACTGGCAGAGATAGATGCAAAAGGTAAAAATTCTTTCTTCGGAAAGGTACGAATTGAAGATAAAGAATCTAACGCCGTCTATTCCGTTTTTTTCAAGAAAGCGGATTGCGCGATAGTCAAGAGAAGGGTATTTAATACTATATGCTCGCTGAATCCTCAGATACAAAACACATTAAAAATATTTAAAACCTCACCGGATCTCGTCCTTTCCTTTTCCGTTTACAGAAAAACGGCTGACATAAGCGGAGTAAAATTATTTTACGATGTTGCAAAAAACGCTCACATGAGCAAAGAGGGGAAAAACATTCTAAAGGTTTTCAAATCCACCAGACTGATAGATGTTTCGGAAAAGGAACTCGAAAGCACAATGCAGCTTATTGAATCATACCATAAGAACGCAAAAAAGATAAAAAAATAGTGTTGAAGATTTTTTGAAACAGATAATTATGAGAATATCAAAAGATTATAAAAATAGATTTTCATTTTTCCACACTCAGAAAATTGTGTGGCGTACTACTCTATGGGTTTGGGGGCTGCTCCTGAGCACCATTATAGCTTTTGTACTCTACACTTTTCCATCGCAGACGGACACATTATTCGAAAGGATGGAAAATGAGTCGGCCGATATTGCTTCATCTATCTTTCATGCAAATCAGTCCGCCTTTATAACGGAAGATTACGGCTCTGTAGTGGATCATTGTCTTCAGCTGGTGAGCACAAGTAAATCAATTCAATATATTGTAATTACGAGAAAAGACGGCTATTCTCTTGTCCATACTGAAAATAAATGGGTGGAGGCAAAATATGATGGTTTCTGGCTTCCAGACAGCAACGACAAAGAAGGGAAAATGATTTTCAGCAGTCTGGTCAGCCGTGAGGTTTTTCATAAGTCGTTCAGGGTATCTTTTTCGGGAGTCGACTGGGGATGGATTCATATCGGACTTTCATTAGACAATTACATAGCGAGACTGAAGACTATACGAAACGATACTATTGGATTAACAATCATAATTTCATTACTTGGAT
>Ga0172380_10008433_pt1 | contig 11272 bp, 17 predicted proteins | sample Leawe162metaG_FD_119747 | JGI IMG/M metagenome (GOLD analysis project Ga0172380, IMG submission 119747) | Leachate microbial communities from a municipal landfill in Southern Ontario, Canada - Leachate well 162 metaG | ecosystem: Engineered > Solid waste > Landfill > Unclassified | place... | reverse complement strand
TTTAAATGGCTTGCCGATAGCCAGATAATCTGTTAACTCCCTTTTTTACCTTTTTTCCCAAAAAAGACTCGTTTTACTTCTTTTTTTTAAAAGACCGTATAACTCACTTCCTTGTTAGTCAGTGAGTATGTAAAAATAGTGTTCACTATTTCCGGCATAACTCATAGACGGTTAGCCGGTCCAAATCCCCTATAACATATACTACACATATATTATATAATCTTAATTGTCTGGAAGCCATACAGCCTTTAAGCTCTGGGTATAACATTCTAAAAAAAAGGAAAGGTAAAATGAGCTTTGGAAAAAAGCCGACTTAACTAAATCCATTTTGTAAATGGGGAATAATTAAGCCGGTCCGGAGGTTTTACTCGTCAGACACATAGAAAGGGCGGCTATCCTTTCACTCGCAAGAGTCGAGCAAATCATATAATACGTTATCCATATTTATAGCTTATTACCCGTTTGAATGACTTTTATAAACTCTTCCATGTTAAGCCCTGCCAGTTCTGCCGCTTTAGCAAAGCTAACCTTATGCTCAAGATATAAGTTAAGTGAGATTGGTATCCGGTGCTTCATGGCCTTATGTAATGGCATCCCTTCGATAATATACCCTGGCTCATTTATCGCAGTAAATAATATCATTTCGTCAGCCTCGAAGGACAAAGACATATTTAAAAAGTCGGTTAAAACGTTTGGATCAAAATGTAAATGCCCTTCATAGTTAAAAGGCTCTTCGAGTTCTATCATGAGAGCTTGTAATCCAAGATCTGATAATATCGGAATTGAACTTCCTGGTATCGGCTCTATTAATTTTAACTGTGTTGCTAACTGTCTAATTTGGTCCATTAATGAACAGATTGGCATATTAACCCCTGGACCAAATACCGGTTTTAAATCCTCATCCATGCAACGAAGATAATAAAAGAATGTATAGGTAATGTGATCGAAATTTATAGTTAGTCCATGATTATATTGGTTAATTACTGCAACCTGATCAAGCAGGCATTTCAATAATACACATTTTGCAGTCTTGACATAATAACCCAGATCTTGACTATCTATAGTCATTCCTGGTATGTCAAATCTTAAAAACATGTTGAAATCTCGCAATGCTGGATTAGCATTATAGTGTTGCAGTGGAAACCCTACGGTTGGGGTGTCACTTGGTATGTTTTCGATATGAGCATACTTTAAAAGCCTGTCTCTAACTGATTCCATATTTTCACACTCTCTCTATTGGTGTCGTTTTTAAATCTTCCTGTGGAATGTTCGTCTTTATATAACCTTCGTTTCCACTGGACTTATACGCCTTTGCAGTCTTGTTCTGTAATTTTGCCTATTTTGAGTAAATAAGTTAAAACGTCGAGCCTTGCATCAATAGCCGACGAAAACATAAAATTGTCTCTTATTGTATTCCAGTCAATAGTTTTCTTTATTATTTGGAAAGTCAGGCTACGTATGGTTTCAGGATCGTTATACTTTTCCTGCCGATATTTGATATTTGCCTGCTCCTCTTGCTCTTGCTTTGCTTCCTTTTCTTCCTGGGCATGTTTTAAAATGTCTTCAATGTTTAAAGATTTAGTAACGGCTGCCCTTTCGGTTTTTAAACGTAAAAGGTCGTTTTCAAGTTCAGAAATTTTTTTATCAATGATATCGCTAGGACTATGTTCTTTTATATAAGCCTCCATCATATTATTGATTAGTTCAGATAATGTAGTACCCTGTAAAGGTGCTATTATATCGACCATGCCTTTTAGATCAAGGTCGATATATACGCTTACCCCTGCTTTTTTTTTCATAGGATGTCCCTTACTACGACTTTACCAAGAATCCTATTATGAGTCTCTTTGATATATATGTCCAAAATACTAGCGCAAAAATGATGTACCCGCCCGTTAAACGTGTCCCCTCTGGATACTGCATTATACCAGTTTTCTATTTCATCCGTAAACATCGTTTCCAAAACTTCGTTGAGCTTTGTAAGTTCCTGAACTGTCAATATTGACATGTCAAGGTTTCTTATTTGCGTTAAAATTCCCTTTGCTTCTGATTCTTCCATGTTAAAGCCTCTCACGTTGCTTTATATACTCGTTAGCGGTGACCGGTACAATTCTTAATGAGTTCCACAGTGTCGCCAATTTCGTCATTGCCTCTTGGGCTAAAAATAGTGACGTGTGCCATGACACGTCCCTCCATTCGCTTCCCTCGTTGTTCCTGGCAATAATGATAAATCTAAAGGTCTTACTGGTTACCCTGTCAAAGATTTGCCCGTCATAGTGCCCTGAAAGCTTCCTGTTATTCTTCATACTCTCACCAAATCATACAGCATATAAACCCTTATATAATTCCGGCTGTCCTTTTTCGAATCTCTGTATATCTGCCGAACCTCTGCCCATACCTTATTATTACTATATCATCGAGATTATCAGACGGTTTCTTTTGTGACTGTTTAATGGCTTGAAGTTTCGCCGCGAATCTTCGACCATAAAGCAGCTCTGCACGGTATGAAAACGCGCTCGGGTAGGCTCTTTTAAATCTAGGTATCCGGTGTATTGTATTGACTGACATTTATAAAACCTCTTGTTATAGTATATTATGCTTATATTATATCATGTTTGAAAAAAAATAAAAATTAAATGTCCTGGTAAGGGCAGGATAAACATTTAAAGCCTTTCCAGCATTGGAACATAGTTATGCATGGTCTTAAAACGGTGATCTGGGTTTTGCCTTCAGACCACAGCATAAGATCTTTAGTGTCGCATTCTTCATATTCTCCCCATTCTCCGTTTTGTCCCTGAAAGGATACCAAAGCCGTTTTTGCACACTCATTAAAATAATGGAGTATGCCTTTATACTGTTGGTTCCTGTACTTTACGAAAAAACCCTGCCTGGGGATTAATCCTTTGTTTGTATTTTCGGTCTTGTATGCCATATTATCACTATATACTAATTAATCATAATGTTATATATAGTTAATCATCTCCTATTTCTTCGAGTTTCCTGATAGTTAGGGACCGTTTTTAATAGGTCGTCGTAATTGTGCCTATTAATAGCCCAATTGAACATTACACGGTCCTTTATAAAGGATACTGTCCCCTCAAAGGTTTCGTGGCCTTCGTTCAGGTAAATTGATGCTAGCAAGCCAACTATAACCCTTTCCTGAGTTACCTTTGCCTTGGATGCAATGAACTTAACGAAACAGTGCGAAGGAATCCTTATAGTAATGTTGCCTTTGCGTCTAGGGTTAGCCTGTACCTGAAACTTACTAAAGTTGTCTGTTACGTCTAGATTTATCTTTTTAAATTCGTTTAAAATTAGGTCGAAATTAAATGTCCCTGTCCTGGCTAACCAACATAAGAGAATATCGCATAGTTCAACATGATAAAGGTTACATGCCTCTGAAGTATATTTCCATAAATCATGAAAGTGTAGGGATAAAATGTGCCCTACTGTTGTGTCCTGCCTGCTCATTGTTTGACCCCTGGCTCTGTATAATCACACTGCCGGACCCAACCATATAATAAAGCAAGCTGCCTGATGCTTTCCCAACATTTACATTCTTGATGCTCTCTTACCTTTACCGCGCTTGCAGGTAAGATTATTTTAGTATACCCGTTTGGAACAGTGAATACTATTAGAAGGTAATACCCACCGCATTTTTTAAGTTTGTTGTTTTGGTCACGGTAAAAAAAGAAATTTCCTTTTTTATACTCTTCAGGTGACTTCTTTATCCAATCGTTTGTTATTTTCAGCACGAATTGTTTACCGTTCGGGTCTTCGTACGTTTTTTTATTTACCTCGACCTTTTTACAGCCTGGCATGATATCAGCTAGAAAGCAGTCTCGAAAAGAGCTGTTTTTTGCAAGATATATCTTATCCTTTCCTTTCCATTCCGGTTTTTGATTTTCTACATTAAGTTTATCAGTGCATTTAAAACTCATAATTAAAACCTCCGAAATAAATTTACTTAGCCGGTTTTGTTTTTATAAACGTCCTGGTCGAAGTTTTCAAATATGTGATTTTGCCGCTCTTTGATCTTCTCCCAATTAGTCCGATATCTCTTAAAGGAGCACCAGAAAGTTTAATAGCTTCACCTTTTGTTTTTGCAATGACTACCTTTTCCTTTTTATTCGCGTGTATGTGGTACTCTTTAAATATACTCAACAACTGAAATAAACTATAATGAGTATCTTTTAATCCTAATGATTCCGGATTCTTGACATATGTTAGTAGTATCTGCGTGTAAGTCTTGTTATGCTTTAGTAGTTCCCCGAACTCGGTATTACTCATTCCGTTTATAGGTGTGTGAATTATCAACCCTGATTTATTTCGTTTCGGTTTTCGTTTCTTTTTAAAGTCGTCTTCTATATGCATTGACTTCGGCATAATTTATCACTCCGGATAGTCTTTCATCCTTACACATTTTTTACAGTTTTCTGGGTTATACCCATCTTTGCCAGTCGGTCGTATGCACTTACCGCCAAAAGGGCATATAGGTATTATACGCTTTGTTATGCTCAAATCCATATTGCATTTACTTCGTTTTTTAGATTTGGCCGGTCTATATCCCTTTTTACTTTCGCCTGCCGCTAAATTGGATTTATCCCTCTTAGTTGAATACTGACTCCTGCGCATGGTTATTACTCTGGTGTATATTTTGTTACTGTGGCAGTATCTCCTATTGATTTTACAATCTCATCATAGGCTTTATCAACGGCCTCATGAGTACCTGATATCTTGATGATATACTCTAGAGTTCCGCCTGTGTTTTCGCCCTCTGCGTCGTCTCCGTCGTCTACGGTTGAAATCTTGACATACTCATACTTCAACTGAAAACTCTTTACCATCGCCTTCGATGTGGACACAGACGTTTTTAAATGCAGATAAAAGACCGCTCCGGAGCCTGCTGTTATGTCCTGGTTGATTGAAATTTTAACAGGTTTATAACTGTTTGCTCCGCTTTGGATCTCTTTCTCTGGATTGATTAGTTTAGAGCCATCTTTTATAAGATATGTGCAGTATGCCTTTTTGCCTGATTTCTCCGCGCAAATGTTAACCGTTAATTCCGTTATACGCAGGATGTAACCGGCCTTTCCGGCTATGTTAACCGTGGCCTCTGGGTGCTTATTTGTGGTCAATGCATAATCAGTATACCTAGTTGTAAATATATACTTTGAATCAGATGTATATACATTTGAGCTAGTCATTATCTCACCTCATTTGTATATCTGCGCTCCGTCTGGGAGGTCTGATAAATAGGTCTTTGCATTTTGAATTTTGACCATTATTTCAATATCTCCCGTATCATCTCCACCTGTGTTATTATCTTCGTTGGTGTCGCTTTCCTCGCCCTCTCCTGTGGCCTCGTAGGTGTTTAATACCTTGCTTGCTCCGATGCCTTTACCGTATGCTCCGGAGGAACTCCCTATCATGTAGAGCAACCCGTCAAGGGTTAATTTTGGGTCAACCTGGGACGTTTCGCCAGTTGTGTAGTAGTCCTTCTTGTTTTTATAAAACATGTTATTGCTGCATATTACGGTTGTTGTCACCTTTGATGTTTTATCTATTCCTGTGCCGGCGGTGTCATATACCTGCTTCCCTGCGACGCATCCAGAGAACATATTATTTTTGACGTTCACCTTATAGCCGGAGCCTGCCGGCTTGATGCTTACCCACGGTCCAACGGTCACGCCTGACCGGCAGCCTGTGAATAGGTTTTTAGTTATATCTCCATTCCAGCCATCAATACAGATTGCTCCGGTAGAGGAACAATTTTTATAGTGCCCACCCTGTCCGCATCCTTCAAACGTGTTTTGGTACACGTTCAGGTCTGTTGCTGCATTTACGGCCTGTGCGTAAGTGCCTATAATCCACATTCCTGGACCGTCTGTATTTTTGATGTAATTGTTAAAGATATCATAACCGGAAGCTGTTGTAGATGTTTTAGAGTTTTCTAGCTGGACACCTGGACCGGTACTTATGCCGGTATGAATTTTATTCTCAACCCAGTTATTATAAAACTGGGCGTTCTTACAGGCTCTAAACCTGGTCCCGCAATTGGTCCGAATATAAAATATACTGCCTGACACTGACACGCCGGTACTTTCTTCTATAAAAATACCGTCATGCCCACAGTTTGAAACTCTGAGCCTAGTTATGTCAGTATCATTTGCATTCTTCGCTCTTATGCCGTCCCCGAGCGAATTTTCAACGTATACCAAGTCACTCGAAAACCCTGTAGTATTTAACAAGTGAAGAAAATTATGGTAACCGTCGCCTCTTAAAAACTTCTGGTTAGCGTCATTACCATCAAATCTTATACCGGTTACTGATGCGTTTTTACCGGTTATATCTAGTATTGCCTCCTGTTCTCCGAAATCATCATCCGATACATTAGCATTCAGTTTCAAAACTGGCATCTGAGCATATACGAAATTACCTACAAGCTTATAGGCTCCGGATATGCTCATCCTAGAGTTTACTGCAATCCTCTGATTTTTTCCAAATTGGTAGGTTTCAACGCCGTACTTGTCAAATTTCTTTTGAAGCTCTGACGTTGTGGAAACACTGGACACATCAATCATTTGTACTCATCTCAGAAATTGATTTTAGTATGCTTTTTAACTCATCCTGCAAATGAATAAATTTAGTTGGTGCGCCTTCGGTCTGTACCCTTGTAATGATGCCCTCTTTTTCAAGCTCCAAAATATGATTAGTGACGGTTTGAGATGTTAGACCGGTCACCTGTACAAGTTTCCTTATATAGACTTCCTGGTTCTGTTCAACCATCCTGAATATTTCGGCCAATATCTTTACACGGCTGCCTGTTCCAAATATGGTTATAAAGTTGTTTGCCATGTTCCACCTTATGAAAACAGGAAACACAAAAACCCGATTACGGATATTCCAATTGCAGCCCATCCGGCAAGATTACCCGCCGTTATCTCTATATCATAATTTCCTAATGTCAGTTTTTTACAATTTTCCATTATATCACCACCCAATTATAAGAGACCGTGGTATATATAGTTTTTCACCTGATGATAAACTATATATATAACAGTGATGTATTGGATTATACTAACATGGAGGTTTACGAAGTTGTTAGAAGCAAAAATAAGGAACATAGGAAAGAGTACCATAATACAGTTAGTCTTTAAATCCGAAGATGAACCGGAAGGTCTTAATCTCAGGTCTTTTGAGTGTTTTGATTGGTCATGGAATCTTACAGAAGACCATAGATATTTTGTTATCGGATATTCGGACACCTTCGTCATGTCCGATAGTTGTATTGTGGATCATGTGATAATGCAGCATGGCGACCCCGTAAAAATGGAAGAATCTTTAATGACTATGCTAAATAAGCATACACCTGAAGAATTTTCTAAAAGACTATATGCATACTGTAAAGAGACTCTCAAAGCCGATTCAAACACGGCAGCGAATGAACAGCCCATAATAACTTATTCCGTGGCTACTGCGAAGGGAAACACGTTTGTATATTATAGGACCGGACTAAGAGACTGGACTCCTAACTATATGGACACGACGGTCTTTAAAACGCCTGACTTTAACAAGTTCCTGGCATTCATTGACACTTTAGACCTGTCCACATTATCGAATGAGTTGTATATGGCAAAGCATACCGAGACCCCAACAAAGCGCCCTATGCTTGGAGCATCGGGACCGTTTGAATTCGTGAGGTTAAAGGATTTATTCAAAAAATTCTTTGAAATACCGAAATTTAAATGAAAAGCTGCAAAAAAATCTAAGTTATGACAACATATTGAAACTTATTAAGGACTTGATGAACATGATAGAAAATATAGCTAAACCTGATGTGCCCGAAGAAAAGACCCCCGAACAGTCGAAACATTATACTGGTATGTATGGTATTGATTTTGCAAACAATGAAATTACTGAGTTTTTTGAAAAAATGGCTCAGCCTAATACTCCACCTTCAATATTAGACCTCGAAGGCTTCACTCTGGTGTCTCCGCTCGGACCACTTACGGAGTCCTTCATAAATGACCTCCATGTAGCCAATGAAAAGATGGACAACATCGCGAGAGATCAAAAACTCAGAGAAGCTCTTTCAAAGGCTTCAACCTCGACCTCTGAAGTCCTCGGACATGTCCCGACTCTTAACTCTCCGGAAGTGTTGAAAGCTCTTAATGGTCGTAGAAAGCAGGCTAAAATCACGTTTCAACCTGTGCCAGCCGGAGGTATCGACCGCTTCAAGATCGCAAGTGTCGAGAATATTTTGGAAGTTAACGGCCTTCCGCTTCTTTACCTGTATGGTAGAGCCGCCTTTTATGTGACCAAACGCGAGGACGGTACTAATCAATACCTTACTGTACGATCTCAGGGAAATACAAAAAGGTATGAAATCGGAAAGGCAACCTTTGAGAAAAAAGAACTTGCATGGATTATTCGCACGATGAAAACGGCAGGCTCTTGTCTGGTCGAAGTTAACAAAAAAGTTAAAAAGTTAGCGGAAAAGGAAGGAAAAACCTTCACCGTGATTATATAAGCAGGTGCGTACATGGCCGAAAATGGGAGCTTTAAGGCTCCCTTCAATCGACGGGTTATCGTAGATGATTGTCTAAGAATGGACAACTGCCAGTATGAAGACCAACGGCAGAGAGACCTTAAAAAAGCTTTGTTTGGAATTCAAGAAGATGAAACGGAGGTATAAGATGGCTAAAGCGAAACGGTTTATTAATTTCCATGTGTCCCGAAACTCGCCTTACTATGCTAATTACTTCATAAACGTATCTAAAAAATGGGTCGAGGAAAATTTAAAAAGTGATATGTATAATGGTCCAGTTCACATTATGTATGCTACCAAAGTTAAATATGCCGTCCGCTTTGTAAGGACTGACATAGAGCTATGGATACCAAAAGGAGAGTTGAGATTATGCCGGTAAAATATGACTTGATAAAATATTCTTCCTGGCCGACTCGGAAGAAAATAACATTCTGGGTCAGGCATCCTGTGAGGTATATTTCATACCTATATATAAAGTTGAAATTTCGAGGTTATTTATAACCTCGTCTTTTTTATCCTTTTTGTGTAACTTTGTGTCCCTGCAGGGAATCTATTTTTGCCTTCATGGGTTATCCCTGGTTAATATACACTCTGTTAAGTTTCTTAGTGATGTACTTAATCGTATATTCTGTTGGTGTCATTTTGACACGGTTTAGGTCTATCATGGTTTTGTAACCGTTTCCCTCTTCGAGTATATGTTGAACTTTTGCAACCACGTATGAACCCGAAACGGTAACCCCTTTGAGATCTAAAGTTAAAAATTCAACTTCTACAAGGTCCCCTTTTTTAGCGTCCGGTGTTCCTTCGATAGTGCAAGAGATAGATACATAAGGCTCATTTGAACCGTCTAGCAAGCCCTCCGCAACCTTCAGACAAAGAGATGTTGATAGAATCCATGAGTAAGTGTCTAGAGCATGCCGAGGACCGTATAGAGCCACTGAGGCGGCATCTGAGGCACTAGCTGAGTAAGGGTTACCTGTGCTTTCATCAGTGCCGCCGTTAACATATCGATAGGTTTTTACGTCTTCTCCAACCAACTCGACGGTTGCAGATAATAACCTGTTACTCCCTTCTTTTATACGGTATTTCCAAGTTTCGACTGTCGGCAGGGTTTTGAAAGTTAAGTATATGTGTTGTAAAATATTCCATCTGCTATATTCCTGCCTTGTATCAAAGTACATTGTATACCCTGATGCCTCTTCTATGTCCTGCATGACCGTCGATAAATAAACCTTCTTTGATTCCACATTGAATGCTGAGAAGGTTAATCCTGCTTCCACATCATCAGCGTTGTATTCAACCCTGCTTAGTCTATTTGCTTCGGCCATGAGGGTTGATATAATCGTCTTTGCGTCGGTTGTTGTGGTCCAATCATGAGCGACTAGCTCAAGTGTTTCGAATACCTCATAAATATGTCCTACACATTGAAGGGTTACAGTTGCCCCGCTTCCATAGTCCTTTGAAATGTTCTGGACTTTGCCCTCAAAAATTGGGACCATGACAGGAAGTTCTTTAGGATGATAGCTTATCGAAACACTTAGAGTGATAATATCATCAAATTCTATAGAGGTCATAGACTGGATACCTGAAAGGTTTTCATTGGCGACAACTTTTATACTAGCCTCGGGCGAATTTTCGAAAGGCAAGCTATCGGCAGTCGAAAAGGCAATAACCGGAGGATAATATATTTCTCCATCCGATTTCTGGATCCTGGCCTCGTATTGATATTGTCTTATCATGTCCAGCCCTCAAGATATTATCTGAGTATCCCTAAACTCCAAGGAAAGCACGGCACTACATTTACCTTCTCCGCCTACCTGGACCGCTATAGAGTTCGGATTGATTGCAGCATAAATTTTAAGCCTACGCGCGTCTATCGTGTCCATCGCTCCATATATTAGCATTTGCCCGAACTCGCAGGTTTTACCAGATAAGTTATAGATTTTTACATAATACTTGTGATTCCCTCGTATTGGAGCCTGTCCGGCAGTATTCAGAACCCTTACTACTTCGGAGTTTTCCACGGCTTCGGTAGTGTTTGAATCTACTGCATAAAACGGGCCTGGCCCGCTTCCGGTGTCAATTGCAAAGGCTATTTGAGGGATGCCAGAAACTACCAACATTTTAATAAACGGCATCCCTGAAGTGGGATAGTAAGAAGCCATAGGAAATGTAATAGACCCGCCTGCCGGAATATACAGGGTTTGGTCTGTTGCATCCCTGGTTACGCCTCCAATTATTTCATGAGCATTTGAAACATAATTATCATCTGCGAATGCTTCAAGATACCGATAGCTACCAGTACAGTTTTTATTAATTTCGGCCTGGTAACCTGGCGGTAGGCTCTCGCATACCTGTAAGACTATCCTTGAATCGTTCGTGTTATACAGATATATAGGTATATCTTTCGTAGTGGATGCGTCTAATACTTCCTCGAACTGATACCAGAAATCTGTTACTGTTCCAATGTATCCGGTTTTTGATATCCTTATATACAGTCTAAATTTAACTTCCTCATTCGTGGCACTTTGTAAATTATACTTTAACGTATATTTCCTATATTGCAAGGTTGTTTCGTTAGTAGTATACATTGATATATCTGTTTCTACCCCTCCGAATAACGAAGCCGCCTGTATTGTGGTTTTGCAATAAATATAAGCTGACATGCTATTGACTTTAAATTTGAAAGATAGCGCATTCAGCTTATATGTTGATCCGCCA
>Ga0172380_10008432_pt1 | contig 11272 bp, 4 predicted proteins | sample Leawe162metaG_FD_119747 | JGI IMG/M metagenome (GOLD analysis project Ga0172380, IMG submission 119747) | Leachate microbial communities from a municipal landfill in Southern Ontario, Canada - Leachate well 162 metaG | ecosystem: Engineered > Solid waste > Landfill > Unclassified | place... | reverse complement strand
ACGTCTGGTACGGCAGCTTTAGCATCATCCACGGGGTATGAAGGGACAGCCTCCACGTCTGGAACCGCAGGTTGGGCAAGGTTCGAGACGGTAAAAACTGACTATGCCGGGAATGCCGCAACTTTCAGAATTGACGGGAACGTAGGGACGGCAGCAAGCAACACCTTTGTTATCAATGCCGTGAGCATCACCAATGGCGGGATAGTGTCCCTGTTGACGGCTCCGATTTCGATGGCATAACGGAGGCCGTCAATGGCTTATACCCACGACCCGGCAGACAAAACAGCGGAGATGACGGCTAATAATGCGCCGTCCCCAAACGTCACTGCCGCAGATAGTTACTATAGCTCTTCTTACGCAGCCTGGAAAGCGTTCGATTATAGTGGTGGTACATACTGGGAATCTGACGTTACTTTTCCTCACTGGATATCGTATGATTTCGGGAGTTCGTTGTATGTAATAACATCATACAATATATTGGGGCGCATGGGTTACGGACCCACCGATTGGACCTTTGAAGGCAGCACAAACGGCTCCAATTGGACCGTATTGGACACCCAAACGGGGATTCCTTCTTGGAATGACGAGACGATCCAGACTTTTTCCTTTAGCAATGCGACTGCCTATCAACATTACAGGCTGAATGTTTCGGCGGGAATACATGCCACAACTCTAGGAATATGGGAAATTGAGTTGCTGGGCTCTTCCGTATCCATTCCCATCAACTGTAGCATCCCAATTTCTGTGAGTATTTCCGGAACCGTTCACGCTTCCCCGGCGATAACATCCTCCATCGTCATCTCTCCTCGCATGTCCGGCACGATCATGAGAGGCAAACCGGGGGATATTTACGAAGCAAATATTCTTATTGCTCCACAAATATCAGGAACCATCCTTGAAGAACCACCTCCACAGCTTAATGCACCAATAACAATTACGCCCATTATATCGGGTACAGTATCGTATGGATGGAAGGCAACTATCGGCGTGTCTCGTCCAATGCGTACCTTCAAGGGGAAGGGTATTGTAAGCGCGCTCGGCACTCTGAATGTCACGCGTCCTTCGAGGGTAGCGGGCTTTGTTGGCAACGACAATCCCCTCGGGATACTCAATATAATTAGACCTGCACGTTCTTTCTATAGTTCCGGGACTACAGGAGTAATCGGTATCCTGAACATTGCACGGCCCTCTCGGCTCTTTAAAGGGACGTTTAGGCAGAACGAAACGGCGATCCTTGACATTACAAGGCCGCGACGTTCCATTTCGCTCACAGGGGCGGTAGGGGCGGTAGGGACACTTAATGTATCAATCCCTATGCGTCGCCTTTCATTCTCGGGGATACTTTCGGCAGAGGGAATTCTTTCAATAACCCGTCCAATGCGCCAAGTATTGTTATGGACCCTGCCAACAACCTATGCCTCTATGGTGATGAACCTTAAAAACAAGGGCCTCACCGAATACTCAAACTACCTGTTCAATTCCATGTGCAGGTTCAACGGAGTCCATCTGGGAGCGACTGCTACAGGGATCTACGATCTTGACTCGGGAGATACCGATAATGGTACTTTAATCGACTGGAACTTCCGCACAGGGTTTCTGGACATGATTGAAGCAAGCGTCAACCCAACCGTCAAGAAGAAACTGAAACAGGCATGGCTTTCTTATAAATCAAATGGGGATATAATGCTTACCGTCATTCAACCAGACGGTGAAAGCTACGAATATGATTTAACAGGTTATGAGGTTTACGAAACAGGTCTCCGCGTTAAATTCGGGAAGGGATTCAGGACTCGATATCTGGCCTTCGATGTCTCGAATATAGACGGTAGCAGCATAACGTTGGATGCCCTGAAACTTCAATTTGATAAGGTGTTAAAAGAGCGATGATACCGCAACACGTCCCAATACAATTCGCAGGCCCTGACGATCCCAATCCTTTCATGGGAATTGTCAATGAACTGGCCTTCCATTTATGGAATATGGCGCGCAACGATGGCGCTGGCGTTCACAGGCTGGTTCGCACAACTCCTTTAGGGAAAGTAGATGTCATGCGTGTCGGGGACATCGTGTACGTCTCCACATGGGGAGCGGGCGGCAAGGCATACATTCTTAAATTTACATTCAATGGCAATGAAGCGGAGCTGGGCGGAGAAACGATCAAGGTTTATTATTACCCCAAGAAACCATTGACCGAACCATGCACAAAAATCTATTGTTTGGTTCAAGACGATGAAGAAACATGCGAAGAAGTGTATTGTTTGTCTAAGTCAGACAGGGAAGAGATTATCGCCGATCCCGAATATGTTATGGAACCTGGTTGGGATGAATCAGATTTGATAGGACTTGCGTTCTATCCCCACGACACAAGCAAAGAAGGGGAACCGGAGAACATTAAGAACCTTTTATTCAGACTGGACGACATTGATGAAACCAAAAATATACGCATCGTGCTGTCAGATAAACGTGACAATACCCCCGAGGTGTCTTCGTTTTATAATACGTTACTGGCCGATATATGCACAGGACTGGGGTGGACAGTTTTTGACCAATGGCTAGATTTAAAATTTTGGTACAAGTTCTCCCAGTCGGGAGAACCAGTCATAGATGACGAAGAAGCCACAGAATCTTACATGCCTATGTTTGAAGGATACGATATTGGATATACGGTAAACAATGTCCCGTCCCCAGATAATGTCAACATTGAGACTACAAGTCCTAGCACGTGCGGAGGTACTCCGGCGGATGCGTGGGTTGGGCAGTCCGAATACATTTACCGCATTGATAATCAAAACCAAACAGTATCGGGACTCTCGAAGACGATGGAGATCACCCTGTTTTCTGGATCTTTCCAAGATTTAGTAAAAGAAGCGGAGACTACAGATATAGTGTTTCAGGACCATACCGGGAATTACACTCCAAGGGTAGTTACTGTTGCAGCGATATGTCCTGCAAATATTTATAGATTGCAAATAGATAACGATTATCATGTTGACGAGCGAACTACCGTCACATATGAACAAGGGACAATCATAACTCCGGCTTCGGATGTTGCCAGCACAACCGTTGAGCGCCCCGGTCCTTCGTATAGCGGGACAGAAAAAGAACAAAGTAATTGTTCCAGTGTTATTTCTCCGGCATGGGAAGCCATGGGGTATCACGGTAATATTGATAATGTTGACAATAAAGACACTACAATGTTTTCCGGGACTATGATTTATGCCACAATAGCAGGCAACGCATGTCTTTATGAATTCACGTCTGCGTACGAGAGTAATGGGCAACGCACAACATTCAGCACCGTCTATGTCACTCCTCCAGGGATTACTTTAAGTGATACCGGGGGGGATGTTAAAGAAACAAAGATAGGCAAAGCCTTGGCGATTGAAGTAGTGTTTTAAGAGGAGGCCATCATGTCATCAACCACAGTCCTTGAACAAATAGGAGTCATCCACGCCTACGCTACATCAGCGAATACCGAAGCAAGTACGGCGATGAATGATCTCAAGAATATGGATTTCCCGTATGTTACTGCGGGGCCAGTGCCTTACGAGCCTCCGGCTTTCATAGATCCAGTGGTCCCCTCGCAACCATCTGAGGTGAGCATTGGCACAGCTCCGGATATAAATGCGATCACAGTTCCTGATAGTCCAGACAAACCGACCATCAGGGAATTTGCCGACCCTTCGCTGCTAACACCCGTTATTCCCGATGAACCTGTTCTTGAAAATGCCGTCTGGGACCCCGTAGAGTTAGGTACTCTGTTTGAGGCAGAAATGCCGACCATACCTACTCTGGATTATGATACGCTGGCCATCGACAAGACCGTTCCCCTGCTGTCTATAAATTCACCGAAGAATTGGGAATTCTCGGTAGACAGCGTTCTTATATCTGATGATCCAGTGATCTCCGCTGCCATAACTCGCCTGAAAAACAATATCGTGTACGGAGGAACCGGCCTTTCAGCATCAGTAGAAGCCGACATTTGGAATCGCGATCTTGAGCGGAACGAACAACAGCTTTCGGATACCACAGACAAGATTCTGTCGGGTTGGGCGAAACGAGGATTTAGCCTTCCCGATGGACTCCTTGCTCATTCTCTTTCGGAAGTGCAGAAAGAATACATGAACAAGATGCTTGACCGCTCCCGTGAAATAGCTGTCAAACAAGCAGAGTTGGAACAGTCCAACTTATTCAAGTCCCTTGAGCTGACTGTCAATCTCGCCTTCAAGCTTGTTGATGCCAGAACGAGATATGCTGAGTATGTTTTCAAGGGACAAGAGGCTACTGCTAAGTTCGCAAATGAATATATTGACTTGCAAATCAAGACATATAACTCTATGCTGGACGAACTGAAGGCAAGGGTGCAGGTTTACGAAGGGCTTATAAGATCGGATCAGCTTCGAGTATCCATCTACAAGGCCCAGATAGACAGTGAACTTGCCAGAATCAGTCCCAACGACCAAACGGTGAAGATATATGCGGAGAGAAACCAAGTCTCAATAGCCAAATACCGGGGAGTTCTCGACGGCAACCAAACAGAAGCGGCCATCTACAATACTGAGATGCAGGGTGTGGCCATCCAGGAATCCGTGAACGAGACTCGGGTAAAACGATACGCCGAGATGATAAGGGCCGAGATGTCCAAGGTGGAAAGATATAAGGCAGAGATAGACGCCATGACCGCACAACTTGGGGTTGAAAAAGCAAAGATTGAATCAAATAGACTTCAGTTAGAGGCATGGGCGCAGGCTGCAAATGTGAAACTTGAACAGTTCAAGGGCATGGTGAATGTGTTCACGGCCACTTCACAGACGAATGTAGCAGTTGCCGATCTTCAGGCAAAACAGACGGAAGCCGCTGTCAGATCGAGTCTTTCTGCGACGGAACTCAATGTTAAATTGATCGAGATCAACAACAGGAGCCTTCAGGCTTCGGCAGCTTTAAGATTGGAAGCAGCAAAAACTATCGCATCTACTGCGGCAAGCAGAGCAGCCGGAGCAATGGCGGCAGCGCATGCCAGTTCCACAGATGCGTACAGCGAATCGAAGACTATTACGGCGTAGGAGGACATCATGCCAACATTAGAAGATCAGGTAAAAAATTCCTTGGGTATACTTGCCCCAGATTCTCCCGATAATGTCCTTCTAAGAACCAGAGATAGTTTACCAGCGGGAAGCGAAGGAGCCTTCGGGGGCGGACCCCTTAAAAGACTTGCTTCGGGAGTAGGCGATGTAATCAACAATCTCACAGAGACAAGATACTCTGGTGGAGTTGGTCCCGGTATGCAGTCCCCGGTTCCCTCCGCACAGCAGTTAGGCAAGGTGAATTACACACCCTCTTCGGCAACAACGACCCCAACGCCGAAACAACCAAGCATAGCTTCGGTCATTACTCCGGTGGCGGCAGGAATGGGAGGGCCTTCCAGCTCCCAGATAGAAACATGGAGGGATCAGGACAGGACGGAAGCAGTCAAGGCGGGAATGGGAGTCGTAGGAGAGCAGCCGTTCTATGGCAAATCCGTAGATGCTAACGGGAACCCCGTGCTTACCGCAAGGGGCGGAACGCCGTCCGTACCCGCTGGCATGGGAAGCTCCCAGGACATCGAATCGCAGATCCAGCAGCTTGTAGATAAAGTGAGTTCGACCAGCAAATTCGATGAATTGTTCGCCACAAAGCTCAAGGCTGGTATGCTCACCAATGTCCTCAAAGAGAAGGGGGAGCTGGAAAAAGCGAATATCATGGGCAAGTACGGTCTGGAATCTGCCAAGCTCCGCAGAGGTGAACTGGATGAAATAGCCAGAGGGAATCTTGATGCAAGGATAGCCCACAATAAGGTTCTTGAGCAAGACCTACAGCTAAGGTTGTCACAGCAGAAAGATGCGACCCAGCAGAAGTTGGCTGAAAGCCATTACCAGAAATTCGTGGCCCAAGAGATAGACCCAATGACAGGGAAAACCGTGAACAATGAACTGCATACCCTTCTTAACATGGGTAATTCTGGCCTACCCGTCCCCGAAGCATTTCAACCGGCAGTCGAGAGGGCGATGGCAGGATTTGAGACTTACTATAAAAAAGGGTTGTCTCCGGGGGCAAAAGATACCCCCTTAAATCGCATGAAAGCTATGCAGGCGTACAAAAAACACACCAGTTTACTTTCCGAATCTAAATAGGAATCGCTATGGCCGAAGACTGGAAAGACCCTTACGCAAAAACAGAAACTCAGGATACCGGGTGGCAAGATCCGTATGCCGAAAAAGCACCTTCAACTGTTCTCGGGGAGATCCCCAAGGGATTAGCAGCCGGAGTCCAACAGGTACGTGGATTCGGGTACGGTATGGGAGCCCTTGCAGGAGAAGTAACCGGGATACAGCCTGTCAAGGATTGGGCAAAAGAAGGACTCGCTGATGTAAAGGAGAAGACTCCCAAAGCAGCCGTTCCGTCTTATAAAGATGTCGAGAGCGTTTCGGATGCTGCAAAATATCTCGCCTATGGAGTATCTTCAAATATCCCCAATATAGCATTATCTGTCGCTGGTGGTGGTCTCGGGATGATGGCCGGGAGGAAACTGGCCGCAGGCGCAGTCGAGAAAGTTGTTGAAGGAGCAGCCAAAACAGCATTGGTTAAAGGTGCAGAACGTGGAGCCCTTATAGGGGCGGGTCTTTCTTCTATCGCAATGGAAACAGGTTCTATCGCCGCCGATCAACTCGAAGAAACAGGCAAGGTTCATCCCTTAAGGGCATTGGCAGGAGCCGTTCCCGCAGGACTTCTTGATGTAGTCCCTGAATGGTATCTGGCAAAACGCCTCGGTATTTTCGGAGGGGCCACAGGCTTCGCAGGGAAAGGCCTGAAGGATCGAGCCGTGCAGGGTGCCAAGGAATTCGGGAAAACCGCCATGATGGAAGCCCCTACCGAGGCCATGCAGTCTGTCCTTGAACGTGCTTCAGTTCCCGGAAAGTCCCTCACAAACAGGGAAGCATGGGATGAATATATCGACTCTTTTATTCTTGGCGGTGTGACGGGCGGTGTCTTTGGTGGCGTAGGTGGTATGATGAAGAAGGCGGATACTCCTGCACAGCAAGCCTTATCAAAAGACCCTATCGCCAACGACATAGAAACTACCCTTGCCAGCGACGAATTAAAGGACATGGCAGAGGCCATCAAAGTCCCTGTTATGGACTTTACCGGGATGGGTGCGGTAGAAGGGGCAGGAAGAGGCCCGGAGGCAATGGGAGGGTATGGGATGGTCCCTGCGGAACCTGCGCCTATCGTTCCCGAAAGGCCAGTTGCTCCTGCCGCCCCGGTTGCTCCTGTTGAAGCACCTCCAGTTGTTCCCGAAGCCGCAAAGACCCCGTATTTTAATCCTGCCGGTTATGCCTCCGAAGGGGAAGCCCTTGTTTCCATAAAAGCCAAGAAGTTAAAATTGGGTGATTACGAAATAACTCCCCGAGAAGGTCGATACTTTGTGGAGCCGAAGGTTGTATCGCAGAACCCCGAGATCGTCCAGCCAGCGCCTGCTGGTGAAGCCGAGACGATTAAAAAAGACACTCCCGAGTTCTATAAAGCAGAGGCGGAACGTGCCGGGGTAAAATTCAACGGAATTCAACAAGGCGTTCCGGGGAAAGTGGCGGATTTCCCGTTCTTCACCGATCCTCAAACAGGAACTACTTTTACCACCGAACCTGGAGAAACAGTTGAAGATGCCCTTGCAAGGAAGAGGAAACAGTTCGCTGATTACGAGGCGGGACAGGGGGCGAAGAAAGAAGAGATTCCAGTTGCCCCCGTTGCCGTGGAACCAGAAATCAAAGTAGCCGACACTACTGTACCAGAGACACCTGTTAAAACAAGTAATGTAGATTCCAAACTTACCGAAATAAGAGATTATAAGGGTGGAGATTTTTCACCCACCAAGACGCGATTATATCAAGAACTTGGCATAGAGTCCGTAGAAGGGATTCGACTTGCTGATGCAGAGGCTACGGGACGTTTACTTGAAATGGTACGTGATGGAAAGGCCACTGGTGCGGAATGGGAAAAGCATGTTGATAGGCTTGTCGCAGAGAACCGAGTAAGTGGTATATCCGATGAGGTTAAACAAGAGGCACGAAAGAGATTAGACCGCCTTGACGAAATAACGGCTGACGAAACGACACGAAAAGAACAGGGCATAGTCGTTCCCCCTAAGATAGACCTTTACGATTTTGCAGAAGGACTTGTCAATAAAGGCATTGATAGGCAAAGTTCATACGGCCAATATGTGATACTTATGGATTTGAAGCCTCAATTAAGTGCTAAGGATTGGTACAAGATATACGATAGTGCTAAAGGTACGGCGAAAACAAGACCAGCCAAATCTGTACCCCCAGAGAGCACAACTGTACCCATAAAGGATACAGCCAAGATCACAGAAGGTCAGTATGGGAATAAGGGTGCTTACGTTACAGAGGTTATTGGGGGACGTAAAAAAGGTGTCATTGATGCCAAGACAGGCGGAACTAAAGAACATGTGGATGCTCTGATAGATAAGGGCATTGATGAGATAACGGTTCGTCCAGGCGCGAATACAGAACAAATAAAAGCACGTCTAACTGAACTCGGATGGAAGCAAACAGATATAGACAAGGCAATATGGCAGAAGTCCCCCTCACCAGTTAAGGTAGAGACACCTGTTTCCACTAAACCCCAATCCTCCGAAGATGCGCAGAAAGATATAGACGACTACGAAGATGAACTTGCAAGTAAATACGGAATGGATGCCGTGTTAAACGCGCCTATTTCAGACCCAACTTTTTATGAAAAGATGGACGTTCCCATTCCTGAAACAAAAATATCTCCTGCCGAACTCGAAAAACTTCGCAATCTCTATAACGCCAGAGACAAAATAGATACTGGCGACTTAACAACATGGCGCAACACTGTTATAAAAAATAGTGGATTAGACGCAGGCGAAGCGAGCAAAGCATTGGAAAACGCATACCTCCCCGCGCCCGACAGTACTATAGGAGTTTACCACACTTCAGACAAACTGAGAAAATGGAACGTAGAAATCACAGCGAACCTGAGATCATTTTATAATTCTTTCTCTAAAGGTACTTATGCTGAATTTAGGTGGGGAGGAACCGCCGATAATCCTACACTTGAGGGATCAGTATATGATGAAGATTTGCGATCTGCAACATGGGACAAAGAGGCTCTTGCTAAAACTGAAAAGCTGTATAACGCTATTTCAGAAACACAGTCAGCGCCCCCTATAAACCTGCAAGGGATATTTCGCAAAGAAGCAAGGACATCCCCTATTAGCAGGAAGCAAATCGAGACAGGAAAGGAGTCCATCGAGACCGAAGGCAAAGGAACCGCAGCGGTACGAGAGAAGATCAAGAAGATGAAGGAGAATAAACCCAAACCGGAACAGGAAGGACTTAAATTTTCAACAAAAGGAGTAACGATCAATGAAACAGGATGGACAGACGCACCAATGGAAGATGAATCCGTCGCAGTTCTCAGAAGAGAAATGTCGTCTGAACTTGGAAGAGAAGTCGCAGATGGAAGCGTTACGCAGATGGTATTCGTTCCCAAACCCGCTACCGCCAAGGCAGAACGCGACACAGGAAGAAATATACGAATACGCGATAGGCAGGGCGCGGAGCTGCGCAACAATGTTTCTGAAAGAGGCGCGGAGTATTCACGACAAATACAAAAAATTGCGCGAGTTTTCGGGAAAGACGTTATCTGGATAAGGATGAGCGACCCCGTTTTGTCTCGGATCAACGGAATGGAGTCCGACAAAATACCGGGTAAAATATTTATAAATATCGAGGCCACCGATCCTCATCTTTCGGTATTGGGGCATGAGTTGACACACAAAATTAAGTCCGAGAGTACAGAATTATACGAAGAGCTGAAGAATTATTTGCAGCCACTGATGAACGATGTTGAAGGTTACGCTGATCTCCGCAGAAAATCAGAAGAAGGTCTCACAAAGAAAACCGAGACTGATTTTTACGAAGAAATTATCGCAGATTTTGCCGGAGAACAGTTCGCTAATCCTGAATTCTGGGACGACATGGCAAAGTCAAAGCCGACTTTGTTTGAGAAGGTGGCACAAATAGCAAGAGACATCATCACCAAGACCATTAAGGCGTTAGGGATAAATACCAACGTCATATCCCAAGCGTTCTTCAAGGACATAGTAAGGGCTCGAAAAGCATTAGTTGACGCCATGAGCAAGTATGCGGAGCAAAAAGGAAAGGCGACACCAGAAGGTGAATTGCGTCTATCCGTCCCCATCCCCGAGGCCATCAAGACTCAGATGGGATCTCAATCAGCATCATGGAATTCCCCGGAACCTTCCCGGATGAGCGACTTTATTTATACTTTCGTGGATAAATTCAAAGACTTGCGAGATGTAGTCAAGGCAATAAAAAAGTTAAGCGGGAAACTTAAAGATGAAATAAATCCCGACATCAAGCAGCGCCTTTACACCTCCATTGTAGCTGAAAAGTCAGCGGAATTTCTCGACAAAGAATTTGGTCCCATCAAACAGCTCATGGTGCAATCAAAAGTAAACCTTGATGATTTCCAGGATTACCTCTGGAACCGTACGGCAGAGGAAACGAATATTCATATCGCTTCGATCAACCCGGATCTCCCAGACAAAGGATCGGGCATAACAACGGCAGCCGCACGGAAGTATTTAGCAAGTCTTGACCCTGCCAAAAAGAGAACATATGAGCGATTGGCGAAATTAACCGACAAAATCCTTGCTGAAAACAGAAAATTAATCGTTGACTATCAACTTGAATCTCAAGAATCTGTTGATAAATGGGCGGCTGCATACCCCCATTACGCCCCTCTTTTCAGAGAAGATATAGATGCTATGCTTGGCACCGGAGAAGGCTTTTCAGTGACCGGCCCTACGAGCAGGAAGAGAAAAGGCTCCGAAAGGAAAGTTATTGATATACTCGCCCACATAGCGGAGCAACGAGAGCATATCATTGCCAGGGGAGAGAAAAATATACTGTCCACGGCCCTATATAATTTAGCGAAGGCATATCCTAATTCTGAATTCTGGAGTATCGCCAAACCGCGAGTCATTAAAGATGCAGTCAATGTGAACACCGGAGAACCTGTTCCGGATCTCTCATATCGCAATAAGAACAACGTCGTCATGTCCCGACAACTTGACCCTAAGACCGGAAGGATAATAGAGCGTGGGGTTGAGTTCAATACAAACAATAAGGTGGCCGAACGTATGTCCATGGCCTTCAAGAACCTT
>Ga0172380_10008431_pt1 | contig 11273 bp, 11 predicted proteins | sample Leawe162metaG_FD_119747 | JGI IMG/M metagenome (GOLD analysis project Ga0172380, IMG submission 119747) | Leachate microbial communities from a municipal landfill in Southern Ontario, Canada - Leachate well 162 metaG | ecosystem: Engineered > Solid waste > Landfill > Unclassified | place... | reverse complement strand
TTGCTAATATACCATGTATACCATCTGTTTTTGCTGTCATTATATAATTAGTAATTGGAAATATTTCATTATAAGTATTTCTATTCAATTATACAACTGGATTTGTAAGATCTCTTAATTGTTATATCTTTAATCTATTCCAATCTGATATACTAACAAACTTACTTATCTATTATAACACTTTCTATTCAGGTGTATAATAACTAACATCTAATAAATACAAGTTCAATGTCTTTGCCATAATCATACGATCAGTAAATTTAGAAGGATCTAATAATTTTTTTATAATGATATAACCGTATTCACCTTTATTTAATCTATCAACATAGTGTTATGTATTTATATCATTTGAAGTTGTTTCAAATATAAACTCAATACCCAATCCTTATATTTCATATAATTTGATTATGAGTTATTTACCTTATGGTATATTCTTATCAACATTAACATAAGTAGGTATATCACTGAATACCATTGATAATGTTAATTAATTACTAATACTAACTGTTTTTCTAAATAAGATATTCTCACTTACTAGTTTATTATCATCAATCAGTTTGAATATTACTTATGTATCATTAAATATCTTTTATATAAATCTAGGTGTTTTGGTTTCACAATATGCTTAATACTTCTCATCAATTACATCATAATACTTTTATATTTCAATACGTGACTAATATTGTGTATATTTGTTCTTAGTATTATTATATTGATCAACGAAATTGAAGATATCCTATTATATTGCTTTTGTGTAATCTTTTTTAATGTATTTATTAGCTGTCATTTTTATATAGATTTTAAACGAAAAAAAATAAAAAAATAACGGACATTAACCCTTTATAATGAATAGTGATAATATACTCTAAATATACTGATAAATTATAGTATCAATTAAATAGATCATATATCAATTTACCTGATAGATTACCACATTCAAAGTATTATTCAGAATTGCATAATAACTTGATCTACTCTATTTTCTTTATAATGGAGTTTTAATCAAATACAGCAACTGTTATATGTTTAATCAGTTCAATTGGATCTAATAAGATTAATAGTATATCATCAATTTCACCCATCATATATTCAAATGTATAATAACAGTCAACAGCAGATTATGGAAATGATTTGAGTAGTTCATTTAAGTTGGTTAGAATAGATTACATCTTTTATCTATTAAAGAGTTCCATAAAATTATATTATAATACATTTACAATTGTCATTGTTATTAACGACAGTTATTAGAATAGTTATTCATCATTGAAACAACTCAATATTACATCACGTTCTTTATTAATGAATCCAACGAGAAACCCTTCGGTTATATTTTGAAATCCAGTATAATCAATGTTATCTGATATATACATTTACATCTCTTTTTATATACAAATTAAGATTACAAAAAATAAAATATTATACAATTTATAATCAACATCTAAATAAAGTTTTTCTAAACTTAGTAGAATCAATCTTTTTAATCTTCTATACATTCTATGATATACATTCTATTTGTTAATCATCAGATTCATCAATTGTCATTGTAGATCTATTTACTCTATATGGATCTATTATAGGTTGTTTATTTATTATATATGTGATAGGTGGAGCTGATGCTAATGTCATTGTTCCTTTTTTAGGTTATTTGAATTCAAAGTGAATATCATACTTATTATGAGTGTTCTATTTAATTATTTACATATTCTTATAAAACTATATATATTTATAAGTAATAGCTTCAGTTGTAAAATCATCACCACATATGAGATTTATATTGTTTATTAAATATTCCTTAATGTTCTCAATTATATTGGGTTATTACTTTATAAGGTTATGTTATATAAACTATATATTGCTTTATTTAAATATACCGTTTACTTGTTGTATTAAAAAATGACAATTGATTCTTTTGTTTTATGAATATGTCATTATAGTCGTATACATTTTATTATTTATAATACTTTCAATATAATCATTATCGTTATTATAATTATCATTATTACAATTATTGTTATTATAATTGTTATTATAATTGTTATTATAATTGTTATCACTTTACATTTAATTATTTATTCTTTTATTCTTAGATTTATTTTTTTTAAACTTAACATTTACAATATATTAATGGTTAAATATCTCCACCTAATGTAACTACATATTTAATGTTACTCTTACATAAATCACAATGTTATAATATTTTATTAGCAGTAGGATCATAAGGTATTGATGATATAAAATCACCATACATATCAATCATTGTTTTCTCTTATTACTAATACACTATTAATTGTTAACCTTCTAATACTTTGATATTACCACATATCTAACAGAATGCAACTAGCTAACCATCTTTCTCATCTGTCACAAATAGATTATTACATATGTTACAAAACCTATTACTGTATAATTAGTTACTCATTTATTAATAAATTATTAATCTCAAAAAATAGAAATATTAACTGCATCATCTTGTTTTATCATTACTTCTTGCAAGTTTACCTCCTAATGACTTATTGGTCTAAGTATGTAATGGTCTCAAATTCTTAACATGATGATTACCTCCTTCAGATTAAGGCACTATATGATCTACTTCCCAACCCATCTTACTTGATTTACCATATGAATGATAGTATATAATATTACCATATATATCTCTTCTATAATAATCAGGATCATGGTCTTTTATTTTCTTACCCTTAGTAAATACTGCATATTTCAATTCATCAAATACATCATTCTTATCATATGTTAATTTACCTGTTTCTCTATAAATACGCAATCCAGATATACCACCTACAATGATCTTACCATTGTCTATTCTATAATAATAATTGTTCATTTTTATATTTAAAATCCTTTTTATATGTATACTAATTTTCTATGTTAAAAATGTTTTTTAATAAATATAGCAGTATCTATAATATCATATATTATTAGTTCTTTAGGTAATTCATTATCTTATTGATATCTTCCTATTCTACCTATTATCTATTCTAATTATGATTTTATAGAATCAGCAAGTATAATGGTATCCATATTTTTAATATCTAAACCAACTGATGAATATTTAAATGTCGTTAATATAATCAATCCATTATCAATATTGTTATTTACAGTTTATAAACAATCTGCAATTTCATTCTTTTTACAATCACCATGTAATTAATAAACACTCTATTTAGATTCATCATTGAACATATTATATATGAGTTGTATATGGTTTTTTGTTAATGCAAATATCAATACTCTTCTATTTGTTTATAAACATTTAAGGGCCATATTATATATAAGTCTTAATCTATGAATATCTGATTGTATTAATTGTAATGTTAATGCCATTGATATAACTCCATCTGATCTTGACATTATCATATCCTATTATAATGGATTATTGTAATTGACTTATCTAACAGTTTTAATAGCGTTCTGTGAATTGTTTTATAATCTAAATACATAATTAAAGAATGATCCAATTATAATCTGATTGATTTAACATTGGTTCATTCCAGTATATGGTGTTGCAGATAATCCTATTAATATATTGAATTAACTTTCAAACATTATATTGACTTGTTTCTTAGTTCTATATAAATGCACTTCATCTAGTATTAGAATATTACATTATATTTCATTTACATTGTATAATTGATTAACGGTATATATGTTTATTATATTCTTATGAACATTACTATTATCAGAATTGAATATTGAAATGTATTTATTATAATGATCACCGAATACTTCTAAAAATTATTATTACCATTAGTATTATAATTGCTTTGTATTTACAATTATAGATATTGAATATTGTTATTTAAATTTCATTTATATATAATGGTAAAAAAATATAATGATCTTAGTTTTACCCATACCTGTATCTACATGTAATAGTAATGATTATTAATCATCATGAGTTGTAATTATATTCATCATATTTTTAACAATTGACTTCTAATATTATAATGGTAATTATAGCAATTGGAAATTTTAATATACATTATTATTCATTGTCATATTCATAATGTTCATTATATTCAATTGTTATAGTATTATATTGTATTCTATAATATATTTAGCTATCTTATTTTTCTTTCTTTTAATAATCTCTTAATGATCTATTTATTATGTTTCATAAAGTAGATATATTGGAAATTTAATATAATCACCATATGATCTATATAATAGAATGTGTTTAAAATGACCAAAAGTATCTTTAATAGAATACTTCAATTGATTCTTTAATAGATGATATATATTATTTTATGAATTCACAAATGCATACATATTATCAATATATATTGTATTTTTATCAACATTGTTATTAATCATTATTTAATAATATATAGAATGTGAATAATATATTCTCAACCATTTTTAATTTCTTTCAATATTTCAAAATATAGTTAACCAGTTATCCTTATATAAGCATTTAACGTTTTATTATAAAAGTATACTTATTTACCAAATGTATTATCCTTTATTGTTGGTTTTTTATCTACTATAAAATATTCACTTCCCTTATAAAGAAACTTATCATAATCAGATAATTCTTTTTATAAATATTTACAATTATTGACTTTGGGAATATTCTATGGATGTTGCTCATCATATAGTTAAGTATTATCTGGTTAACACATTATACAATCAGTATTATTAATAATACAATCAATACTCACTTTTGTTAATAGATTTGTTATATTGTTAATGAACTTCTCTTTTTTCATTGAAACATTTAATAAGTGTTAATCAGTTGATAAATCTTTACCTGTATATGAAACATATATAATAGGTTGAACGAATCTCTTATCTTATTCTAATTCTTTATGACTATTAGTTCTAACTGCTCTTGCTATAACTTATTTAATTCTTGAATAATTCCAATAAGGTTCCATTATATGCACATATCTTACATTCTTAAAATTAATACCTTCAGCAGCAGCAGATGATATTAATACTACTTTTACATCATCACCATTCTTATTCTAACTATCATTAGATATCTTTAATGCTAAGTCTCTATGTTCTTATGATATTTCACCAGTTATAAATGCAAAGTGCTTTTGATTTTTAATATGATTGAATTCATGATCATGTAACGGTAGCTATTTATATTCACTATCAATTAGTTTTTATCTAACAAAGAATAATCCCTTTTCCAAGAATTGGGAATATACAATATGAATACCTTCATTCTTATTTATAAAATCAACTATATAATCAGCTTTAGGTGATATGATTTAATCTCCATGATATATTCCATTACTATCCATTCTTGTTAACATTCTATAACTACCTTTAGTATCATCACCCATTCTTGTATTGGTTGATACTATTCCCATTTTCATTTTACCAGATTATTAATCTCCTTATGATTATTCATCTTCTTTCTTTTTATTCAACATATATTATAATGCTTAATCTTATTACATTTCAATATCTTATATAATGACTTTCTATTCATTTGGGAAACTACTTTTATCTCCAACTGAATATGATATAACTCCAAATGATCTATTCTATAAATCCCATTAGTTTTACATTTCAATTGTATTTGACATTATATTATTATCAGTGAAGTATGTGCGAATGAATGAATCATAATCATTTATAATAATTTCTTTACCCTTTAATAAGTTTATACATGGTACAATTTCAAATGGATCATTAACAATTGGAGTACCGGATAAGAATAACATATTAGTATTATATGATTGTAGTAATAAATTATATACCTTATTTGCTACTTCTGAACCATTTACAATTGATCTAAATAAATTATGAGCTTCATCAATAACAACTATACAGTTCTTAATACTACCATTAAATGTTTCATCAAGATCTTTTGATAATCTAGATGAATTTAATGAAAGGAATTTAATTCTTCTCATTGCATTATTCATTTTGCTTTATATATCTGGACTGTTTGATTTCTAATAATACTGTTATATATAGAAATTAGTTTAGTTCTTATAATTCTAATGAACTGATTTATTTGCTAAGAATATTATTTTTCTATTCATATTCATTGCAAAGTATAATGATATTGCTATTGCTGGTAGTGTTTTACCAGCACCCATTGTATACATTAATAATATACCCTTTGGTAATAAATCTTTGGGAATCAGCTATTGTGTAATATATTTATAACTAACATATTAATACTGATATAATATCTTTCTATTAATATCATCATCAGTTTAATTAGTGGTTAACTATAATACTTTATTATATAACAAATATTAAAACTATGAATTGTTCATTTTTATATTAATTATTTTTTTTAAGTTTTTTATTATAAATGAAAAGAATGGATCACGACGATTTACCATTTGACGATGATGAGTTAGCTAAAAATGGCGGAGCTAGAAGAAGAAAGAGATCTAAGTCCCCTAAAACTAAACCCAGAAAGAGATCAGCATCCAAAGCTAAAAAAGGATAAGGTACTGTTGGTGGTGCTAAAAGAAAGAGATCTAAATCTGCTAAATCAACAAGAAAGAGATCAAAGTCACCTAAAACTAAACCAGTAGCAGCCAAAAAAAGAAAATCTAAATCAAAGAAACGATCATCTAAGAGCGAATGAAAAAATATAATATCATTATAGAATATATCATTATATAATAGAGTTATATAGAATATATATTATTCATTATAATGTCTTAAGATATTATTATAATTATAATATTTCTGATACCCATAATTATTAACCATTAAACAGTTCTTATATATCATTTAATTAATTGTATTAAAGCTATTTTTTTTGAATCTTATCATTCAACTTGTTTTTATTTTCTTATGTATTATCTCTACATTTGATATTCAATATATAATCATAGTTATCAGGATCATTTACATGTTATTGTATATATTACAAAGTATGACTCATATTGTTTGTTAATATTGATTAATTTATACTTTCATATTGTTTTTATTCAATAATGTTAATGAGTTATTTAATAGTGAACTTACCATTTAGTGTATGAAAGTCTTCTAATATAAACCTTAATTGATTTTATAACAATTGAATTTACCATTTGATTATGAATAATAATCTTTATTTTCTAATATCATATAATCTCTTTCTTTCATTATACCAACTAGTTAATAATTACTTATATTGCTTATATGATTTAACAGCCTTATCAATTGATATACAGTTAATGTTGTGTGTTATTTTTTTATATAATTTGAAATACTTGATAATGCCATTGAATTTTGAAGTAGCAAATTGTTATGATATATACTTTAATGATTGTGTTGTATATATTATGATCTTAACTTGATTACAACCACTATTATCAATTATATCATATATAAACTTCTTATCACTAATATTCTATTTTTTATTAGCTAATGGACATAATGATTTCATATTCTTTATATATGTCTCAGTCCATATTCTATAAGGTAATTCTGTTATGATGATTTAATTATCATCTATTATTTTATAATTACCAAATGAATATTCTTCTCCATCTAATCTTATATTATTACGATCATAGTGTGGAGATAATTCAGAGTCAATTGTATCTTTATCATATTGAATCATATTTGATATTTAATATATTAGATAATTAATATTTCTTGCATACATCTTAACACTCCAACCAGTAGATGGTATTTCAATTGATTCAATACATATTGTTGGTATTATTGGAACGAAGTATTATGGTTCAACTTAATATCCATCTTCTTAACAATATTATAACTCAGGTAAATCTTATTATGGGAATAATATATTGACTAATTCTGAATTGAGTTTGATATCTATATATCTTGATTATCCATGATCCTTACCTCCTAAATCTCTTGTTCCAAATTAACCAATACCTAATAAATATGGATATAACTTAGCACCATAATATACTTATGCCATTTTTATTATTGTTCCTTCTAAAGATTTATCACCATGATGATAGTAAGTTCTTTTAGCTATATCAGCACATAATTAGAACACTTTACATTCTTTATTAGATTGTTTAAATGACATCATTGATCCATATAATACCTTTCTTCTTGCAATTGATAATCCATCTATTTCATGTGGAATCTTTCTTTCTATATTTTCTAATTGATATTGTTTTGTTTCAACTTTTAAATGATCTGAACACTATACGATGTTATTATTATTTGTATAAATTTGTTTATAGATATAAGGTTCTTATAATTCTAACTTTCTTAAGTTTGGATCTTTACCAAAATATATATTGAACATCTTATCTGATTATTCATCTAATTGATATTATATAACATTAGCATCATAATTTTTAAATATATCTTTAACATATTAACCATGATGACCAGCCAATCCTTTATAATACTTTACTTAATGCTTTACATTTACATTCTATTATGCCCATTATGAATAATCTTCTATTGAGAAGAACTAATTATATTTACCATTACTAAATATGGATCTAACAATTGGAGTATTTAATCTAAATATGTAATTTAGTTTGAATAATTATGGATAGAACAAATGAATATGTGATAATAATAAACTGAATATATTACCAACACCATCTGAATCTTAATCAACTGTTACTACGATCTTACCATATTTGAGTTATTTGATTTTAGAACTATCATAAATAATTCCTTTCTATAATCCTAATACTTGTTCTAATTATAATAATACTTTATTATTCAATAGTTTAGTACTCATATTGTATTGATTGTTTTATATAACATTGATCTCTTTTCTTGAATTAACTATAACTCCTTATAATGAGAATATACCATAATAATCATTATCTAAACAAGATTTAATTCCTTCTTTAATCATACTCATTGCCGAATCACCTTCTGCTAAGAATAATGAACATTTTAAAGAATCCTTTGTTCCTGATTTAATTGCTTTTTAATATTTATCTATATCTTTACAAAGTATAGTCTATTTAATTTTTAGCTTATTATTTTATTATATAATATTAACAATCTATTCAATTAATGATTGTTATATTACAAGTTTAAATGTCTTGAGCATTTACTTCTATTCAATATTGAATATAATTGTCTTCTTAGATTGATTATTAAATTATGGATTCTACATAAGTATCATACATTATATATTGACTATTTTTTTAACATCATACTTAGTAATAGTCTTATTCTTTTTATCTTTACATTTCTTATTAATAGTGTGTTATACAATCTAATCATATATTTTATCAATAATGAATTTAGTATGATCACCATTATTAACATTCATTCCATTAATCATTGAGAATGTTACATCTTATTTGATTGTTATATTAACAGTGAATTATCTAAATATTGATTAGTTATCTTTATAATTCAATATGTTAATATATTGATTTGATAATTATGATTACGACAGTTGTTAATTAGATTGTTATAGTTTATTAATACTATTGTTTATATAATCAACATCATTATAATATATGTGTTATATTTTAACATTTATGAATTGTAACCAAGTTATTGACATTATGATTTTGCTAATGAATATTTAATTGTATATGTTATAATCAATTACATTGCTGTTATTTTGATCAAACAGTTTGAATGATATTTATGTATATTGATTATCATTCTTATGTGTAATAATAGGATTGTTAATTACTTTACCACTATTTTCAAATAACTACTAATAATGATTTTCATTATCTTATGTTTATATTTCCATCCATTCAGAATTATAGTTAACTAGTTTAATACCACAACCATTCATACCACCTGTTATTCTTTTTGAATCATCAAAGTTATTACCAGAGTATAATTGAGTACAAGCAATTTGAGGTGCCCATTATTATAGTTTATCGTTAAACTTTATATTGAATCCTAAACCATCATTATACATTGATATAGTTCCATCTTATTGATACTTAATGTTTATAGTATTGATCTTTTGAGTTTTCAAAATCTAATCCAATATATTTACTAATATCTCTTCAAATGATGATACTATGAATGGTACATATTTCAGTTGTTATTTATAGAATTGCTTATTTTATAAATTATATAACATTACTTTATCTTCAACATAGTCATGGGTGCCTAACCACATAGACCTTTATTTGACATGATCTTATACATCTAATACTTTAATATCGTCACACATAGATTGTTTAAATATAGTTAAGTTGTTTAAATAAAGTTGTAGTTCATTTAAATAAAATTTTAGACTGAATAGGTCTATATGCTGTAGCATTTATTTTTTTATTGATCATCATATTTATAAGTATTAAATATATTATATTAATAGATTCTATTTCAAATGTAAAAGATGTAAAACTCCCAAGACAAATATAATGTTATCAAATAAACAATTGATATTGAAGATGCCATCAAAGCTTTATAAGCTAATGACTTTGAAATTATCTTTAATAAAAGTGGTGAAACTAATCATCTAGGTTATTAATCATATAACATATAGATGCGTGTTGGTAAAGACTTCATTAGAAAAATAAGAGTAGATCGTTTAAGAATCAATTCATTCAAATACAATAAATAATATGATATTGCTTCAATAAGTACTTCTAGATAATTACAATAAAAATCATATACTGGTTCTAATTGGAAATAATAAGGAAATATTTAAGTATTATAATTTATAGATCTATTCTATGCTAGAGTTTACTAAGATTTAGTAGATAAGAAAGTTGTAACATCTAAGAAGAAGAACTTTTAGAAAGATTCATTCAGAATATTCTTAAACAAGTTATATGATGAAGATGATGAAGCATAATTAGATTAATAAATTTATTATTTGAATATAAAGAGATTTGGTAAAAAAGGTGAAACAAAGCTTATCAATACTAAATTTTATACATATGATATTGAAACTAATTAATAGGTTCCATGTGAAGTATCAACTGTTGAATAATTAGAACAAGTAATTAAAGGAAATGGAAACATACTTTTAAATGCCTGGTTTGAATTTCCATGGATATGTATTGGTAAAGGTGAATTATTTAAAACATCATTAACATTAGAATCTGCTATTATATAAAAAAATAATATGGATGATTTGGAAAAACAAAATGATTTATCATCATCATTGAAATTACCAGATGATTATATTTAGAAGTTTGTATAATTACAATTATAAGCAAAATCAGATAATACATAATAATAAGAATAAGATGTAACTGAAACTGTTAAAGCAATATCAGATAATGCATAATAATAAGCAAAATCAGATAATGTATAATAACAATAAGAAGTTGTAAATGAATCTGTTAAATCAAATTCAGATGATGATACCGATGAAGGTACTGATGAAGAGTAATGATTATGATTATGATAATGAT
>Ga0172380_10008430_pt1 | contig 11273 bp, 11 predicted proteins | sample Leawe162metaG_FD_119747 | JGI IMG/M metagenome (GOLD analysis project Ga0172380, IMG submission 119747) | Leachate microbial communities from a municipal landfill in Southern Ontario, Canada - Leachate well 162 metaG | ecosystem: Engineered > Solid waste > Landfill > Unclassified | place... | reverse complement strand
GCGGCACAATTTGATAATAGAAAATTTAAACCTTATTGAGCTCACCCAAAGACAAAACCAGGAACTCCTTGAGCTGAACAATAATTTAGAACAAAAAGTTGCCCTGCGAACTAAAAAAATCGAAGAAAGTGAGGCCCAATTAAAAGAAGCCCTGGAGGGGATTATTCATGCCGTTGCCTTGACAGTCGAAACAAGAGATCCATATACGGCGGGGCATCAAGAGCGGGTCGCAGAACTGGCTTGCGCTATCGCCAAAGAGATGGGGCTCAGTCAAAATCAGACAGAAGGTGTTCGGCTGGCCGGGGTGATTCATGATTTAGGTAAAATTTATGTTCCTGCGGAAATCTTAAACAGACCGGGAAAACTGACCAGAATAGAAAGAGAATTAATCCATGTCCACCCCCAGGTTGGCTACGATATTTTGAAGGATATTTCCTTCCCCTGGCCTATTGCAGAGATCGTTTATCAGCACCATGAAAGAATGAACGGCGAAGGCTATCCTCGCAGGCTTCCGGGGGAAGACATTATTCTGGAAGCACGAATTATCGCTGTGGCTGATGTCGTGGAAGCCATGTCGTCCCATCGCCCTTACCGGCCGGCGCCTGGCATTGACTTGGCACTCAATGAGATTGCTCAGAACAAGGACGTTCTTTATGATTCAAAGGTGGTAAACGCGTGCTTGAGCCTTTTTGAAGGGAAAAAAGTTACCCTCCAGGGGTGGATGGGATAACGGGAATAAAAAGTCATTTTTGTCATTCTGCAGGATGCAGGGAAAAAACATAAAACACCCTCATGAAAGCGCTATCAACCGCAAATAATTTACAACTTTCTTGGTCTCAACCTTCGGCGCTTGAGCGGCATTTTGAGTTACATTCAGATAATATTTTATTAGGTAATCTTCACTTTGAAACAGCTTCGACAGCTCATGGTACGCTGCTAACCCCAGGTTCGGCAGCAGAATGCTGGACTTTTAAAGGGACGAGGTTTTCCCTGAAACCCCGTGTAACAATCAGGAAGGATGGGACCAATGACGATCTGGCAGTCTATCGGCCTAAATTTTGGGACGGTGGCTGGGTCGAATTTGTCAACGGACCCAGATTCCACTGGAAATCAACCAGCTTCTGGGGAACAGAATGGGGCTTTTCCAATACGCAGGAGGAATTGCTGTTTGTGCTGAAGCCAAAGCTATTTGATTTGTTGAAAGTTCAGTCTGCAGTTGAGATCGGAACAAAATGGCATGATTTAGATGAACTGCCGTTGTTACTGATGCTGGGTTGGTACTTGAAGGTTCGTGACAGTTATGACACAAGGTGAGCATGATAAACCAGCCGAACAAGTCAGCGTGAGTCGCTAACAAGTCAACAAACAAACCGTACCGGAATTACCTGCGTTTAAAAAGGTGGCCTGTCACTCGGCTGGCCGGCTATTTAACGTTAGCGCACACAGGAGTGCCATGGAATACCTCGCCGGAATTGTGCTTGCTTTAGCTGTCTCATTGTCGGCGACCTTTGTCGGTCTGGATCGAGACAGAGCTTTCTATCCAACGGTGCTTGCGGTTATTGCGTCCTACTATGGCCTGTTCGCAGTCGTCGGAGAGTCGGCATCGGCTCTCATCGTCGAATCGTTGGCAATGGCCGTATTCCTTGCGGCAACTGTTCTCGGGTATAGGCGCAATCTGTGGCTGGTTGTTGCGGCGCTGTTCGCTCATGGTGTCTTCGATTTTTTTCACGGGCATGTCATTGCCAATCCGGGTGTGCCGGCATGGTGGCCGATGTTCTGTCTTGCCTACGACGTAACGGCTGCCGCCTATTTAACTTGGCTCATCAATGAATCGAAGCTCGCCGCACGCGCAACACATGTTCGCTAACGCTTTAGAAGTCATGCTCTTCGCGAGGGAAACGAAGCAATCTAGGTAGTTTTTGCTGGGCATGGATGTCCCCCAATATCTGGATTGCAAATTGCCAATGCAGATTACTGCTTTGCAAGCAGAGCGGAGCAGTTTGCCGGCAGCGGCGAAGGGTGGGCCGGCAACAGGCTTTCAGCGCGGAGTGACGAGGAGGGAAAGGGCCGCATCGCTCACCATTTCCGGGGTTATCTCCCGAAGGCAGGCGGCCTGACGCGGGCAGCGTGGGGTGGAGCCAAAGCTGGTGCAGGGCGAGCAGGAGAGATTGCGGTTAAGCACCCTGTGAGCCAGGCCGCGCGGGGCCCATTTTTTGGCGATGCCGGGGCCGAAGAAGGAGACCGTTGGGATGCCGAGGCCAACCCCGAGGTGAAGCACCCCGGAGTCGCCACTGATCAGCAGGGCCGACTGTGCAAGGATGGCAGCGGTCTCTGCCAGCGTGGTCTGGCCGGCGAGATTGAGGCCGCCGGCGTTACTGATTGCCGAGCCGGTTGCGGCGTCTTCCCGGCCTCCGACCACCACTATTCCAAAGCCTTGCGCGGCAAGACGGACCGCTATCCTGCTAAAATTCTCGGTATCCCAGCGGCGTTCCTGGATGCTGGCTCCGGGGAAGATGGTGAGGAAGGGACGACCCGCTAGGGGAGCGAGTAGTTGCTTTGCCCGATTGCCGGCTGCGGTGGGAACGGACAGAAATACGGCAGCCATGGGGGGCGGCGGAGTGATGCCGAGCGGGGCCAGCAGATGGAAGAAGCTGTCTGCCTCGTAGTCGTCGTGGGAATAGGGGATGGCATGGTGGAAAAGGCGAGCCCGTTGGTTGGTGCCATAGCCGATGATGGTGCCAGCCCCGGTCAGCCGCGCCACCACCGCGGAGAGGTAGTGGCACTGCTCGGTGTCGATGACGACCTCTGGTTTTAAGCGGAAGGCGGTCAGGAACTCGCCCGGCACATCATAGCGCAGCACTTGAGCAACGTCGGGGATCAGGGCAAAGACCCCGGCGTTTCGTTTTTCCGCCAGCACGGTGATGGCCGCCGCAGGGAATCTCTCCTGTAACGCGGCAATGGCCGGGGCCAGCAACACCGCGTCGCCGATGCCGCCAGGGCGGATGAGCAGGATCCGGCGCAGGCCTGCAAGCCTGCCGGGCCCGGCAGGCCGCGGTAAAAGGCGGCATAAAAGGCCGCCGCAAAGAGCGTCCATGGTTTTGAGCAGTTCGATCTGATTCAACCGGTTTTCACCCAAGGCAAGTTATGTCAGCAGCCATTTCCAGGCGGGAACCACGCTGATGCCTCCCTCAAGAAGCGCCTCGTCATCCCAGGTAACGATGGTCCCGGAAGCGAGGGATAATTCCTGCATGGCGTTTTGTAACCCTTTCAGTTCCCGGTTGAAGGTGTGCTGATCCGTCATGTCCCAGCAGGCCTGAATCAGGAATACCTCCCCGGTTGACTTGTGCCGCGCCAGAAAATCAGCTTCCCCGCCGTTCCGGGTGGTTACATATTCCAACTCATAGCCCTTCCGGCGCAGGTGCATGAACACCAGGTTTTCGAGCAAGGGTCCATTGTTGGCGGGCTTGCGAAAGGTCATAGCGCCAAGAAGGCCGGTATCCACCGTGTAGATCTTGGCCGGGTTCAGCATGCGCGCCTTCTCGGAATGGCTGTGGATGGGCACCCGGTAGAGCAGATAGGCGTCGGTCAGATGATCAAGGTACTCATAAAGGCTGTTTTTGGTGCATTTTACCGCCATGCTTTTCATGGTGTTGTAGAATTTGTTGACGCTGAATTTGCCGCCCGGGGCATGCATGATATGGTTGGCCAGGTGTCTTAAGGCAACAACATTGCCGACCTGATGGCGTTCGATGACATCTTTGAGGATTACCGAGCCGAGGTAGCCCTGCAACACCGCCACCCTGAGATCGCGCTCCAGATTCAGCACCTCGGGGAAGCCGCCTATCTCCAGATAATCGGCCATTGCCTTGCGAAGCGTGGCCGAGGTCCTGGAACCGAAATTCTCCGGCGGTTTTGCAAAAAGACTCTTGGCCTTGAGGAACTCCTTGAAACTGAAGGGAAATATTTCCGTTGCCAGCGACCGGCCGCGCAGACTGGTGGCGATTTCGCTGCTCAACAGTTTGGAGGATGAGCCGGTGAGGAAAATTCTGGCTTTCTCCGTGTCGAGCAGACGCCGGATGAACATTTCCCACTGGTCTATCCGCTGAAGCTCGTCAAAGAAGAAATAACACTCCAGATCTTTGTTGTTCGGGAATTTGCCGTAATAGACATCGAGGATGGACTGGAAGTCCTGAACCTTGAAATTGAAAAGCCTTTCATCTTCAAAATTGAAATAGAGAATCTGTTGCCGGTTTACGCCGGAATCGAGGAGGCCCTTCATTTTCTGATAGCAGAAAAAGGTTTTTCCGGTGCGCCGCATGCCGATGGCAACATCCGCCTTGCCTGGTATCCCAGGAAAATCGGCGTCCCTGGTCACCAGCTCCGGGAGCTCCCGCTCCTGAAAATCATCGATGAGTTTTGCCAGTATGCTCTTCATGTCGCATGTATTATACTTTTTTCTGCTACAAAACAATCATTTTTTATCTCTTTTTTAAAGATACTAAAGAGGGAGCGCTCCATTTTGTTTGGGATTTACCAGTGGCCCATTCAGTACCGGCTTATTCCTCCAAAGGGGAGGGTCTCAGGATCATGGATATATTGTCACTCTGGCCAATCAAAAAACCAAAACACACCAAGGGGGCGAACAGGAACATAGCCAGCGGGATTTTTTTGAGCAACCTTCCCAGGCGAGGATATTTTCGCCTGAAACTATCCGGGTACCAGAGGGGTGAGGGGGTTTGCCACGATTTTACCACGTTAAAACCGCAGACTTCTGTCAATTTGGCAAGAGAACGCGGATTGAAAAAATTGCAGTGCCATGGCAACACCCAGGTCCAGGCTGTATCGAAAATCCTTCGGCCAATGCAATCAATGTTAGGGAGAACCACCAGTACTAACCCGCCCGGATTCAGATGCTTCTTCAGATTTTTCAGCGTTGCCGCAGGATTTTCAAGGTGTTCAACGACATGCCTGATGATAATGAGATCGAAGCATTCCTCTGATGCTAACTCCTCGGCGTAGCAGCAATGCACTTGAATCCCCCGGTTACGGGCGAAAATCGCCCGTTCCGCGGATGGCTCGAGACCGGTCACAATCGTCCCCGAATCGGCCCATATTTTCGCGATCCAGCCTGTCCCGCAACCAACATCCAGCATGCTGAAGGCCTTGCGCCCCAACAATTTTCGTACTTTCCTGATCTCCGGCTGGATGACCAGACTATTATGGAGACGTTGGAGTAGAGCGCTATGAAACATCTCTGCATCGCCAATGGATTTCATCTGCCGTTCGCTCATGTCGGCAAGGGGAAGTGGCCGGAGAAACTCCAGGGTACAGGACGGGCAGTGATAGATATGCGCCTCGGTATTTTGGGTCTGGTAACGATAACGAGCGGAACTGGTTTTTTCTCCGCAGGCAGGACAAAGCACCGATGGCCCGGGGTGATTAATCCTTTCAAGATTTGTTTTTACTCTTGGCATAGGATGCCCACCGCGCCTTTTGGTCATTTGTGTTTTTCAAAGTTTATGAGCGAGAGAATAAAAAGCAGGTTGATCGCAAGCATGTTGATCGTCCCCAACAGCGACGAAAACAAGAGGCCGGCTTTCACCTGGTTCAGCAGGGGAAAGATGAAGAAGGCTATCGTCTGAAACTCCACTATGGTGAATGGATACAGGATCTTGCCGCGGAATTTTTCTTTTAGGCGCATTCTGCCGACCGCAGCATAAACCCCTTTGACTATTGCGTCCTTCTTGTCGCCAGAGGCCTTCTGGGTTAACTCGTAAAAAAGCGGCTGGGCCATAAAGATGAAGATAAACCATGCCTCGATAAAGAGGAGTTCGACATCTCCATATTTATGATACTGGCCGATGACCAGCGCGAAGGAGAGCAAGATGCCCTTCCAGGTGTCAAAGTAGGGGTCGATGAATGCGCCCAGGCGGGACTTGAGATTCTTGAGGCGGGCGAGCGTGCCGTCCATTGCATCAAGAGCGAAAGAAAGCTGATACAGCATGCCCCCGATGACCAGATGGATATGATCCCCAAGAAGGAAAAAAGGGGCCGCACCAATGGCGACAAGAAAAGACAGGATCGTCAAGTGGTTGGGGGTCAGGCTGGTCTTGTTCGCGATTTCAAGCAGGAGTCGGTCCGAAAGGGGATGGATGACCCATTTTGACCAGTTGCCGACCGGTTCAGTGTTCGCTCTCACATCACTCAGGGTGAACATTCTGCCTCCTCTTTCGGTAAAAGAAAAAACACTGGGTCACCGGGAAATCGGTTTTCCGCAATCGCCAGTGCTTGAGTTTGGTTAACGCAGGTATTTTCAGCAGGACGGGGTCCAGCCGCCACTGGATTTCATAGAGCATCTTCATGAGGTATCCGGCGCCTCTTGTTTTCTTGAGGAATTTCGGAAGCAAATAAAGATAGACCGGGACAGGGAAAAGATAAGAGTGGGTTTCGAGAGTCTTTTCAAGGACAAAGTCTTCCTCTAAAAGGGAAGCAAGGTGCGATGGGGTTCTGTAGAAAGCAGTATACTCTTCATTACCTATTTTCGTATCTGTCCTTAGGATATCTTCATTCAGGCTCACACTCTCCCGCAAAACAAGAAGGCCGCCCTCCTTCAGCATCGCCGAGCATCTTTTAATAGTCTTTTTCACATCAGCATCATTCATATAGCTGAATACTCCACCGACATGGATGATATCCATTTTTTCGGGGGGCTGGAATGCGGCAGTCGCTTCCTGCCTGAATTCAATATTAGTAATAGCGTTACGCCTTGCTTCAGCATTGGCTATTTCCAGCAGTGGGCCCGATATATCGCTCGCAAATACTCTTTTGCACCTCTTGGCAAACTCTATCGCCCACCTCCCGGTCCCGCAACCGAGGTCGGCTATTGAGGCGTCCGCCCCTATCGCCACACACTTGAACAAGAGGTTTTTTTCCGTTTTGTCCCTGTAATGGGCGTGTCCGGGTATTTCAAAGGGAAGTGTCGTTATAAGCGACGGGGCTTCTTTGGAAAGCAGAGGACATTTATCCCAGAAGCGTGCGATCTTTTCGTAATCAATTTCATTCATGGGAAAACAACCCCTCGGCATAGTGCAGGTCGTTGATAGTGTCTATTTCGGCCCATTTCATACCCTCGATGCCGCAGATCGAGATGTCAAGTTTATCAATATATTTTGAGAAGACGAGATCGTAATAAATATTTTTGTTTCCGCTGCCGACCTCCTCATCGAGAAGCCTCGACAGCAGCTTTCCGGTATCTCGGCAAACCTTGAGGATGCCCACTGATTTGAACATCTGCTCCGTGTAATCCTTAAGCTCTTCCCTGACGATTTGCAGCGATACGACCCGGTTCCCCTCGCCTGTCATAAGCAGACATCCGTCCATTCCTTTCCTGAATCTGTCGACCATCCACAAAGACCGGCCAGGATCCTGCACGAGCTTTGAGAATGCGGATTCATCGAAGGCGACATCGCCTTCAATAATGTATGCACCCTGCTCAAGATATTCCCTGGCAAGCCAGAGAGAAACGATATTGTTGGTCGTCCTGTAATCGGGGCTCTCAACATAGACAATCTCTGTTGCGCCATGCCCCCTCGTTTCCAGGGCCTGCCTTATCTTGTCACCCTGAAATCCTATAACCACGACGATGGTCTTTACGCCGTTGCTGGTGAGCGTTGTGATACATCTTTCCAGGAGAGATAGGCCATTGAGCGGGATAAGGCATTTGGGCAGGTCGCCGGTCAACGGGTTGAGGCGAACCCCCATTCCCGCAGCAAGAATAATAGCAATCGACGGATTCATTTTTCCTCCAGGCAGTGTTAAGCATCATCGCAAATTTAAATACTCGGTCATCGGAAATTTTTTGTACATATAGCTGCCGATGAACAGAAAGTAGATCGGCAGGCAAAACAATAAGGGAGTGGCCAAGACTTTGAGCGCAACCAATGGCAGAAGCATGACGGCCGCTTGCTTGGCCATGCTGAACGAGAAAATGGGGAATCGGATCCTTGAAAAGATCACTATGTAGGCGATTTTCAAGCCGGCATACGTAACGGCAGTAGCTATGGCGGCGCCGAGGATGCCGTGGCGGGGAATCAGATAGAGATTGAGGATCATGTTCGCCACTGCACAGAAGAGGGAGACGAGGAAATTAATTTTTTGGTGTCCCAAATATGCAAGGGTCAGCCCATAAGGAGGGCCGTAATAAAACAGATAACCTAGGCCTAGAACGAAGAGGGGGGCGGCTGCCCTTTCGAATTGCCCTCCGTAGAGAGTAAAGACTACCTCCCTGCTGAAAAATATCACCACGAGAATGATCGGCCACACGAGCATCAGAGTAAGCTCACTCATCCTGGTAATGAGCCGTTTACCTTGATCCGGGTCGGTAAAGTATTTGCGGATTATGAAGGGAAAGGAGGTGTTGAGCATGACGTCGGCAAGCATTGCCGAGATTGCCAGGATCTTGACCGCAGCCTGATAATAGCCGACCTCAGAGGCAGGCAGGTATTTTGAGATGATGACTGTGTCTACCTGCACGTAGAACCAGGATGTTAAGGTATAAAGAAGAAAATATTTCGACTCCGACAGTAAGTACCCCCATAATTCGGTCTCGAATCTAAAGCGGAAGTAAACCGTCTTTTTCAGCATATAAAAGTTGAAAATCATGGATAGTGCATGAACAGACACCCATGCCAAAACGACGCCCTGGGTCGAAACTTTTCCGAGGCAGAGCCACAGGATGAGGAGTCCGGCAACCATGGCGTTAAAGGCATTGCTCAGCAACTCTTTGTCCATCCGTCCTATCGCCCTGAAAGTAAAGGCTGCGAGGCTATTAATGCTGAAGGGCAGAAGCGAGAGGCCGAAAACGAGCGAAAGTCGCACTATCTGGCCCGGGTATCCGAAACTCAGCACGAACAATTGCATCAAAAGATACGCGCACAAAAAAAGCAGAACCTTCAGCGGGATTATGTTGTTGAGGTATTTCCCGATAATTGCGCTATTTTTTGATGCCTCCCTCAGGTAGATGGTATTGATGCCGGAATCGGCGAGAAGAAGGAAGAAGCCCTGGATTGTCGCAAGCAGAAAAAATTCACCGAAAAAATGGACGCCGATCCTCCTCGCAATGATGAGGGCAATCCCGAAATTTATTGCATAGGTGAGCGCCTGGGAGAGTACCAGATAGAGATAATTCTTGATGAACCTTGAGGAATCGGCGCTACCCATGGAGAATTCTCTGGCAGGATTTTGAGAGCGCGCAATCATGGCCTGGCATCCTTACCGGTACGACCGTGCCAGTAATCGATGTAGCCCTGTAACGCCCCGCGCATGGCAGGAAATCGGCGGCATAACATCTGCACGCCAAACCAGCCCGGAATCAACAGCCCGAACTGGGTGAGGAGAAACAGGGCCCACCTCCATCCTTTTAACCGATTTTCAAAAAACAGCATCCGGTTTCTGTGGAAATAGTACTGGTTCCGGGCGGAATAGAGCCCGCCGATGGAAGCGCTTACCTTGTGGTATATGACCGTGTCGCAATCGACGAGCAGGTCGTAACCCGCCTCCGCCACCCGGCAGGAGAGGTCGATGTCCTCCACGTTCAAAAAGAAGCGGTCGTCGAACAGGCCGACTGTTTGCAGCACCGGGCAGGGAATCAGCATGAGGCAGCCGGTGACGAAATCGGTGGTGGCGACACCCTGGCAGGCGGTGTGGCGGTGATAAAAGGCGCCTTTGCGGGCGTTGATCTTGCCTCCTCCGAACCAGATGCCTTTAGGTTGATCGAAGTAGCGGATGGTGCAGCCGATGATGCCCGGCCGGGCGGCCTTGGCAGCGATTGCCACCAGGCGGCCGAGGAAACCCGGGGTGACCACGGTGTCGTTGTTGAGCAGCAGGACGAAGTCGGCCCCGGTGCGGATGGCGTACGCCATGCCGAGGTTGTTGGCCTTCCCGAAGCCCAGGTTATCCGGCAGGGTGACCAGAGTGAGGGGATGTCCGGTGGGGGCGGGGAGGCCGTTTAAGGTCGGCAGGACCAGGAGCGATACCGCGTTCTCGGTGGCCCAGGCGGTGATCTTCGTTACCGAGTCGTCGGTGGAGCCGTTGTCGAGGAGGACGATTTCGGCGCATTCCGCTTGGCCGCGCAGGGAGTCGAGGCAGGCCAGCGTCTTGGCCGGGGCGTTCCAGTTGACCATGATGATGACAATCCGGTTGTTATGCATCGGCGCTAGCATCGGAGAAAGCTGGAAAAATCGGCAAGATTGCCTCGCATATCGCTTTTGGCAACAAGTTGGCAGGCCTGGGTGGTGAGGCGTTGGGATAATTCGGCATCGGCAATGAGGCTCCTTGCCCCCTCCGTCAGCCCCTGGATATCGTCGATATCATAAACGAGGGCATTCGTCTGATGCTCGAGGCCAGGCACGGCTTTGGTGGTCACCACTGCACAGCCGCAGGCCATGGCTTCCAACGGCATAAGGGGCATGCCTTCATGGCGGGAGGGATAAAGGAAGATATCGGCACTGCTCATGATTTGCCGCAGTTGTCCTTCCTCCACATAGCCGAAGTCGCGATGCTCGATCTCCCCGAATATGCCCGAGGTTTGTTCGCCGACAGTCCAGACGACGATATTGGCCGGCCCTTCTGTGGTCAGGGTCCGCACCACCTGACAGGCAAGATCGAATCCCTTGCGGTGATCGGTTCTGGCATGGAGGAGTAGGGCCTTTTTGCCTTTTTTGCTCGCGACAAGTTCCGCATCCGGTTCCCGGTAAAAGACTGTCTGGTCAATGCCGTTGCGGATTACCTGAACGGTGTTTCCGGTTAACTTTTGGAGTTCCCCGGCAAGGGACTCGGCTACCGCAATCGTGGGAATTTTTCTCTTGCCCACCCCCAGGCGCAGCAGGAAACGCATCAAGCCGATCAGCAAAGGCGAGGTGTAATAGCTGGTATCGAGATCCTGGGCGAAATAAACAAGACGGCGGTTCCGCAAGGAAAGCGCCACGGCAAGAGGAATGATATCCGCCACAAGGAGAGCGTCACCACCAAAGTTGTGGAGCAGAGCGAAGAGGATCGTCCCAATTTTCCCCGGCCACGGAATCTGCCGGCGGTGGAGCTTGGCGCTGAGGGGAAATACCGAGGCGCTGGTATTACAATAAAGGGTGACATGGTGTCCCGCTTCCGCCAGGCCATTGGCATAGAAGAGGAACATCTTGTCCCCGCCGCGGCTCAGGAGCGCGTGTCGATAGAAAATGATTTTCATATCCGTGTCACGGGTCGATGTTTGAGATTAG
>Ga0172380_10008429_pt1 | contig 11274 bp, 8 predicted proteins | sample Leawe162metaG_FD_119747 | JGI IMG/M metagenome (GOLD analysis project Ga0172380, IMG submission 119747) | Leachate microbial communities from a municipal landfill in Southern Ontario, Canada - Leachate well 162 metaG | ecosystem: Engineered > Solid waste > Landfill > Unclassified | place... | reverse complement strand
GATGTCGCGGAAAATCCGGGAGTCGCCGGGAATCCGCGAAAATGCGTTGAAAACGAGGTTGAATCAACCCATCCCCATCATTGGAGCGTTGCCAGGATTGTGCGCGGAGAGTGGTTGTGCATGGAAAAGAAAGCGGGACAGGTACGGTTTTGCGGGAATGTGTGAATCGCGGGCGGGCAATGGGGGAGGGCGAATAAAAGGGGATGAGCACATATGTTGATTGCGAGATCGCGCACCGCCGGCGGCGGTGGATGACGGGTGATGAATGTGACGGGTGCCGCCGCGTCCGATTTCGTGTTATTTTTTTCAGGGGGTTGGCGGATAGTCCGATTCAGCCGACGTCTATGCTGTTAGAAACCCTCTTTCCGGAGATACAGCCATGCGGGAACATCTGACCTGGATCGTCGGCGGCCTGGCGGTGGTTCTGTGCGTTGCCCATGCGCCGGCGCAGTCGTTCGTCATACTCGACGGCTCACCCGCGGGGCTGAACCAGCCGATGCGCCGCGTCGATCTGCGGGGCGTCCCGGCGGTCGATGCGCTGGCGTGGTGGGCGCAGGCGTCGGGCGTCAATCTCGTCGTCTCATGGAAAGAACTATCCGCCGAGGGCCACGACCCCCAATCGCTGGTCGTCCTTCAACTCCGCGAGGTCAGCGCTCGCACCGTGCTGAAGCTGCTGATGACGCAAATCTTCGACAGCAACGACGTGCTGGCCGAGGTCAGCAGGCAATACATCCGCATCCGCACCCGGCAGCACGCCAACAACGATCTGTCCGTGAAGATTTACACCATCGGGGATCTGATCCACAGCGTGCCCAACTTCAAAGCCCCCAGCATGGACCTGACGCGGATACTGGGCGATCAGAAAAACAACTCCTCGTCCATCTTCGCCAAATCCACCGAAATCGAAGAAGAGCAGCCGACCACCCGATCGCAACGCGCCGAGATGCTCATCGACTCCATCCAGCGAACGATCTATCCCGACGTCTGGGATGTCAAAGGCGGCAACAGTTCGATCCGATACTACGAGGGCCGGCTCATCGTCACCGCGCCGCAATATGTCCATGAACGCATCGGCATCCCCGATTCCATCGACCTGACCGTCAATTCGATGACCTACTCCCTGCCGCCCAACTGGAACAGCGACAGCGTCAACACCTACCCGCCAGGCCCCATCCATCGCGGCTACAACCACACCTCCTCCTCCGGCGTGGCCGGCGTTCGCGCATCGACCGACACCGTGACCTCCCTTTATCACACCAACGACTCGGCCTATTACGCCCAGCCCTACCACCGCCGCGCCGTGTTCGGCGGGTCCAACGGCGTGGCCGGCGTCCGACCGGCGTATTGAGGGCGATTGGGTGATTGGGTGATTGGGTGAAGTGAAGGCGAAGAGGCAAGCCCGACCAGCGGCGTGCCGTAGTCAGCGGCTCTGCCTGCTTCACCCAATCAGACTTCACCCAATCACCACATCACCCAATCACCCAATACTCCCACACAATACTCCCCTTCCCTGTACGCCCGGCTTTCCGCCGTTTATACTGTTCGGTTTCGTGACCGTCGCATCCTCTACAGGGAGTCGCCTCGATATGTCATTCGCTTTTTTCCGTAAATACAACAAAATCCTCCTGGCCGTCGGCGGGTCGGTCCTCATGGTGATCTTCCTGATCCCGCAAGCCACCAATCAGATGGGCCGGGACAGCAATCAGGTCGTCGGCAATCTCGCCGGCAAAGACGTCCGCATGGCCCAGGTGCGAACCGCCAACATGGAAATCGCCACCGTGCGCGCCCTCGTCGAAGCCCGATACGCTTCCCTGATGCAACAGTTGCGGGCGCTCGATCCCCAAAAAGACGCCATGCAGGGCTACCTGCTCCAACAGCGAATTCAACAACTGGGCAGCGTCGCGCAAAACATTCCGTCCGGCAATGACTCCGGCCTGGTCTGGCTGATGATGCTCCACGAAGCCGAGCAACAGGGCCTCTACGCCAGCCGCTCCGAATCCCGTCAAATTCTCCAGACCTGGGACATCACCGCCGCCGAGGTCGCCGCCGTCAAACGCAACCTCGGCGTCGATGACCCGTTCATCTACCAGGCCCTGAGCCACTGGCAGATGACCCTGCGTCTTCGCCAGCTCGCCTACGGCCAGGCCGTCATCCCCGGTCCGCGCGGCACCACCTTCACCACCCGACTCAGCGAACCGGCCCTCCTGCATTTCGCGCGCGACATCCAGTCGCAGATCGCCGTCAACTACGTCGCCATCCCCGCCTCCCGCCTGCTCAGCCAAATCCCCGAACCCACCGAAGCCGAACTCGAAGAACGCTTCAATCTCAGCAAAAATGTCCCCCCGGGCGGTTCCGGAGACGGGGGCGGGGGCGGGCAGTATGGTTTTGGTTATCGCCTGCCTCCCCGCGTGAAACTCGAATACATCGCCGTCCCGCTCGAACGCGCCAAGCAAGTCGTCCGCGTCGATGAGATCGAAGCCAACCGCTACTACCTCCAGCACCCCTACGAATTCTTCCCCGATTCCGAAGACAAACCCGCCGGCGGGGCGGATTCATCCGCCCCGGTGTCGAAAACCCCCAAACCCTACCGCGACGTCCGCGAAGACATCATCGAAAAACTCACCCATCAAAAGGCCCTGGCCAAACAGGACGAAGCCGTCAAGTCCATTGAAGCCGCCCTCAACGCCGCCATCCGCACCTGGCCCCTCGATAACCAGACCGGCTACCGCGCCGTCCCACCGGGGACCGCCGGGGCCGACGTCATCGACCTCGCCTCCATCGCACAGCAAGTCCAACAAGACACCGGCATCCAATGCGATGTCGTCCGCGATGAAAAAGACTGGCTCCCCCTGACCACCCTTGCCGACAAGCCCGGCATCGGACAGTCCATCCTCAGCACCGGCTCCGGCGGCAACCGTCGCGCCTACCCCGCCGCCTACTACCTGTCCTCCACTTACGAACTGCATCCCCGGCCTGACCATGAACTGCTGCCCCTGCGTCTCCAGGTCGCCGTGCCCTCCAAGCCCGTTCAGGACATCGCCGGAACCATCTACATCCTCCGCGTCCTCGACGCCCAGCCCGAACACGCCCCCGCCGCCCTCCATGAGGTCCGCGATCAGGTCGTCCGCGATGTCAAACTCCTCAAGGCCTACGGCGCGCTTCAGGAACAATCCTGGTCCTTCCTCAATGCCGCCAAATCCGCCGGCCTCGACAAGTTCGCCCAATCGCTCGGCAAAGAGGTCAAGGTCGAATCCCTCAAGCCCTTCAGCCGGCGTGACCTCACCAACCAGCCACCCTACAACCTGCTCGTTCCCAATCTGACCGGCATCGGCCCCAACGAACAGTTCGTCGATCAATGCTTCAAACTCGCCCAACCCATGCAGGCCTCCGGCGAACTCGACGCCCTCGCGCCCCCCGACCGCGTCGCCGCCATCCCCGTCGATCAGAAACTCGCCCTCTACATCGTCCAGATCACCGAATATCGCCCACTCACCCAACAGGCCTTCGACAACCAGCGCGACATTCTGGCGCTGCGACTGGCCCTCAACCAACACTTTGAAGTCATGCAGCAGCAATCCGCCTTCGACCCCTTCGACTACCAAACCCTCGCCACCAGAGTCGGATACTCCACCCCCGAACGCGAAAAATCCGACAAAGACCAAGAAACTCCCAAAAACCAATGACGAATAACCAAATAGAATCCAATCACCAACAACCAATGGGCATTGTTCATTGAACATTGAAACTTCTTTGGTCATTCGTCATTGGTCTGTGGAGTTTTCTTCTCATCCCACCGTCGATCCCGCCGGCACGGGCTTGTCGGGCATCAGCAACACCACATCCTTCACCGTTTCCCCCTCGGTCGCGCTGGCGGCCAGCAACATGCCGTTGCTCGTTTCACCCCGGATCGCGCGCGGCGCGAGGTTCGCCACAATGATGATCTGCCGCCCGATCAGCGCCGCCGGGTCGCCGTAGTACGCCCGCACACCGGCACAAATCTGTCGCGGCCCCAGCTCCCCGACATCCAACCGCAACTTCAACAAACGATCCGCGTTCGGATGCGCTTCCGCCGCCGTGATCGTCGCCACACGCAGATCCATCTTCGCAAAATCGTCGTACACAATTTCAGCTTTCAACGCGGGCATGGCAGGGTTCCTTTCTTCAACAAACCTGGGGGGCTGGGGTTCGCGGTTCGAGTTTCAGCCGCGGTCTTCCGAGCCGCGGTCTTCCCGAGGGTTCGGGTTCCGGGTTCGGGGTTCGAGTTTCAGCCGCGGCTTCCGAGCCGCGGTCTTCCCGGGGGCGGGGGGCGGGGTTCGGGACGGACATGATAACGCAAATGAATCGGGCTGGGAGGCGGACACGGACATCGGCCCAGGGCACGGCTCGCTACAATGATCGCCATGTCAAACCTGATCCCACAACTCGATGCCGCCATCGACGTGCTGCTCCCGGCGATGATCGAACTTCGCCACGATCTGCACGCCCATCCCCAACCGGCGTTCCACGAAACTTACGCCTCCCAAAAAGTGCGGCAACATCTCACGCAAGCCAATATCCCCTTCCAATCGCCGCTCGCGCAAACCGGCGTCGTCGCCTGGCTGGATGTCGCCCCCCGGCGCGAACACGCCGTCGCGCTGCGGGCCGACATGGACGCGCTGCCCATCACCGAACAAACCCTGCTGCCCTACGCTTCGGTGAACCGCGGCCAAATGCACGCCTGCGGTCACGATGGCCACACCACCATGCTCATCGGCGCGGCGCTCGCGCTTTCGCAACTCCGCGATCAGCTGCCGCATCCCGTCAGCTTCCTCTTCCAACCCGCTGAAGAAGGCGGCGGCGGCGCATCCCGGATGATCGAAGACGGCGCGCTGACCAACCGTATCTCCCCCTTCGTTCCCGCCCGCATCTTCGGCTTGCACGGCTGGCCTCGATTGCCGCTCGGCCAGGTCGCCACGCGCACCGGCCCGCTGATGGCCAGTGTCGATACCTTCAGCGTCGCGCTCCACAGCCCCGGCGGGCACGCGGCTTTCCCGCATCTGGCGCCCGATCCCATCCACGCCGCCTCGCAACTGGTCGCCGCCTTGCAATCCATCGTCTCACGCAACGTCAATCCGACTCGTCCCGCGGTGCTCACCGTCACCCAGTTTCACGGCGGAACGGCCGACAACGTGATCCCCGATACCGTCGAACTCGGCGGAACCATCCGCGCCGTTGACGAAGAAACCCGTCAACTCATTCATCGCCGGTTGACGGAACTGGCACACGCCCTTCCGGGGGCGTTCGGTTGCGCCGCCCATTGCGACATCGAGGCCGGGTATCCCGCGACGATCAACGAACCGCGCGCCACCTCGCTGGCCCGACGCGCCATCACCGATCTTCTCGGCGACACCGGCCTGATCGACGCCGACGAACCGGTGATGGGCGCGGAAGACTTCAGTTTCTACGGTCGCCACATCCCCGCCTGTTTCTGCTTTCTCGGCACGCAACGATGCGCCGATGAACCCCAGGTCGCCGACCTGCACACGCCGAAGTACGACTTCAACGACAACGCGCTTGCCATCGGCATGAAACTGCTGGCGCGACTGGCGGTGATGAATGACGACTGATTCGTTACACATCGAAAAGACGAACGAGGGATACGACTTCGACGTGAAGGTGGTGCCCAACGCCAGCCGGGAGGAGATCGTGGGGCTGCTCGGCTCGGCGTTGAAGGTGAAGGTCTCCGCCGCGCCCGAAGCCGGCAAGGCCAACACCGCCGTGCGCGAAGTCATCGCCCGCGCCCTGAAAATCAAATCGAGAAACGTGCAAATCACCGCCGGTTGGACCCAACCGCACAAGCGGGTGCGCGTCATCGGCGATTGGGCCGACCCGGACGACCTGGCGATGCGACTGCTGCGGTGAGGTGATCGCGGACCAGTCGCATCGCCCGCTTCTGCGCATTGCTCATTGGCAAGTCAATCGCATTTTCAAGCGTTCGCCAAAGGTAATCCGGCGCCGGCGCGGCGGCGTCCGCGAGCCAGACGTGAAACGCGATGCGACGATGCGTGGTGACATGCGTGAAGCGACCGACTTCACGCATCACATCCGCCTTCACGCCAAACTCCCGCCTCGCCCATGCCGCCACTTCGTCCCTCCACTTCCGGGGGTTCCGGGGGTTCCGGGGGTTCCGGGGGCGTCCCTCCGTCCCTTCGTCCCTCTGCTCAAGTGTCGGCCATTGCCACATCCCCGCCCACAATCCCTTGCCGGGGCGCTGCACAAATAGAAACCTCGCGTCATGGCACACCGCGATCACATCATGCCGCACCGCCTTCTGCACGGCCTTTCCCGCCTTGATCGGCAAACGCTCCGCTTCCCCCCGCGCCAACGCGCCGCACATGTTCCGCGCCGGACAATGCGAACACGCCGGGCCGGTGGGCGAACAAACCGTCGCGCCCAATTCCATCATCGCCTGGTTCACATCGCCCGGCCGCTTCGACCCGGCCACCATCCGCTCCGCCCAATCCCACAACCGTTTCCGCCCCGCCGGCGAATCAATCGGCTCCCGCATCGCCCGCCATCGCGCCAGCACACGCGCCACGTTGCCATCGCAAATCGGCGAGCACCGCCCGAATGCGATCGAAGCGATCGCGCCCGCCGTGTATCGCCCCACCCCCGGAAGCTGCATCAGCGATTCGACATCAGCGGGCACCGTTCCGCCGAAGTCGCGCACAATCGCCTGTGCCGCCTGATGCAGATGGCGCGCCCGCCGGTAGTAGCCCAATCCCTGCCACAAATGCAACACCTGCTGTTCCTCGGCCCCGGCCAGCGCATCAACGCTCGGCCAGCGCGCGACGAACCGCTCGAAATACGGAATCACCGTCGCCACCTGCGTCTGCTGCAACATCAGTTCACTGACCAGCAGATGGTACGGATTGCCCAACTTCCGGGGGCGGGGGGCCGGTCGCCAGGGCATCGCGCGATGCGCGCGGTCGTACCAGCGCAACAACGCCCCGCGAACCGCCGGCCAGTCGAACTGCTCTATTGCGGGTTCCACCAGATGCGGCCCTTATCCTGTATGGCAACGGCGGCTTCGGCTTGCACGGCCCGCATCCGCGTCTGGTTCATCGGTTCAAATCGCTTCGCCGCCTCAAAGGCGGCATCCTGCTCGTTCGCAAAGCTCATGCCCAGCAGCGCCACGTCAGGGTCCACGGTCAACGTGAAATGCACGCACTGCTCAACCGTCAAACGCGGCAACATCGGCTGGTCGCAAGCCGTGACGGTCTCGCCGCCCCCGCTGCTTAACTTGCCGCGAGGTCGTTGCGTCAGCGGTTGATTGTATCCGGTGGTGTCGCTGAGCAGTTTGCCAGCGCCGAATGTTTTGAAGCAAACCGTGCCGACGTTTTTTTCACTCGCTCGCTTCACCAGAGGCGGATACCGATGATCGACGAAAGGCCCGACGGGGAACATGACCACCTCGCACAGCCCGCTGTCGATGGCCGCTTCGACGACATCGGGGTGGTGGCACGACACGCCGCGAAACCGCGTCTTGCCTTCGCGCACGCACCGGCCCAGTTCATCCATCGGCCCGCCGGGCGCGGTCAGCATCCGCCAGTCGTTCATGCTCGCCACATGATGAAAGACGAACAGGTCGGTGTGATCCAGTCGCAGCCGCCGCAAACTACCGTGTACCTGATCGGCGACGGGCTGGTCGTAGTGGTCGATCTTGTCGATGACGAACAGTTCATCGCGCCGGCCCTTCACGGCCCGCCCGACGATTTCCTCGCTGTAACCGTTCTCGTAACCCGGCGCGGTGTCGATCACATTCAACCCCGCGTCAATGGCGCGCCGCGCGGTGGCGACGCACTGCTCAATGGGCACCGCGCGATCCGCCAGATCGCCGATGCCCAGTTGCGAAGCGATAAATCCGGTGCGACCCAGCGCGCGGCGGGGCGCGAATGGATTTTGCCAACATGCAGCCGCCATGATCGTGACTCCGTCGGGTTGCGAAAATGTATTGTAGAAGATCAACGTCGTTCGCGGCGCGGGCAATCGCTCATCCCGGCAGGATGGAATAACCGACCGGCGCGGTGTGGGTGATGAAGTAATAGGCGGCGCCGACGAGCGCCCATCCGATCGCCGCGACGACTTCGCCGGCGATGACGCCCACCATCAGCGGCAGCACCTTGCGATAGCCGCGTGTGCCCATGAACTTCATCACCGTCGCCTTGATCGCCCAGCCGATCATGAATGAAAACGCCGTCACCGCCATCGCATAGGTGCCCCAGACCAGGAAGATCACCGGATGCAGCGGCCACCAGGGCAGCCGCAGCCGCGCCACCGCGCACAACACCACCAGCGCCAGGCCGATCATCAGCCACGACACCGCCTTGCCGTTCACCGACGCATGGGTGAAATGTTCCCATCCGCGCAGGTTCACCGAATCGGCCAGCGATCCCTGGGCCGACATCGCCGACAATTGCTGCGAGGTCAGATTGAACGACATCGACGCCACCGTCTCGCGCGCCCAACCGTCCGAAACGCTCGCGCCCTTGTTGTATTGAAAGATCAGCGTCGCCACCAGCGCCGCGGCGAAACCCGTGAACACCATCGCCCCGATCATCCGCGTGGAGCGTGCCGGCGCGATTCCGCCCACGTCCTCCGCCATCTTCAATCCGTTGGCCAGAAACGGCGTAATCAACTCGCGCGGATCGACGGCGATGATGATGCTCACCATCGCCGTCACAACGAACGCCTCCGGCCCCAGCCCCTGCATCCCCAGCAAACCCGTCAGCACCGCGATCGGCATCCACGCGCTCTGTATGAAAAACGCCCCGGTTTCCGCATTGATCCGCGTTATCACCAGCATCATCAACAGAATCAGACCGATCACCAGCACGCCGATCTGCCAGTCCAGCCCCGCCCACACCTTCAACAACAACACCGCCAGCGCCGTGCATACCGCCCCCACCCGCGCCGCCGTCACGGCGTAGCCCGGCGTCTCGGCGTGGCGCTTCATGCCCAGCATCCCGCCCAGCAGTTGCGTGTAATACCGCCGACCGACATACAAAATCATCATCGCGCTGCCCAGATACGCCCCCGTTCGCAGCATCGAACCCAGCGTCACGCTTTCGCCGCTGTTTTCCAGCGGCACGCCGTTGCTCAGCAATATCGCGCCGAGAAACACCCACACAAACATCGACAACCCCAGCGACAGCGACACTTCCGTCGAAAGAAAAAACGCGAATGCGATGATCGACGGATACAGCCGCGCGCCGAACAATCCGTAAGCCCCGTTCACCTTCACCGCGTTGGGCATGATGTCGCCCAATCCCCAGAAATTGAAACTCAGCGGTATTTCGGGCACAGCCGGAAACCACGCATGTAATCCGTCCACCAGGTGAATGAACATCACCCCGACCAGTCCGATCCAGAACAGCCGGTTCCGCGCGATCAGCGGCAACCATCCATAAGGCCCCGGCACCGTCAACTCATCGACAAACCGCACGATCGGATACGGCAGCAATTCCCGCTGCGACCATTGCGGATGCACCACCAACACCAGACACAACGAAATCACACCCATCAACAACGCCAGCCCGCCCCACAACCGCAACGTCGGCCACCACGCGCGCCACGGCAGTTCCCACGGACGAAGCCACCGCGCCCCGTCCCATCCGCGCACCAGCGTATCGACCACGAACGGATCATCGTCCCCATTGGCCAGTAACAGCCCGTCACCCTCCGGCCAACCGGCGATCGCCCCGCCGGCGAACGATTCCACCACCCGCCGATTCGCCAGATGCGACATCCTCGCCGCCTGACGCCATTGATAAATGATCGAACGATTCAGCGAAGCGATCGCCGCCGCGTGATCCTCTTTCGTCCTTAATACCAAACGATCACGCTGGGCCGTCGGCGACTCCTCCCGGCTCATCAACCGCTGATACTCCGCCCTGACCCGATCGCGCCGGGCTGTCAGCGATTCCACCCGGTTCATCAATCGCTGATACTCCGCCGCGTCGCTCTTCGCCGCCGGCGGCAGCGATGCGTCGTTGATCTGTTGCCACAGCACCGGCGACGGATCGCCCCCGGCCGCCCGCGGTTCGATCATGTCGTTCAGCACGTCAAGCACCGCGGTTTCAAGTTCCGAATCGCCCCCCGTCGCCGGCTGATCCACCGGCAGCATCTGCTGAACTTCCGCCGGGAACATCGCCCACACCCGCCCGCCGACGCTCTGGATCGGCACCTGCGACGCGGCCCGCAGTTTGTCGATCAAGCCCGGCCAGTCCACCACCTGCCCCGGCGCGATCCGCGCCGCGCCGCCCGGCACGAAGGACATCACCCCCGTCGTCCGCCAGGCCGCGTTGTTCCGAACGAAATGCGTCGGCATCGCCACCGACGTCGTCAGCGTTCTGAAAAACCCCGACCCCGGCCAGCCGCACACCGCCAGCCCCATCACCACGATCACCGCCAATTCCCCCACCTTCAGCGTGTACCGCCGGCTGAACAGCCGCATGACCGGATTGAACACCAGCAGCAATAAAATCATCGGCCCGAACACGCCGATGGGCAGTTCGTTGCCGATCAATTGCGTCTGATTGATGACACGATCATTGAAATAGGTCGTGGAGGCGATCCCCAACCCCAACAGCAAGCCGATGAATATCGCACGCCTGGTCAATGGGCCGCCCTCAGCTCGACTTTTGCCATTTTGGGACGTTTGTAATACACGAGAAACCAAGTGTCATCATGATGTTGGGCAAGTAGCCAGAACGACTTTTAGCACACCCCCGTAATCCCAGGGGTGTTGCAAAACTCAAAATAAACGAGAAATATGCTTGTTTCTAATGAATATCATCTCGCAAAATCGGCAAAAGTCGAGCTCAGAAAGCGCGTGAAAAGTCGGTGAAAGCGATGAGCGATGAGCGATGAGGCGAAATGAGTTTCCGACATCATTTGCCGTTTATGCCGCAAAACGCGATTCAAGCCGACTCTTCTCATCGCTCGTCGCTCATCGCTTTTCACACACTTTCTCATCCGTGCATTCGACCGCGAACCGTTTGCATGTATCGACAGAATACCATCCCCCGCCCCATGCCGCTCATCGCCGTCCCAACCCCCTCACGTCATCGGATGGATGAGCAGGCCGGTGGCGAGTTTGGGGAAGAAGAAGGTGCTTTTGGGGGGCATGACCTGACCGGCGGTCGCCACGTCGCAGACCTGCTGCAATCGCGTGGGTTGAAGGATCAACGCCAGGCGGTCGGGGGCGGCTTCGGCCAGACGTCGCATTTCGTC
>Ga0172380_10008428_pt1 | contig 11275 bp, 9 predicted proteins | sample Leawe162metaG_FD_119747 | JGI IMG/M metagenome (GOLD analysis project Ga0172380, IMG submission 119747) | Leachate microbial communities from a municipal landfill in Southern Ontario, Canada - Leachate well 162 metaG | ecosystem: Engineered > Solid waste > Landfill > Unclassified | place... | reverse complement strand
TTTCCGCGCGAGTTCAATGATGTCGAGCATACGCTTGTCGTGCCCCTCTATTTCGGCGTGGCGCGTGATCTCGATGTAGCAGTCGTCGCCGAAGATCTTTGCGTGCCAGTCGAGCGATTCGGCCGCTCGATCAGCGGCATCATGGCGCAGGAGATACGCGTGCTCACCGCCGTGCGACGGCAGTATCGCGAGAAGACCATCGCGGTGTTTCTCGATAAGCTCCCGGTCGATACGGGGGCGTACATGAAAGCCTTCGAGGTACGACGCAGATACCAGCAAGAGCAGGTTCTGGTATCCGGCCTGATCTTTGGCGAGGAGGACGAGGCGTCCCGGATTGTCGTCGGTGCGGTGCTCTTTGTCGAAGCGCGTACGCGGCGCGACGAAAAAATCGACGCCGAGGATGGGTTTCAGCCCTTGCTCTTTGCACTCCTTATAGAAATCAATGGCACCGTACATGTTGCCGTTGTCGGTCAGCGCGAGCGCGGTCTGTCCGTCGGCCTTTGCCGCTGCGACGAGGTCGGCGGTCTTCGGGAGTGCTTCGAGGAGGGAATAATGCGAGTGCGTATGAAGATGGACAAAATCGCGCGCGCTCATAAAAGCCAGTATACACTCCCGCTTTTCCGGTCATTTCTCGGTAAACGGTGGCATTTGTCCTGGTACTATTGCTGTATGAAGTATCTCATCGGTATCGACGAGGCGGGTCGGGGACCGCTCGCCGGTCCGGTGTCCGTAGGAGCGGTGATGGTACCGATGGATTTTGATTTTTCGCTCGTCGAGGGCGTCAGAGATTCCAAGAAATTGTCCGAGAAGAAGCGCGAGACGCTGTTCGCACGTTTCGAAGAGCTCCAGGATGGCGGACAACTGTCTTTCGCGGTCGCATTTTCGTCCGCTTCGATCATCGACACGCGCGGCATTGTGTTTGCTATACAGTCCGCGCTCTCACGTTGCCTTCAAGAACTTAGAAAGGACCGTCCTTTTTGTAAAAAGGACGGTCCTTTCTACGAAGTACTTTTAGATGGCGGTCTTAAGGCTCCGGATGAATATCTGAATCAGAAGACCATCATCCGTGGCGACGACTCCGAGCCGGTCATATCGATGGCGTCGATCGCGGCCAAGGTATTACGCGACCGGCATATGGTGGAGATATCGTCTCAGTATCCGACGTACGGATTCGACATACATAAGGGGTATGGCACTCTCGAGCATCGTCGCGTTCTCATCCGTGAAGGGCTTTCTTCGGAGCATCGTGCGACCTTCTGTAAAAATTTGCGTATCAAGGATAAATCACTATAGTCAAATGAGGTAATAGGCACAGGAGGGCCGTCTGGCCATGCAGAAAATCGATCGTATGGCGCTCAACGCGGCCGTGCAGCTGCTGCTTTCCGAAGGCGAAGAAGGATGGCTTGATGCAGCGCAGCTTGCCGTGGACGCCTGCATCAGGGCACCTCAGGAACCGGTGCACATCGGCAAGTACGCTCTTGTTCAGGGTGGCACCGCAACTAACATACTCCCGACTGGGCTTCAGTCGGAATTCTTCCGCCATCTTGTAGTGATTTCTTATCCTACCGGAAAGGCACATTCGGTCGTCCGCGTGACATGCGTCGCCACGAGACCGCCGTTTCGGTTTCGAGCCCGGATTGCGATTAGCGTCCTGTGGGTAGCGATACTTCGCGTCGTCGTGTTTGTGACTTCGTTTGGCCGGTGGCGGATACCGAGTGTACAGGTAGTGGTACGGAGTAGCGCAGCATCCACGGGTCAAGTGGTGCATACCACCAGAAAGGACTTGCCCGCAGGCGAGGTTCCCATTCAGGAGCTGTTGCGCAAGTTTCGTTAAGCCTGCGTCCCCGGCGACTCGCCGGGGACGACTTATTTGCATTATCACGGAAATATCTATATAGTAGCGCCAATATGGTAGTACGAATGCGGGTAAACCGCTCAAAGACAGGAAAGCGCCGTTCGCATCACGGTCTTTCGACCACGCGCGTCTCCACGTGCGAGTGCGGACAGCTCCGCCAATCACACCGCGCCTGCCCGAATTGTGGTAAATACAACGGCAAGGTCACCGTCGACATCGTTGCGCGGACGCAGCGCGAACAGCGACGCGCGAAGCGCAAGCAGACCGAACTCCGCGCGAGCGGCCAAGATACCGGTACGAAAGAAAAAGAGACGACTGAGAAGAAATAATCTTAGATGAACGTGTGAAGGAGTTTTCCACTACCTTCATCGCGTCTTTTTCTTTTTGCATGTACACTGTACCTATAGTTCCTTGTTCGTATGGCAAATAGACACCTCGCGCGATCAGTTGTTCTCCAAGTGCTCTTCGAGCGCGATTCAAACGGTTCCATGAACGTCGATGAGTGCATCGGACGCCTTGTCGATTACTCCAAAGAATTCGGGGCGCGCGATTCCGACCTCCCGTTCATGAAAGCGCTTCTCCAGATGGCGTGTGCCAAACAAAAGGAGATCGACGAGGTCATCGTGCGCGCCGCCCCCGAGTGGCCGCTCGAGAAGATCTCTGCCATTGACCGCAACATATTGCGTCTCGGTCTCACCGAGCTCCTCTACGCCGACCGTGCCCAGGTACCCGCGAAAGTCGCCATCAACGAAGCAATCGAATTGGCCAAGTCGTTCGGGAGCACAAGCTCCGGCCGCTTCGTCAACGGCGTGCTCGGAGCGGTGTATGTGGAACTCGGCGAACCCGGCAAGAACGAAGGTTCCGCGCGCAAGCTCCCTTCGGCAAAATCGGGTAAAATGCCGGTCGAGGAACTCGTCGGTGCGGTCGTATATGCACGCGAAGGTGCCGAGGTGTATTTGGCGCTCGTGCACGATATCTTCGGCCACTGGACGCTCTCCAAAGGAAAGCTCCAGCCGAGCGAAAAACACCACGATGGGGTGAAGCGCAAGGCGAAAGAAGAGATCGGTCTTTCGGTGGAAGTGGAAGAGCAGCTCGGGGAGAACGAATACATCGCCAACGATTCGAACGCGGCTGGCGGCAAGAAAAAGCGCCATGCGACCTATTTCCTCGCAAGATCCAGTTTTTCCGACCTTGTGTTGAAGAGGGAGGGCGGGCTCGATGACGCGCAGTGGTTCCCGCTTGCCTCGGTCGGCGATCTCAATTTTTATGACGATATTCTGCCGGTCGTGACGCGCGCGATCAATTTGCTCGCGCAGAAGGAGCGAAAGTAGTTATGGATTTCGGTCCGTTCGAGGAAAAGATAGGATACAGCTTCAAAGAAAAGCGCTTCATCGAACAAGCGTTCACGCATCGTTCGTATCTCAATGAGAATCGAGCGCAGTCCGCCGGCCGGCGGAGTGAGCACAATGAGCGACTCGAATTCCTCGGTGATGCGGTGCTCGAACTCGTGGTCACGGAATTTTTATACGCCAAGTACCCCGAAAAGCCGGAGGGCGACCTCACCGCCTATCGAGCGGCGCTCGTGAATACCGTTTCCATCGCCGATGCGGCAGGGAAGCTCGGCATGAACGAATATCTCCTCTTGTCGCGCGGTGAATCGCGCGATATGGGCCGCGCGCGGCAGATCATCCTCGCCAACGCGTTCGAGGCCCTCATCGGCGCCCTCTATCTCGACAACGGATACGACGCGGCAAAGGACTTCATCGCCGCGCAGCTGTTCCATAAGACCGATGAGGTGGTCGCCAAGCGATTGTGGCAAGACGCGAAGAGCCGATTGCAGGAGATCTCACAGGAGAAGCTCGGCTTCACGCCGACCTATGAGATGGTGAATCAGACGGGGCCCGATCACGACAAGACCTTTCTCGTCGCTGCGTACGTGAATACCGAAAAGTTGGCGACGGGTGAAGGCCGCTCGAAACAAGAGGCTGAACAGGCAGCGGCTGAAAAGGCGCTTGCTGCAAAAGGGTGGTAGGGCGCTCGGTGGCCCGGTGTTTTGCCGTCGCTATCTGGCGCTGTTGCGCCAGCGCTCAATCTCGGACCCGTCGGCCCTGCGAAGACGGCAAAATATCGGGCCACACTCACTTTAAGTGAGCTTGCGGGTTTGGGGTGGTGGTGGCAGAGTACTTCGGGATACGCATCCAATCCCGCAGGGGAGGACCGAAATGTACCGCTACACATTCGTGTATAGGGCGCCCCGTATCAGAAAGCGGGGTCGAGTTCGCTTGATCTGGGAAACGCTCTCGACCTCGTACAAGGGCGTCGACGATCGGGACGCCGTGATGAAGGCGAGGAGGATATTGCGCAAGAGCCACATCGACTTCACGGGCGCTTGCAGCGTGAGCACGGCGGTTGCGCTTCTTGTGGAGCTCTCGGACGGCAATTTCGAGCCGATCCGTAGCACGGCGCTCGGCCTGCGCTGACGCAGGAAGAAAGAAGAATTGAACAATAACGTGGGGCCCCGGTGGGGCCCTGTCTGCTACAATTATCATCAATGTACCTCAAGTCGGTGGAGCTCTCGGGATTTAAATCATTCGGCAAGAAGACCGAACTCCATTTCACGTCCCGTATTTCCGGCATCGTCGGACCAAACGGCTCAGGCAAATCAAATGTCGCTGAGGCGTTCCGTTTCGTGCTCGGCGAGCAGTCGATGAAATCGATGCGCTCGAAAAGGGGCGAGGACCTCATTTGGGGCGGTAGCCCAGGGCTTCCACGCGGAAATCGCGCAGGCGTAAAAGTGACGTTTGATAATTCGACACGCCTTCTCGATATCGATTTCAAGGAAGTGGTCGTCGAGCGCGTCGTCTATCGCGATGGGCAGAACGAGTACCTCCTCAACGGCTCCGTGGTACGCCTCAAGGACGTGATACGCCTTCTTGCGGGCGCGAATATCGGCGGTTCCGGCTACCAGATCATCTCTCAGGGCGAAGCCGACCGCATCCTGAATGCGTCGCCCAAAGAACGACGCGAGATGGTGGAGGATGCGCTTGGTCTCAAGCTCTACCAGCACAAAAAGGCGGAAGGCGAACGAAAGCTCGAAGAGACCGTGGCGAACTTGGATAAGACGAGATCGTTGCGACGTGAGATCGCACCGCATCTCAACTTTCTCCGCACGCAGGTGGAGAAGATAGAGAAAGCGCGCGAAATGAAGGATGATCTGGCCGCGAAGCTGGGCGAGTATCTGGCGCGTGAGAACGCGTGGATCACACAGGAGGACGCACGACTGCTCGACGATGCGAGAGCGCACGATGCCGATGTCACACAACTGACCGAGCGGCTCAAGGAGAGCCGATCGCTTGCAGGGAAGGGCGCGGAGAGCAGCACGTCCGCGCGGGCGCGCCAGCTTCATGAGAGGCTCCAGGAAAAGGAAGCGCACCTTGTGGAATCGCGCAGACAGAGCGGAGAGATAGCGCGTGAACTGGGGCGCGCCGAAGGAGCGCTCGAAGCCAATACAGTGACCGTCGAGCAGATCGTCGCCGTGCCTCATGTGCGCCAGTTCGTGCATGAGATAGAAACAGCCATCGAGAGTGCGGAACATGCGGATGACATCGCTGCAGTGCGCGGCGCGCTCGCGCAGATACGTGAGCGCATCCGCTCGTTCATCGGCGGACTCACCGGTGCGGCGCCCGTGACCAATCAGGAAGCCAAACAGCATGTCGAAGAACTCGGTCGCGCTCTTGAGAACAAACAGAAAGAAGAGGCGGGCATCGTGCGTGATATCGAAGCGATGCGGGGTGAGATCGCGCGCATCCGTGAAGCGAGCTTCGCGGCAGAACGCGACGTCATCGAACTCGAAGGCCGGGTGCGCGAGGCGCAGAATCAGCTCAACGCCGCGAGTGCCGCGCGTTCGGGCCTCCAAGCGTTGCGGCAGCGGTTCGAAGAGGAGGTCCGCGAGGGCATTGCACTTATTGGTGTCGCAGTGCACGGCTGGGAGAAGAGTGAGATACCACAGGGGGCGCTCTCGGAGGATCGTCGCGAACAGGAAAAGCGTCATCGCGATATCGAGCGCCTCAAGATAAAGATCGAGGAATCGGGCATCGGCAACGGTGATGCCGTCGTAAAAGAATTCAACCAGACCAAAGAGCGCGACGAATTCCTCGCGCGGGAACTTGCCGATCTCGAGTCGTCGGTCGCCAAATTGCAAGACATCATCGCCGAACTCGAAAAGACGATCGACGAGCGCTTCAAGGACGGCCTTACGCACATCAACATCGCGCTCAAGGGCTTTTTCCAGAAGCTGTTCAACGGCGGCGAAGCAAAACTCTTTATCGAGCAGCCGCGGCGCGCCAAAAAAGAGGAGTTCGATGACGATGACGAAGAAGAGATCCCGGAAGAGGAGGAGCTGTACGCAGGACTTTCCATCGACGTGTCGCTCCCGCGCAAAAAGATCCGCGGGCTCGAAATACTTTCGGGCGGGGAACGCGCGCTCACTTCTATTGCGATGATCTTTGCGATGTCGCAGGTGAATCCGCCGCCGTTCCTCATCCTCGATGAGACCGATGCCGCACTCGATGAGGCCAACTCGAAACGCTATGCCGACATGATAAAAGAGCTCGGCGAGAGATCGCAGCTCATCGTCATCACACACAATCGCGCTACCATGGCCGCGGCGGGGGAACTCTACGGGGTAACGATGGGCCAGGATGGAGTGTCAAAGCTGCTCTCCGTAAAGTTTGAGGAGGCCACCAAGGTCGCAAAATAACGCCACGAGTTGACCCTGTGTGCCAACTCTGCTAGAGTGTCGCGATGTTAAAGATTCGATTACAGCGCGTCGGCCGCATTAACCTGCCGTCATATCGCATTATTGTTGTAGAGCACACCGAGGGCCCGAAGACGGGAAAGTTCACGGAGATCGTGGGTACGTACAATCCGCGCACCAAGGAGCGCAAGATCAACGACGAGCGCGTCACCTACTGGATGTCGGTCGGCGCCAAGCCGTCGGACACGGTGCACAACATGCTCGTATCTGCGGGCGTGATCAAAGGCAAGAAGATCAACGTTCTTCCGAAGTTCAAGGCTCCCGAGGTTCCCGTAGAGGAAAAGACAGCAGACCTGCCTGCGCAGGCAGAAGCAGCTCCGGCAGCCGAAGCACCTGCCGCTGAAGAGGCTCCCGCAGCTGAGGCAAAAGAAGAGGCTCCAGCAGCGACCGAATAGCTCGTCCCTGTGAGGGGTTGTGTTGTACAATCTATCTATTAGAAGGTAACTACTGAATGATATGGAACGCGATCAGCAATTTCTGGAATATGTTATCAAAGCACTCGTCGATAAGCCGGATGAAGTGAAGATCACGCGCGTCGTCGATGAGATGGGCGTGCTTCTCACGCTCTCGGTCAGCCAAGACGATATGGGTAAAGTGATCGGACGCAGCGGCGCGACCGCCAAGGCGATCCGCACGGTGCTTCGTGTTGTCGGTATGAAAAACGACGCGCGCGTCAATCTCAAAATAGAAGAGCCGGAAGGCAGCGAGCGCGGCCAGGGTGGCATGGGCAGCGCTCCTTCAGAGCCGTACGTCCGCGACACGACCGTTGAGGACGTCATCAAGGATCTCAAAGCCGAGTAACTTTCCGTTCGGCCTCACGTTTTCGGGGTCGCTGTCTGGCGCTACTGTGCCAGCGCTGACTCTCGGCCCGTCGGCCTGCGAGACACCCCGAAAACGTGAGGCACTCACTCCATAGGAAAGAATTATGATCCATTTTCATATCATCACGCTTTTTCAAGAGTCCATCGAGCCGTACCTCAAGGCGTCGATACTCGGAAAGGCTCAGGAAAAGAAAAAGATAAAGGTATCCTTCTACGATCCCAAGAAATTCACGCGCGACAAGTATGGTCGCGTCGACCGACGCCCGTACGGCGGCGGTCCGGGCATGGTGCTCGAGCCCGACGGCATCTTGCGTGCGGTGGAGAAGGCGAGAGGAAAGAAAAAAGGTGTCGAGATCATTTTCTTTGCAACGGACGGTGTGCAGTTCGATGAGTCGATGGCGCAGAAGCTCTCAAAAAAGAAAGACATTATCTTTATCTGTGGGCGATACGAAGGTATCGATGCCCGCGTACAGAAAATATTAAAGGCAAAAAAGGTCACGGTCGGACCGTATGTACTCACGGGCGGGGAACTGCCTGCGGCGACCATCATTGACGCCGTATCGCGTTTCGTTCCGGATGTGCTCGGTAAGGCGGAGTCGCTTGAAGCCTCGCGCGCATCGAGCCCGGATGTCTATACGCGACCGGAAATACTGGTGTGGAAGGGCAAAAAACACCGTGTTCCCGAGGTGCTCCTGTCGGGAAATCATGCCAAGATCGACGAATGGAAGCGGGAAAAGAGGGGAAATTGACCGTCTGAGAGCCCCGTGTGTTGACAATGAAGGTAGCCTTCGCTATACTCCTCCCACATTTGCTCCCAAGCTGATTGAGTTACGGCTGCGCTTTTAAGGCAAAGAAAGTGTTCGGAAAGTTGTTTGCAAGAGACAATTTAATAACGTAACTCACATACGACGCAGTCGCGTCGCATGACATTTGCATGGCAAAGACCCCTAAGGTTCGTCCGCAGAAGTATTTCGGAAAGTTTCGCGAGCCGCTCGTGAAGCTTCCGAGTCTCGTAGAGTCGCAGATAAAGTCGTTCACGGATTTCGTGGAGGGCGGCGCGGAGCGCGTGTTCAAGGAGTTCTCTCCGATCACGGATCACTCCGGCAAGAAGTTCGAGCTCAAGCTCGTGAAGTTCACCTTCGGTGACCTTCGCTGGGACGAGCAGTACGCAAAGCGTGCAATGAAGACATACGAAGCGCCGCTTTCGATGATCGTAAAGCTTAAGAACAAGACCACCGGCGACGAGAAAGAACAGGAGATCTTCCTCGCTGATTTCCCGTGGATGACCGCGCACGGCACATTCATCATCAACGGCGTCGAACGCATCGTCGTACCGCAGCTCGCACGCTCGTACGGCGTTTTCTTTGAATCAGCCCCGTACAAAGGCAAGAATTACTTCGCCGCAAAGATCATTCCGGCCCGCGGCGTGTGGATCGAGATCGAATCCGATCCCGACGGCGGCCTGTATGTGAAGATCGATCGCAAACGCCGCTTCCCGGTGACCTCGCTCTTGCGCGTACTCGGCCTTGTCGACGAAAAGTCGATCCTCGGCCGTTTCGAGAAGTCTCCCGCAGCGCATGCCGCTATTGCCGCATCCCTCGCACACGACCACGCGCTCACGCAGGAAGAGGCATTTGTCGAGATCTACCGCCGTTTGCGCGACGGAGATATCGCGACCGCGGACACCGCGCGCACGCATGTCGAATCCATCCTTTCGCCCGACCGCTACGATTTCTCGCGTGTCGGCCGATTCCACTTCAACCGCCGCTTCGGGCTGGGAACCGCCGAGAAAGACCTCACCAATGCGACCCTCACGCTCGAAGACCTCATCCGCATTGTCACCCATATCGCAGAATCGAACGTGAATCCGAACGCGGAGGCCGATGACATCGACCACCTTGGATTCCGTCGCGTCCGCTTCGCAGGCGAACTCCTCGAACAGCGCATGCGCGTGGGCCTTTCCCGCATGAAGCGCAATATCCAGGACCGCATGGCCATGGTGGATCCCGAAACGACCACACCGGTCTCGTTCGTGAACCCGCGTCCGTTCCAGGCAGCCATCCGCGAGTTCTTCACGACCGACCAGCTCTCGCAGCTCATGCAGCAATACAACACCCTCGACGAGATCGAACACCTGCGCACGCTTTCGACGCTTGGGCGCGGCGGTCTCACCTCGGAGCGCGCCGGTCTCGAAGTACGCGACGTGCACTCGTCGCACTACGGCCGCGTCTGTCCGATCCACACACCGGAAGGTAAGAACATCGGGCTCGTGCTCCACATGTCGCTCTATGCCCGCCCGAACGAATTCGGCATCATCGAAACGCCGTACGCGAAGGTGGAAAAAGGCGTCATCACGAAGAACATCAAATATTTGAACGCGCTCGAAGAAGAGCAGTACGCCATCGCGCACGCCGCGACTCCGCGCGATGATTCCGGTCGCATCGTTGCCGACTTCTGCGAGGTCCGCCGCGAAGGCGAACCCGCGCTCGTGAAGCGCGACGAAGTCGACTACATGGAAGTCGCCACCAACCAGCCATTCTCCGTGGCCACCGCCATGATCCCGTTCGTCGAGAACGACGACGCGAACCGCGCACTCATGGGTTCGAACATGCAAAAACAGGCGGTCCCGCTCGTGGTGCCGGATGCGCCGTACGTCGGCACCGGCGTTGAAAGTGCCGCAGCACGCGATTCAGGACGCCTCATTCTCGCCGAAGAGGCGGGTGAAGTGATCTACGCGGACGCGCAGATCATCAAGGTGAAAGGCGAAAGCAAGACCAAGGAATACCCTCTCGTCAATTTCATGCGCACCAACGGATTCACCACCTTCCACCAGCGCCCGCTCGTATCGGTAGGCGACACGGTGAAGAAGGGAACCGTCCTTGCAGATACTTCGACATCGGTCGGTGGTCAGCTCGCCATCGGTCAGAACGTGCGTGTCGCGTTCTTGCCATGGTTCGGTGCCAACTTCGAAGACGCTATCGTCATCTCGGAGAAGCTCGCCAAGGAGGCACGCTTCACTTCCATTCACATGGAAGAGTTCGTGTGTGTCGTCCGCGACACCAAGCTCGGAGCCGAAGTAACGACCCACGACATTCCCAACGTTTCAGAATTCAAACTCCGCAACCTTGATGAGGACGGCGTCGTTCGCATCGGTGCCGAAGTGCGCCCCGGCGACATCCTCGTCGGTAAGGTCACACCGAAGGGCGAGACCCAGCTCACTCCGGAAGAGCGCCTCCTCCACGCGATCTTCGGCGAAAAGGCCAAGGACGTGAAGGACACCTCACTCCGTATGGAAGGCGGCAAGCGTGGCCGCGTCATCGGCGTCAAAGTGTTCTCTCGCGAGACAGGCGATCAGCTCGAATCAGGTGTCATCAAGCGAGTGCACATCGAGGTCGCACAGCTCCGCACCATCTCGGTGGGCGACAAGCTCGCCGGCCGCCACGGGAACAAGGGCGTTATTTCGCGCATCTTGCCGGAAGAGGACATGCCGTTCGATAAGGACGGTCGTCCGGTGGACATCATCCTGACCCCGCTCGGCGTGCCGTCGCGTATGAACCTCGGTCAGATTCTCGAATTGCACCTCGGACTCGCTGCCGACATGCTCGGCTACCAGGCCATCGTTCCCTCGTTCGCGGGTGCGACCGAAAAGGAGATCCGCGAGGAGCTCGAGAAGGCAGGCGTTGACCCTTCGGGCAAGCGAGTGCTCTTCGACGGCCGCACGGGCGAACCGTTCGCTCAGCCCGTCTCGGTGGGAGTCATGTACATGCTCAAGCTGCACCACCT
>Ga0172380_10008427_pt1 | contig 11275 bp, 5 predicted proteins | sample Leawe162metaG_FD_119747 | JGI IMG/M metagenome (GOLD analysis project Ga0172380, IMG submission 119747) | Leachate microbial communities from a municipal landfill in Southern Ontario, Canada - Leachate well 162 metaG | ecosystem: Engineered > Solid waste > Landfill > Unclassified | place... | reverse complement strand
TCTCCACCTGGCGCAGGTAGGTGATGATCTGCTCCGGGCTGAATCGCTTCTTCGCCATCACGTCCCCCCATTTCCGGCCGAATCCTAACACTCGGCCTGGATCAGTTCTAGGGGGTCAGGTCACATAGAATTTGGTAATGTTAATCATCCCGTAACTGCATCAATCAATGGTGTACTATTTAATGTCTCTCCAAATGCTGGTTATAAGTTCACTGGTCTGAATGGTGTGCGATTGAATCCTGGAATTATAGATAACCCAAACATTCAAATGATGAAGTGGTCGGGCCGGACATTGACAATCAACAGATGTGCCAATGCCGAGATTACGCGAATTCCATTTTCATCTGGTGGTTCTTCTTCCAATGATTACCCTGGTAAGCTTAGGACCTATTTTGGGTCGGTTAAAATTCGACACAATACGTTCAGCCCTCAAATAGGATCTTACCTGGATGCTCCCGTATTAATCGCTCAGAGCTCTGGATCAAGCATTGACAATAATGTTTTTCTCGGTGCTTTGGGTGGAGCTCCGGGCGTTTACCAATCGCAGGGGTATGCTTCATATAGTTTTAATGAGTTTTTGGACTCAAAAACTCCATCGTTCAAGAACAACTACGGCACTGTCGAAATGTATAAGGGATCGAAGAATACTTTCATTGCCGCAGCGGACGGCATGCAAAATCCGCACATTTATGGCAACGGAGGATCGCTCAATTTATACTGCGGGTATAATAGATTCGTGAATAGTTATGCTGATCCAGACGATTTCCCATTAATTGAGATCCTTAATAATACCAATGGACAAAGTGATTGGCGAAAAAACTACTGGGGAACTACCACTGCGACTGGGCTGTTGTGTGAAGAGGTAAACGATTATATTCCAGATTGGGCAGATGCCAGCAATTGTTTAGGGGAGTATAATCCGCCAATCTACTTCTGTCCTCAAACTGATGATGAACCCGAAGAACTGTGGTTGGCTGGGCAGGAGGCGGAGGAGAAGGATCTGTTCGACGACGCTATTTGGTATTATTCGGAAGTCGTTCGGTTGTATCCGAGCAGCACTCAGGCTCCCAAGGCGTCAGAGCGACTAAAAGAGATTGGGAAAATGGATGCGTCTTATGTAGAAAGCACGAAATCGGCGCTCCTTGTGGCTTGCCAGATTTCTGCTTCTCAGAGCGATACTTGGCTTGCATCCACGCAATTCAGTTCAGCCCAATGCATCGAAGCGGTCGAAGGGGATCGCGAGATCGCGCTTCTTGCGCTTGATAGCTTGGTGGCGACTGGGAGTCAAATTGAGTCGGACATCGCTTCCTTGGCTTTGCTTGAGATTGCTACCTATCCACCCCAAGGATCGATGTCGGCCGTGAGCGGAACCGCGGCGATTCTTCAAATGAAGGCGCAGCAAGCCGCATTGGAGTCCTTGGTCTCACTGGTGGATGCCACAGAGACACCGGAGATTGAAGGAGGCAACGTACCCAGCTCTTTTGGGATTCAACGTATTTTCCCCAACCCCTTTAACCCTCGTACTACGATTGTGCTGAATGTGGTACAGGATGGGCACGTTCGAGTCATAGCGTTCAACATGCTGGGGCAGGTTGCTCAGACACTCATTGATGCAGAATTGAGAGTTGGTCAGCATTCGATCGAGTTTGACGGAACCTCTCTCTCCACAGGTCTCTATATTGTGCGTGCTGAAATGGGACGGGCTGTTTCAACAGAAAAGGTTCTCTTGATGAAGTAGGTTCGTCAAGGTGCGTTCCCCTCCCCCCGGGTGCTTTGACTCCGGGGGGAGGAGGCGCGAGAGGTTATCATGAGATTGATTCTCTTCCTGCTTGCAGCGGTACTCATTTCATCAGGGCGGGCCGCCATCCTGCGCGTGCCTGGTGATTTTGTTGGCATTCAGGTTGCCATTGACGCGTCAGCTGATGGCGACACAGTTCTAGTTTCGCCGGGTACCTACCTCGAGCGTTTGATTATCCCGGATCGCAGCCTGACTCTCTGTTCTGACGATCTTTTAACAGGCGACAGTTTGTCCATTGACTCAACTATCGTTGATGCTGAATGGTTGGGCACAGCGCTAAGGGTACGCAGTCAAGGTGTGCACGTATTTCGCTTGGAAGGATTAACGCTCCAAAGAGGCAGAGGTCTCTATGAAAACGGCAGGCCTCTGGGTGCAGGCGTGCATTTGGAAAGTGGGGCCAATGTTGTCCTTCGGCATCTCGTTCTTCGGGAGAATAGAAGTACGGTCTATGGCGCAGCAATAAAGTCGGCAGATGCGACACATCCAGGTCATGTCGTGATTGAAGATTTGCGGCTACATCCTTACCGTGTTTCAAGTGATCCAAATTCTTATGAAAGTCAAATACGAATTTTATTTGCGAATCGGCTTGAAGCTCGGAAGTGGAGATTTCCAACTTCGACACTTCCGTCTGATCTTGTACTAACCTTGGCAGACACGTGTTTTGTAAATGATATTGTAGTCAATTCTCAAACCTCGGTGAACATTGGTTTGGCATTCACTGTTGTTAATTACCTCGAGGCGGATTCAATTATTATGCACGATTGTCACATGCAAAATGGAACACTACTTTCCTTAGAATCTACAAATCCATCAGTTGATGTGATAAGAGTGTCAAATATCACAATAGATGGATGTTCCAACACGACTGATTATGACGATCATGGACCGGGAATTCTGGAAATAGGATCAGACACATTGTATGCTGATCACATAACCGTGCGAAACTGCTTCAACGCAACATATGAATTGGCATATATGTTTGCTGGTGTAAGTGGGATTGTACAACATATGCTAGTGGAGGACAATGAATGCGGGGCCGAACCTCAAGAAGAATACGGTTGTTATTTAAATTGTGCTGGACAGATGGTAAAAAGTGCCAATTGTAGTTTCGAAGATCTTGTGATTCAGCGAAATACGTCACATGTGTATCCAATGATCAGTTCAGTAAATCCAGCCACTTATGCCGTTGGGGGCGGGTATGGATTGTATGTTAATCTATATGAGTATCTTGCACGAAATGAGAATTTTTTCAGGCGCATGATCATCCAGGACAACTTGGTTCTGGATCATGACGACTACACCAACAACGACATCCGACGCGATGCCAACCTAGGCCGCGCTGTTCATATGGAAATTGAGCGAGCCTATCGTCGCAAGAAGGTGGTCGTCGAAGACTGCATTTTCCGACGGAATCGCCAGCCCAATTCGGCTCCAGAGGAACATACCAGTGATCCGGAGATTGATGGTCGAATGGTGGGCAGCAGTGTCAGCTTTCTCTTTGGAGATCGAAATGAGACCAACCGTGGCAAGCTATGGTTGAAGAATGTCTTGGTGGAGGACAACGATGATGGCGGTTTGGATGTGATAGCACCTGTTTCTTTAAATGCACAGAATGTAGTCGTGCGCAACAATGGGCGCATGGGTTTTTTGTGTTCATCAGACACCTTGAACTTGACAAATATCCTGGTGTCTGGCACAGAGCGCTGGGAGTCCCATTACACGTACCCTTACAGTGACATGCATCCTTCCTATCAAACGGCTCTGGGACTGGAGCTCGGGTATGGTGGTACCATCCGTAACCTGAGCCTGCTGGACAATGACACGGAGTTCTTGTTCTCGACCAATTCCTCGTCCCGGCCCCGTCTCCAAATCCACAACTCCATCCTCTGGGGCAATACCTGTCGGTATCTGACGAATCCCATGTGGGATTTACAGGAGTTTCCTCCGCCACTTTTTCGCTACACCCTTATGGACGAGAACCAAGTGGGGGAGGGCAATTTGTACAACCTCTCTCCGCAGTTTGATGCTCAATTGGGTCCCCCGTACTTGAGTCCGACATCGCCCTGCATTGATTCGGGGGATCCGAATGTCGCCTGGAATGATGTGGAGAATCCCGCCAATCCCGGCTTCGCTCTATGGCCGGCGCTGGGCACCTTGCGCAATGACATGGGCTACACGGGTGGACCGCAGGCAACTGAAATCGATACCAGTTGGGTGGGCCTTCAGCGACCAAAGCCGAATCCCGCCCGGCCCGAAGGGTTCACGCTGGGCAATCCCTATCCCAATCCGTTCAACCCGGTCACACTCATTCCCTTTTCGCTGGACCGCCCACGCCATGTGCGACTGTCCGTGCACAACTTGTTGGGCCAGGAAGTAGCGGTGCTGGTGGACAATATCGTGCCGGCCGGCACGCACGCGGCGCAGTTCGGCACGAAGCAATTGGCCAGCGGCACCTACTTGGTCACTCTTGAATCAGGCGCGCGAAGTGAGAGCCGGACAATCACTTTGCTTCGATAGGGCGGATTGAATAGTGTCTCGACTTAGCTTGCTTGATTCCCAGGCTGTTGACTTGGTTCACTCTGCCTTAAAATCTCATCCGTCGCCCGTTCCAGGCTCTCCCTTACCGGACCCGTAGCCAGGCGGGCATAGATCTCTGTCGTGGCTTTCGATTCATGCCCCAGGGTCTTCTGGATCACCTCCAGCGGCGTGCCCGTGTCGATCTGGAAGGAAGCCAGGCTGCGGCGCAGATCGTGCATGCGCAGGCTGGTGAGTCCGGCCCGGGCTAGGACGCGCCCCCAGCCAACGTTGGGGTTGCTCATGTGCCCGCTCTTGGGCGCCCGGGCCCCTGGTCGTCCTGGGAACACATACGGCCCGGTCACAAACTGCTGACGCTCCTGCAGGAGCTCCAGCGCGCGGCGGGCAAGTACGACCGTCAGCTCGTGGCCGTTCTTGGATTCCGCCGCCGGCACGGTCCACAGGGCGCGGCCGAAGGAGATTTGCTCCCAGCGCAGCGTGAGCAGGTTCTGCTTGCGTGCGCCCGTCAGCAAGGCGAGTAGGATGAAGTCCCGCACATCGCGGTTGGGCTCTTCGCGCAGTGCCTGGAAGAAGGCCGGCAGCTCTTCAGTGAAGAGCCGGCGCGTGCGGGCCTCCTCCCGGTAGAGCGTGATGCCCCGGGCCGGATTGGGCAGGTCCAGTTCGTGCTCGCGAATGGCCCGGTTGATGGCCGCCCGCAGAAAGGCCAGGATGCGATTGGCCGATGGCCGGCCGTGACGCTGGCCAAGCAGTTTGTGCAGGGCCGTCACCTCTTTGCGCCGTGTCGGCTCCTTCGTGCGAGACTCCTACAAGGGCCTCTTCTGGAAGCCCGAGATCCACGGCGTCATTGACCATGTGCGGGCCAATGTGGACGAGCTGACGGGCTTCAAGCATGACCTGGCCCTGGCCGCCCTGGGCGCCACGCTGCTGTCCGCCCGCGGCTGGTTCCCGCAGTTCACGACCAGCAAGGTGAGCGAAGACGGCTATGACACGGCCAAGTTCCACGCCCGCCTGGGGGATGTCATCCGTCGGCTGAACAACATGGTCTTTGAAGGCGAGGCCTGCTCGGCCAGCCGCCTGGACGTGCGCCGCTGCCTGAAGAGCCGAAAGGCGGATCTGGCCTACTTCGATCCGCCCTACATCACCGAGTACAGCGCCACGAACTACAGCGCCATCTACCACGCCGTCGAAGCCGTGATGGTAGGCGGTGTGGGGCGGAAGCCGGACCCAGACAGCGCCACGCGCCAGGAGAAGACCCAGCAGGATCTGACCAAGGAAACGGTGGGCCCCTTCTTTGGCGAGGTCTTGGACGCGGCAGAGGGCATTCCCACCTGGCTCTGGTCCTACCGCGACCACAGCCATCCTACGGACCAGGAGATGAAGGCCCTCTTTGCGGAGCGCGGGCGCGAGGTGGCGCTGGTGAAGAAGTCCTTCTCGTACGGGCCTTTGGCGGGCAAGCGGCGGGAGGAGACGCCGGCCAAGGCGGTGGAGTACTTGTTCGTGGGGAAAAAGGAGGCGAAGGCAAAGACCCAAGCCGTGGCCCATCGGTGGAACGGGGATTGGGGAATCGCGACCCTGATGCCAAAGAAGCCGAGGTGAGAGGAGAGGTATGAAGAAGAATTTCAATCGGATTAGATAAGGTCCAACCAGAAATCCATCGAGTTCGGAATCGCCCAAGGGTGTCAATTCATTAATTTTGCTACGATTTTTTGACCAGAAATTGACTCAATCTATTGACTCTGGTCTCGCATTCTGCATTCTTCCGTCCACTTGGCTTCACCCCCCCACCTGCGTGTCAAACGCTGGAAACACAAATTTCATGCGTGCACCGTCTCGGTTTCAATTGCTGGTAGCAACCCTGGCATTCAGGGCCCCCCGGTTTGCGATCAAACCTGTTTCCAATGCTGAAAAGCCCTAATCGCTCGAGCTCTGGCATTGGATTCCTTACAGGAGTACCAGGAATTTTGACTGCAACTGCAGTATGCTGCTGGATCACTCGCATCCGAGACAGGGGGCTGCACTTTCAGTGCCAGCCACGTCCGCTACGTGATTCACGCTGGGTCCCTACTCGAGTTGTTTAGAGATTCTGTGCGATTCGACCGGACACCCAGTGGACCAGTATTCGAGATCTGTCTGACGAAACATCTACGGTGCACGATGAAGGCGCTCTCGTGGGCAACTAGCACCTAGTTTGGGGTTGGTTGGAGCCGCTAAGAGCCGTTACGCAAAGAAGAGGTGTCGGTGAGCGTTCATTTCGATGATGATAACACCAGAGTCAAACTTAAAAGGAGACAAAAGCTGCTTCAATGATGGACCCGATGAGGCAAAAGGCATAGTGTAAAGAGGAGATTCTGCGATGTTTATCGGACATTTTTCTAGATGTATTGGGTTAATCTTAACAATACTAGTTATGCAATGTTCTGCTGCTACGCAGATAGTCTTTCAAGATGCTGGTTTAGCAGCAATTCCAGATTCCTTAACTTTAGCTGAGATTGTCGGGAATAGATTTCTGGATCCAAACGCAAGCAGACAAGGAAACAATGAATTCACGTTACCAGTGCGATTTTTTAGAATCATCCCAGTTAATCCAGATTCGCAGAATGTATATATATCACATGCAGATATGCTCGATGTGATTGATAATACGATGGTATTCTGTGAGGAGAGCTATGAACCATCCGGTTTAGGATTTTCCTTCGCGGGATATAGCGAGTTGTATGTTGATTGGACTGTAGCAAGTGAGCGGCAATCGAACTGCGATTCTGTTCTAACTCGATATGTAAATCCCTATCAAGGGAATAATATCTGCGTGGCCATTATGCCACTTCAATACATTATCGGAGGGAATCGAGATAATTGCGGTAATGCGAGCTTCCCTTTGCGGTGGTCTGAACGATGCTTGGTTCGAGGACAAGAAGATATTCTGGCACACGAATTGGGACATAAGCTCACGTTGAATCATACCTTTGGTGGAAATTCTTCCATACAAGACGATGTTTTCAAAGTGTTGAGGCCAGATTCGACGTACGCATCATTTCTAACCGACTGTCCTGGGGAGCTCGTTGATCGGTCAAATTGCGCATATACAGCAGACAGGCACTGTGATACACCATCAGAAATCAATTCCTGTTGTGATCAGATTAAGAATAACGATGCTGAATGGTGGGTTTATGATACTGTAGAAGACACACTGAGGGCTGGTGGCACAATATATGTTCCTGATTTTAATTCCCCATTGATTATCTCTCATCCTTGGTGGGGGCGCCAAATATTCTATGATATGTATATGTCTCCGGCTGACCCTTGTACACGAGTGACAAGCATTTTGGATTGTAACGATTCGCTAATGGTTAGACCATATGAAGATCTGGGGACTTATAACATCATGTCTTATGCTCCATTTGGATGTCCAGCTGAGTTTTCTCCCAATCAACTGGATAAAGTGAATTATACATTGAATACGGCTCCACAGTACTATCCGCTTGTGCAAAATATTGTCAACAATATCATAGTAAATGACTACGGAGATATAGATAGCGATCCGCTGACATTTTCGTCAATTTCGAATGCCTTGTCCTTTATTAGCTCAGATTATCACCAATTATATCGTGTGTTCATTACATCAGAATATTTTGGATTAGAGGATCGAGAGATTTTGCTTACTAATAGCGGGTTGGATTCATTAGTGTCAAATTTCGATGGTCGCCCGATTTTTGTGGATATACTCGGTGTTAGCAGCATTTCAGGCACCGGGCAGAACTTAGTATGGGAACCTGCTGCCCAAGGGGAAATTGTTGTTCATCAGGATCATCTGAATGAAACAGCGCCGATTCGGGTCCACGGGCGCGTTGACCTGACGGTTCAAAATATCCAGTTCGAGAACTTTGGCAACGGTCGCATGTTTGCGGCTTCGTCCGGGGTCCCGTTGGCTTCCACCTTGGATTTCCAGGGATCACATCTTGAGTTGCGAAACTGCACTTTTGTGGGCAACGGACTCAATTCAACTCGAATGACAAGTCTTGACGTGTGCGAAGGCGTCGTGCATTTCAACCCGTTGCAAGAGCCTTCCCTGTTGATCCAGAATTGTGTCTTTGCGGACAACCGTTCCCCTGCAGGACCTGCTGTGGCGCTGGGCATGGACAATGTAGGCGATGCACCTGAAGGCGCTATTAGTATTATCCAGTCCACTTTTGCCAACAATTTCTTCCTGCAGAATACTCCCCAGAACGGTGTCATGCATGTGGAGACAATGGGAAGCGTGTTGTTGCGCAACTGCGTTTTCAGCGGAAGTGATCCTCTCCATGGCACACCCGGAAATCAACCAGCCATTGCAGTAGAAATTGGTGATCCAAGAGCAATGAGTGCAGTTATCGAGAACTGTTTATTTGACCAGGAACAGTGGGTTGAGGATGGGCTGCCGGGACTGGAACCGAGCAACGCAGTGATCCACCATGACTCCACACCTGGATTTACCAACCCGACCTTGCAGGATTATCGACTGAAATGGGATTCGGTTTGTATGGATGTCGGCTCCTCTTTGGAACCCATGAACTTCGACTTGACTCAGTCTGACATTGGTTGGAGCCCGGTATACCCTGTGACGGATATAACTGGAAACCAAACTGGTTCAATGGAACTAGGATGGTATAGAGTTTTGAACAACGCAATATTGAGTGCAGAAGATTTGATCATCCCTGCAGGTACCGTCCTGCGGTTTGATTCCGGGGTATATGCTTCATTCCGCGCCCAAGGTGCCTTCTCCGGTGGTTATAACATCACCATTGGGGATCTGAATGGACCGAGAACAGCTCTTGTCGCGAAGGATACCTACGGCTCACAGGAGCTCCCTTGTGGCCACTATGGCTTTGGAACCAGTGCCACAGCACCCTATCTGACAAATGTTGATTTCAAGGGTGTACTGTTCAACTATGCGCCAAGTATGGGGATGGGATTTAGCCGGAGCAATGTCAACCTTGATGGTGAGAACATCGTCGCGATGGAATTTGAGAACGTTGGACTTGCGTTTAGTACCTGCGATGGCCAGGTGACCCACTTCTCGGAAACCACCGGGTGCGGTCCCCGGTTGGGATGGGTTGACCAGATGAGCAGCGCCGTGGATGTTTCCTATGTGGATTTCCCGCCGCAAGAGGATGCATTTTTCTGCAACCTCTTCAACTCAGGCACCTATGCGGGACAGACAATCCTCCAGCACAATAACGAGGTACGTGGAAATCCTGTCCAATCAGGATATGACAACATCCCCGTTCTGCTCTTCGACTGCACTGTGCGTCAACATCACAACCAGTACGATAACTTGGCTGCGGGTGGTGTGTATATGGCCGATGCCACCTTGCACATGAACAACGGCGCCGAGAATCGTTTTACACGCATTCAAGATTATGCGCCTTTGACGGCGTTGGTTCAGGGATATGATGCAGCTGCATATATCAATGTGGAATGCGGATACAACACTTTTGTAGACCCGGATGTTACAATTTACAATAGAGATTTTGTTGAAGGAGGATGCGCGAGCACGGATTGGAACCTCAACTTCTGGGGAACCGATTGCAATACACCTGTCTCGCCTCAGAACCGGATTCCGAACTGTGCCACCGCAGTCAATAATCTCAGTGTGTGTCCGACACAGGTCATTCCTTGTCCGGATCAGATTGTGGATTCGGAGTTGTATGCCATCGGTGTGGAAGCCAATCAAATCGGCAACCATGAAGCCGCTGTGGCCTATTGGACGGAGTTGCTGGTGGAATTCCCGGATAGCAAATACGCGTCCTCGGTCACGGGATGGGTCAAGAGCTTGGGAATCACCACTCTCTATGGGGAGGACGAGTACTCCTACATTGTGACGCGCTTGGTGGACGCTGCCCAGGCCGCCGATGGGATTGAACCTCACCTTTCGGTCTACGAATTTGCCTCGGCGCAATGCGTGGAGGCCCGGCATGGGGACCGCGTGGGTGCCATTGCCTCGTTGGACAGCATGAAGCTGGTGCTTTCGGATCCTGATGACATCAAGACGATCATCTATGCGCGACTTGAAGTGGACACCTACCCCTCACAGGGACAGATGAACGCCATGGCTCCGGGTGACTGGGTGCAAGCGGAACAGAATCAGCGGCAAGCCGTTCGCCGCTTGCAAGCGGCCATGGCGCCGAGCAAGCTGCCCACGATTGATGAAGAGGTCGTGCCGGGTACAATCGTCCCCAGCAGCTTCCAATTAGAGCGTCCCGTTCCCAACCCCTTCAATCCCCGCACGCACCTTGCCCTGCAACTTCCCGCGGAGGGAGACGTGCTGGTCCGCGTGTACAACGTCCAGGGGCAGGTCGTGACTACCTTGCGTGAAGGGTGGATGCGTGCCGGCCGCCATGAGCTTGTCGTTGACGCGGGTTCGTGGGCCTCGGGCGTCTACCTGGCACAGGCTCGGTTCCAAGGACAAGTTCAGACCCAAAAACTGGTGTTAGTGAAATGACCTTTCGGCGGGCACTGCTCGCGGTACTGGTATGGGTGGCCTTCGGGCCACCCATACCTTGTTTGGCCGCCGTCTTGCACGTGCCGGACACCTACAGCCAGATCCAGGCCGCACTGGACGCTACCCAGCCTGGGGATACCGTGCTGGTGGCTCCGGGTCACTACCACGAACGACTGGTGTTTCCCAACCGGGACCTGACCCTGGCCTCCCATGTCCTCCTATCTGGTGATACGCTACTCATGGACCAGACCATCTTGGATGGGGACAGTCTGGGTACGACAGTGGCCATCTATCCCACGAACTTACACCGCTTCGTGGTGGATGGGTTCACCATTCGAGGCGGAGTGCCGGGGGATAACCCTGAATATGGCGGTGGTATGTACTCCACCGGTCCAGCCATTCTTGTGGTGCGTCACGTTACCTTTGAAGAGAACACCAATATCTACGGTGGGTCGGGCCTTATG
>Ga0172380_10008426_pt1 | contig 11276 bp, 15 predicted proteins | sample Leawe162metaG_FD_119747 | JGI IMG/M metagenome (GOLD analysis project Ga0172380, IMG submission 119747) | Leachate microbial communities from a municipal landfill in Southern Ontario, Canada - Leachate well 162 metaG | ecosystem: Engineered > Solid waste > Landfill > Unclassified | place... | reverse complement strand
GTGGGCGTGGGCGTGGTCGGGGCTCACGACCGGCAGGTGCGGCAGACGGGCATGAAGTCGAGCCCGACCTGGATGTCGCGCAGGTTGGTGTCGCAGCATTTGCCGTTGCTCGGGTGCGGGTGCATCTCGGCCCAGGGCAGGTTGCCCCACTCGCCGTAAGGGATGGTGCCGGTGTACGGGACCCATGATCGCGTCGGTTCTTCCTCCGCGTACTCGGTGTAGAATCCCTCCAGCCCCCCCTTGCGCGCAAACGCGGCGACAAGTATCACAATCAGTACCACGAGTACCGCCCCAATTATCCAGTGTGTGGGACACATCGCGCTCGTTTATACAGCCGCGTTTTCATTAAGTTTCCCCCGTGATTATACCCTCGTCCAACCATGGAGACCAAAACCATGTTGCTGATCGCCGTCATCGTCGTCGTCATTATTGTCGTCGCGATTTACATCGGCAAAAACTACAGCAGCCACAGCCCGCCCCAAACGTTCAGTGCGGCCAGCGGCACCGTCGTGAAGTTCCCGTGCGCTGTCGGCGCGATCAAGATTCAGTCGGCGTCTTACGCCACGTCGACAAACAAGGCCGACGTCACCTCGCTGTTCCAGTCCCTCCTCGCCACGCAGCCGGCCAGTGCGACTTCCATCCAGATTCCATCGGGTCTGATGTTCGGCATGCCCGTTCCCGTCGGAACGCTCACGGCCACTTATGAGTGCATCCGCAAGCTGTGAGCGCACACCCGCACACCCCCTTTTTCGCCGCGCCATATAAGTCCCAAGGACCAAGTATTCTCCCTTTTTCGCCGTGTCATATAAGTCCCAAGAACCATGAACTGTACGGTGTTGTGCGCGGTGCTCATCGTTCTGGTCATCATTATCGCGGCGGTGGTCGCGCCCCGCGGACGCACTGACGGGTTCCGACCCGTCCCCGAAAACCAGTGCGGCAGCATCATGGACGACCACTACGCCGTCGACATGTCGTTCCGCAACGCGGCCGGCACCGTCGTCTGGGACCCGTACTCGACGCAGTCCCGCGTCTCCCTCGAGCGCGACGCCGAGACACCCGAGGTCGCGACGCCGCCCAACCCTGTGACCGGCATCGGCTACACGTCGGCCGTCCGCCGCATGGGCGATCGCTACCGCCGCGGCGACGAGCTCCGCAGCATCACGGCCTACGAGCTCCAGCCGGGTCAGCCGGGCTACATGGAGGAAGTCGACGACAACGTCTCGAGTCTGCTGTCGAAGCTCGCGCGGCGGCCGGCCAACGCCAAGCCCGCGCCCGCGTGCGGACTCGCGACGACGGATGTCGACTCGGAGTTCTACACCGACGGCTACTTCGACGACGCGCTCCTGGGCGGCAAGTCATACGTGCGCGAAACGATGACATCCGACCGCTCGACCGTGCAAAACACGCTGACGGCATCGCGAACAGGCCTCGGCAGCACGCGTCGCGACCCGCGCTTCGAGCCGGGACCGCAGTGGCGCACGCCGGGCGGTGACGCGAGCTGGAGCCACGGTGGCAGCGCGGGGGGACCAACATCGGGCGCGTACGGCTCATCATTGTTCGCGCCGCCGGCAAACTGGTTCACAACATACGTGGCAGGCTACGGCGATCCGAACAACGCGTATGGCGACTATCGCACGGCCGAGGTCGTCGTGGAAGAACCGGCGACATGGACCCATTGACGCAGCAGAAAAAGCAAATCATCAGTTGTTGCTAAACATCGGTCACATTTTTCACCAAATTCGGAACATCTAAGATTGTTTCGAATATATGATGACCTTCGGCCGGTTCATGTTCTCCGGGGTAGAATTCTACCTTGACTTCCTTAACTCGTTGATCTACATATTCTTGCGCCTTTTCGCGGGTGCTGAATACACCTCGAATGGTGTAGCAGCAGTTATTTATACCACCAATTACCAAGTATTGCTTAAAACTTTTCTCGAGTTGTCGGTTCATCACGCTGCTATTCGATGAATACTAGATGTTACTCTTTCAATTTTATTGTCTATTGCGAATGTTCGCTCCGCCGGCAAACTGGTTCACGTCATACGTGACGGGCTACGGCGATCCGAACAACGCGTATGGAGACTACCACACGGCCGAGGTCGTCGTGGAAGAGGCGGCGGCATGGACCCATTGATGCCGCAAAAAAAGCTACACATCGGCCGCCACCGGGCTCTAGTCATCGACAACGCTCGCCTCGAGAGTGGCATCACCATCGACCGTCACATTTTTCACTGAACTCGGATCGTCCACGACCACTTCGAGAACCAGGGCGTCAAATTTGTAGTCGGTTTCCTTGACGCGTCGATCGAGATAATCTTGTGCATTTTTGCGAGTACTGAACACGCCGCGTATTTGTTCTCCGTAATAGTTCTCGCTAACTACCAAGTAGTGCTTTGCTTGAGACGATGATTCATCCATCATGATATTTATGTGAATGCTCTTTCATTCAAATGAGTGATGAATGATTTCAGCATTAGTCGTCCGACGGTACATATCTATGTGCATCCGCGAACGGAGGCGATTCTAGGTCCAATTCATAGTTTCTTGCGTCTGGAATTTGCAGAATAGCGTAGACATGATATGACATTTCGTCGCAATTCTCGCGGACCGCATCCTTTTCTGACAAGAGTGCCTCAACTCCGTAGTACTGTTTTTCGAATTGATCGCGGCTATCCACGCCCCATGAACCATTCCAGGCCGAGTACTCTTTCATCAGATAGACAACTGCGTTTTCCCGCGTGGCACACTGTGATATGCGCAATATTGTTGGTGTTTCGGTTCTGCCAGATGGAGTGATTACTATCTTGTGAATTGCCAAGAAGCTTATTGATTGTTCGACCATGGCTGTTATATTGTTGGTTAGAACCATTCAATTTTCACTATGGGAAAATTGAATTCGGTCACAGCATATCACAATGGAACCTATCTGTGCTTGCTGCGGCTGGGTTATCACCGGCCCCCACTCCGAGATAGAATGCTATCACAGTATTCTCAGGTCGATTCGGCCAGCGGCAGTTCCGGCAGTCTCTTTGCCTCGTCCTAATTTCGTGTGGATCGGACCTGCCCCCGGAAGAATTAAGAGGCTCGAAGATCTCGACATCATAACGACTACTCTCCCCGCGAAGATCGAAACCGAACATGAAAAATGACAAATGTATGACGATGACTGCCGCTTTTACGTTCGGCAAGGGCGCAATTCTTTTCCATCGAGATATCGAAATCCCTGTTCGACGCCATACACTCTCATCATCTCAACAAATTTCTCTTTGGTGAGTATTTTTTCGACTCCGTTGAAGTCTTCGATCGTGATCGGATTTCCCAACTCGATAAGAGCATCGAACTTTAGTGCCGCCATTGCTTCTGGCGTCCATTTCAATGTGTAGAACTCGCTTCCGATCTTAAAGAATCGGATCTTATTCACAGAGGATTCCGAAGCGTTATCATATGCGCTAGCGATCGTGCGTCGACGGTAGTACAATTCATAGGGATCGTCAGTGTGATCAGTGATGGGCGACGCGCAATCAACAAGTATGACGTTTTCAAAGATAAGATAATAATTCTTGTTAACGTCAGTGGCCACCGGCCACGCAACATCGCTCTTGCAAACGGGGGAATCGTAGGTCACGATAGGCGCAAGTGAATTGAATTTCAATATTCGTTCCCCAACGTGGATGTATTCGCCCGGTGCGGCGGTGGCGAAGAGAATAGTGTTTCCACGATAGTCGTTTCCATGCATCTGATTACGAACCGCGTACTTGTTTGTTTCGAGGCTTTCCCCGATGAACACCTGACTTGATTCGATTTCCAGATATGGTGTGGTGTGGTACTCGGATTCTACATGCGAAGTGTGGTCAACCAGTTCTTCGGTTTCGGGGTTCACAATTGCACCATACACAGAGATTAAATGAAGTCCTTTTTCGGTTTTTTCACCCACGACCACCTTGAAGGGACGACGGTAATTGTGGTGAACCAAGTAAGTGCCCACGATGTTAGCCATCGTGGCTGTATTGAGCTCGGCGATTGTCTCTAATCGGCTGATGTTACATGCGCGCCGGGCCAGTTCTGCCTCGCAGTGATAATCAGGCATGCCACTCATCCTTGTCTCCGTCATAGTCCTGCTAGTGATAATCGTGGCCTTCGTGGTGACACGTCACGTGCCGGATCCCATACCGCCCAGCGCGACCTGCGCTGACAGCACCGATTGCCCGCGCCCCAAAACTTGCGTGAATCACGCCTGCGTCGACACGGCTCTGCCTTCCCTGTTGGCGGCGGCGCAGACAAGTGCTGACGCGCTCCAACAATGGCTGGAAACCATTCCGACGATGTTTGCCTCCTGGGCAGCAAACGTGGGCACCCTGCAGAGCGTCGCGATCGCGCAGGGCCTCAGCCGCGTCCCGGACGGGCAGCTGGTGTCATTACAGGCCGCGATGGCGGCGGGTGTCTCGATGGTCAGCAAGTACTCCGCGGCGTACAGCAGCGGCTACCTGATCGACATCAGCTCGTTGACGCCCGCCTCGAATCCTGGGAAGATCTTCACCGTGAGCGTCCGCGCCCCCGTGGCCACGGCACAGGTGAATGCCGTCGCGGGTGTGTTCCCCCCAGTGGCGGCCGCCCTGAGCAACGTGACGTCCGCGGTCAGCGCCGATGCCCAGGCCCGCGGGGTCAGGCCCGGCGCGAGCACACAAGCCGCGATGGACATCGTCACCCAAGATGCCGGGTTCAACGCCACGTCGCAACTGGCCAGGCTTGTGCAGGCCGTGAATCAAACAGCCGCGGCATTGAGCGCGCACTTGTTAGGGTAAATCACAATTGAAAACTCGATTTCATTCCAAATTAGTAAGAGCTGCCCAGCAAGGACTGCATAGCAACTCAAAATGGGCGGCTGGCTATCCATTCCGGCGCTGAGAGCTGATGTGCCAGCGGAACCGTCAACGATAAATCGACAATTATTAGCGCGGGCAAGCATGAAGACCGATCTCTTGCGAACTATCCCGGAATCCGAGTGGACCATGGAACTCGTCATGATAATTGCCCGATGGGGGAGATGCGCTGGAGCAAAGTTATCGCCGTTGCAATACGTACCCATCAGACTACAAACGCCACAAGTATGGTTAGTTGCGTTCTCGAGAAATCCAGAAACGTACGGGAGCATCATTCCCGACAACATCAAAACATATGATTTCTACCTTCAGGCGTATGATCTCGATCGGAAGAGCATCAGCGTCATTCGATCTACCGAAATTCGTCGCTGGCTCATGCGGACCGTCATCTCGCGAAACGCATTGTCGTTGCTCGAAGTTGGCCTGTCCACAGCGCTATTAACCGAGATTTATGATTCTCTACAGCAATATCTGTTTCCCGTGAAAGCATGCTGTGAAGAGAGAAGATTGTCTCCGGCGCCGCTGTGGAAGATACTGGCACACGTCAAGCACTTCGCACCTTAACATACCGGAGCCGATTTTTGTCCACGAAAATTGAACGTAATATGATCGAATATATACAATCACTATATGCAAGTATCCGTGGTTCTAGGCGCCTTATGGAAGGGAGGAGAGTCTTTCGACTTCTTGCGACCCATCCCGGAATCTGAATGGACCGAGGCAGACGCAATCGTGGTCGCCCGATCCGACCAACGAGGCGACGAGCTGCCAATGCAGCTCATACCGGCCAAACTGAAAACTCGACAAGTGTGGTTATCCGCATTCGTGAAAAATCCGCAATGGTACGAAAGTGACATCCCCGACGACATTGCGACGTATGATTTCTATCTCGAAGCATGTTTGCAGAAACCATCTTTGCACAAATACGTACCCACCGAGTTGTATACTACGCAATTAGCCCTCACGTGCATCCAAAAAATCAAATATGATGGTCATAGACATATGATTGATTTAGATGGCTTTCTAAAATTTGTGCCAGCCGAATGTCAAACTTCGGAAATGATCGAGCGGCTGACCACATATCAACAGAGTAATTTCGAATATGTTGCAAATCAATCAGTTGAATTATGTAAAGCCGTGCTGGCAAAACAACCACATGTTATTTCGGAGATCAGAGAACAGACCCCCGAATTATGCGTATTCGCGATCGAATCCGCGATGAATAAGTCGACAAGATACGATGTGTACTCTGGCGTAATTCGAGCAATTCGCACTCAGGATGAGCGTTTCTACATTCACGTTCTCGAACGGTTGGGACGGAAATGTGCGTTTGAATTCCTGAGGTACTCTCCCGTGCAAACCAAAGCGATCTGCTTGGCAGCGTACGATCTCGATAATGTTTGCGTCAACGTTATTCGTTCCCTCGACATCCGCCGCTGGCTCATGCGCACCGTCATCGCGCGAAAGGCCCTGCCACTGCTCAAGGTTGGGTTGTCCGCATCGCTTCTGACAGAGGTCTACGGGCCACTGCAAGAAGTCTTCTTTCCCGTGGAGAGATGTTTCTCCGAACGAAAACTATCTCCATTGCATTTGTGGAATCTTCTCGTGTGTGTCAAACGTTTCGAGCATTGACAAATCTATTTTGTTGTCGAGATCGATTTCCGAGGCCATTTTTAGCTATTTTGTTTTCGAGGCTATTCTTAACTATTTTTGTGCAAAGAACAGATCTCGGCTACATAATTGAACGTACACTAAAACGGCATACAGCCAGGCAAAATAAATGAGTTGGGAAATGGATTCGGCAGTGCATCGTGTATTAAATAAATATGGGCCGGATGTCGATATCTTGCGAACCATTCCGGAATCAAAGTGGAATGAGGACGACGCAATGTCGGTAGTTCAACATGGAACATTCTGCGATATATCGAGATGTGTACCAACCAAACTACAAACATCGCGTGTTTGGTTGGCCGCGTTTACAGAACATCCGCAGTTGTACCAAAACGATATTCCCGACAAAATTGCAACGTATGATTTCTATCTTGAAGCGTGTCGACAAAAGCCACTCATCCACCAGTGCGTTCCCATCAAGTGGCGCACAACCCAATTATACACAATATGTATGCAAGGTCTCATGAGCGATTATAGACTGCGAAGTGAATTGCAAAAATTTCTACGATTCGTACCGGCTGAATGTCAAACACCAGAACTTGTTGAACAAATAATTACAAAAGAACCATCTAATCTCGAATTCGTAGCGAATCAAACGACAGAGATGTGTATGATGGCATTAAAAAAACATCCTCCATATCTTTGGATGATTCGAGAACAAACACCTAACGTATGTATGTATGCGCTACGTTGTGCACTGACCGATGATCTCATTAATATGCGAATGCGGTTAGAAGCCATATTTCCGGAAACAATTCGATCTATTCGTGTTCAAGATGACGATTTCTGCATCATGGCCCTCAAACAATTGCATTGGCGAGCCGCCTCCGATTTCCTGAAACACATTCGTGAGCAAACCAGGTCTGTGTGTGCAGTGGCATACAACATCGACCGCAATTGCATAGATGCCATTCGATCCGCCAACACCCGTCGATGGATCATGCGCAATGTCATCGCCCGCCGAATCGCTTTGCCCCTGCTCGAGGTCGGTTTGTCCGTGTCGCTACAGGTTGAAATTTACGAGCCGTTGCATGAGTTCTTATTTCCCGTGAAAACTTGTTTCGCCGAAAGAAAACTGTCTTCAGTACAATTGTGGGAGCTTCTTGCGCGTATCAAACATATCGCGCCTTAGATCCCGACGTCTTTTTTGCCCGCAAAATTGAAAGCCCGCCCAGTAAGAATATACGTATCGCCGATGGCAACAATATTGATAGAAAAAGTAGCACTGGCCACCCGCAGTTTCGAAGAATTGCGAACCATTCCGGAATCCGAATGGACTGAAGGCTGCGCGATAATTATCGCTCAATGTGCCATACGCGGAGACGTGAATCCCATGCAGTTTATACCCGTCAAACTGAGGACGCCGAAGGTATGGTTAGCTGCATTTGCAGCGCACCCAGAGTTATATTACGAAGATGTTGTTACCAACAATGTCGCTTCGTATGATTTCTATCTTAAAGCCTGCGCTAGAAATCCTTTCATTAATTTACAATACATTCCCGATGAGATGCGCACGTCCGAATTGTACTTGACAGCCATCCGCGGTATTATCAAAACAGAAAATTGGGGAGAGTTAGAAGGTTTTCTGGAACAAGTGCCAGCCGAATATCAGACTGAGGAGATAGTAGAACTAATGGTTCTTGACACCGCATCCTATGCATCCAATCTGGAATTTGTGGCAAAACAGACGACAACGTTATGCAAAACTGTGTTGGTTGATTATCCGCAAAATCTTTGGATGGTTAGAGAACAAACCCCTAAATTGTGTGTGTTTGCCATCAATAGCGCGTTAAGTCATTATCTCGGATCTACTAAGCGATTCCCGGAAACGATTCGTTCCATTCATAGTCGCGATGAAGACTTCTACATTTCAATTCTCGAACAATTGAGTTGGAAAGATGCCGAAGACTTTCTCAGATATTCTCACGTGCAGACCAGGGCGCTCTGTCTGATGGCGTTCGATCTTGATCAAGATTGCGCTGGCGTCATTCGCAGCGCTGTCACCCGTCGTTGGCTCACGCGCACCATCGTCGCCCGCGACACGCTGCCGCTGCTCGGGGTCGGACTGTCCACATTGTTGTTGACCGAGATCTTTGACATACTGCAGGAGATTCATTTCCCCATGAAGACATGTCGCTACGCCGAAAGAAAACTGTCCCCGACGCAGCTGTGGGATCTCCTCCTTGTGTGTTGCAAACGCATTGCGAGCCTGCATTGATTTTTCTCTCCGGCGATGAAAATTAAGGCTCATGGTCTAAAATTGAAAATTAACATCATCGGTAATAACCCGCCGAGCTATCTCACTCGGTAATAATCGCTTGATTGATGTCCATTTGCCAGATCCTGTTCGAAAACACGATAAACTTCGCGTTATTGCGATCCATTTCGAAATCCGAATGGACCAAATCAGATGTAGAGACGGTGGTTCTGAGTGGTAAACACGACGATATAATTCCCATCATGCATTGCATTCCAGAAGAGCTACTGACCGAGGACATTTGGGTAATCGCAGTAGCAAAATATCCAGACTTGTTTGTGTCGATTCTTCCATGCGAGTTCTCGACGCATGAGTTCTATTTACGAGTAGTTACACAAGCGCATTTCATTCCAACCAACTTAGCTCATATTCCGATGGAGGCCCGCACACCCCAGCTGTGCGAAGCGTTCATTCGTAGAGCGATATCTTTGTCGCCAGATGGAAATATGAAATGGGCTGAAGTTATGTCACTAATTCCTTCAGAAAGCCAAACAAAACAAATTATTGAACTAGTCGTATGTTCCCCCAAATCCAGATATAGTTTCAAATCCATATCAAATCAAACCAAAGAACTGTGTATAAGATATTTGAAGTGGCATCCAACATGGATTTCAGATATCCGTGAACAAACTATTGAATTATGTGTTATAGCTCTCGAAAATGTATCATACTACCCTCAGTATAGAGATGTGATTAATGGAATCAAAATTCGTATAGACCCCATTTATTATTTACAAATGATTCAACGATACCCCATTTCTGTTGGATACATTGGAATTCAGAATAATAACTACTATTCGTTGGTTATTCGTCAGGCGAAATTATCCGATGTGGGAACCATCTTGAGTCATATTCGTATTCAAACTCCGACGGTTTGCCTGGCTGCATATGATCGCGATGCAAATTGTGTCAATGTCGTCGATGGCACAGCGGTGACCCGGACGCTCATGCGCATTGTTATCGCTCGCAGAATGTTGGCACTACATGCAGTCGGTCTGTCTGTGGCCCTGATGACCGAAATTTACGCACCACTGCAAGCGACGCTCTTCCCCCTGAAGCCGTACCTCTTCTATCGGCGGCTCTCGTCCGTGCAGCTGTGGGATCTATTCGCGCTGTGCAAACGGTTGTGACGGACGGCGTCATTTTTGATGAGACGCCCATGTTGATGAGGCACCCATGTTGATGAGGCATGTTGATGGGGCACTATCGCTGTGGCGCATCCGGTAATTAAAAAATCTGCACCGGCCTTCATACGGACACGATGACATCACTCACGGGAAATCAGTGTTCTCTTTACGACAGCATCGACGCGCTGTCCGGCATTCACGACTCGGCCGAGTGGCGAAAGGGTGTGCAGGCGATCCTCACGCGGCTCGCCAACTTTGTCATCATGGGCGACGCCGCGATGCAGGCCGGCGAGGAGTGGCACGACGACGCCACCGATGAGCTCTACCGCGCGGCGGGCATCGACTACGAGGCCTCGACCCGGCCGGAGACCCGTGTCGCCCCCCGCCCCGCGCCGAAAGCCTCATCCAAAACCCAGCAGCGCCGATTCAACCCGGAAGTCGAAGAAGAGGAGCAGCGCCAGCTTGACTCGTCTCACCGGTCGAAAAATGGACGCAATAAAGGGCCGCTCCCGCCTCCAGTGCGACCAAGCCCCCAGCAAGTGCCCAGCAGTCTTATGGCGATCATGAATGGTACGCACGCGTCATTTCGTGAGCCGGATGATTGACCCGCCCCAATTATTGATTGACCTTCGTTTCAGACATCGTGGCGACGATCTCAAATCCGGCCATTCATGATTGCCGCGCCGTCGTATTCGATGGTGGCGGCACGTCGTGCATTTTTCATGTCGAATCCCTTTCCGGCACAGAATGCCGGATCGTCGGGCGTCCAGCACTGGCCGCCATTGCAGAAGCTCTCCATAGTTCGGTCCATGTTGCGCGGAACTCCACCCGTGAAGCTCTCCATAGTTCGGTCCATATTGCGCGGAACCCCACCCGTGAACCCCTCGCTTACGCCGCACGACGCACAGAACCCTTCCGCGCCGGACTTCAGCCAACGCCCTTTGCGGCCGCCGACGTAATTTTCTCGAGAGTTGGCGTTATTCAGACAATAGAACCCTTCTTTTGTGGCGTTGCCGGCCGGACACTCGACCCACGCGTTGATTTCGTACCATTTGGCTCGCACATTGGGGCCGCAACTCATCGAAAGGGAATCCTCGATCCATTGCATGTTGCGTATCGTCATCGGGATGGGGTTCCATCGTTCAAACGGCATGAACCCGCACGCGTTCTTTGCGCCCTCCGTCATGTACGCCTTGACGTGGCCGCCGATGATTACGGGAATTTCATCGATGGTGAGGTCGGGAAACTTGTGAGTCGTCGAACAGGGAGGGGCACCGGGCAGAAGCTTCCAGAGGTGCTCCGCGGCGCCGATGAACGACTGCGCCGTCGCCGAGGGGG
>Ga0172380_10008425_pt1 | contig 11277 bp, 15 predicted proteins | sample Leawe162metaG_FD_119747 | JGI IMG/M metagenome (GOLD analysis project Ga0172380, IMG submission 119747) | Leachate microbial communities from a municipal landfill in Southern Ontario, Canada - Leachate well 162 metaG | ecosystem: Engineered > Solid waste > Landfill > Unclassified | place... | reverse complement strand
CCAGTTTTCCCAACTTCCCCGGAGAATCTCCTCGCGTTGCTTGACTATTCCTCTCTCCTCAGCTACTATTCCCGCGTTATTTTATTGCCTCCTATATGGCCATGAAGACTCACAAAGCGCTCGCCAAGCGGATCAAAATTACCCGCACCGGCAAGATCATCAAGCGCAAAGCCGGCCAGGATCACTTCAATTCGCGTGAAAGCGGGAACACCACCCGTAACAAGCGCACTGATGTTTCTGTAACCGCTACGCTGCGCAAAGCCATCAAGGCAATGCTTCCGTATCATCTTTAATTATGCCAAGAGTCAAACGTGGGACACAACACACCAAGCGCCGCAAGAATCTCTTGAAGCGCGTAAAGGGCTACCGCTGGGGCCGTAAGAGCAAGATTCGTCTTGCCCGCCCTGCCATGCTTAAGGCCGGTCAGTACGCTTTCCGCGATAGACGCGCCAAGAAGCGCTCCTTCCGTAACCTCTGGACGTTGAAGATTAACGCCGCTGTACGTGAATACGGCATTTCCTACTCCCGTTTCATTAACATGCTGAAGGTAGCGAAAATTGCCATTGACCGTAAGGTTTTGGCAGAAATGGCTGAAAGATTCCCGGCTATGTTCGCTAAAGTAGTAGAAAGCGCAAAGAGCTAATATTTCAAAAAGTCGCCTGAAAGGGCGATTTTTTTGTTTGTCTGAACCCATCCCCCGTCCCCTCTACCCCATCCCCCTACTCCACATTGACAAAACCCCCTATTTTTGATATATTTCAAGGTCAAGCGCGGTCAAAAACCGACGTCTTGTCTCACGCACGCTCCCACAATTTAGCTGCACGAAAAAGGAAGGTGTCCCTTGAAGCTCGTATTCGATGCTTCTGCTGAGAAACCCGCCAACGGGCCGATGGAGATCACGCTGGGATTCGCGGGCGGCATGCCCGTGAAGTTCACCCCCGCGGATCTCATGGCCGCCGGAGCTCCCAAAACGTTCGAGGTGGATCTCCCCGATCCGCCGGAACGGAAGAAGACCGATCCCGGTGACGGCGGAGATAAGATCTCTCCGCCGGCCGTGAAGCCGCCTCAGGCCGGGTGCCTGTCGCGGTTCTACGCGATGGGCATCACGCTCATCGCGCTCGTCCTGTTCATCCTGGTGCTGTTCCTGGCGGGAAGCCTGGTCCGCACGAACAGCTCATACCAGGGGTACATCGAGCAGAACTGCTCGGTGCCCTCTGCCTCCACCACCACCGCCCCTCCGGGCACCAACAAGTAGACCGAGGTATCCCATGTTTCTGCTTCTCGCCCTCACGGGCTGTGACACTTCCAAGCTGCCCTCCCCGTCCGACCACCTCCCCGAGTTCCTCGGCGGCAAGGCGACGGACGCGAAGGGCTCCACCGAGAAGACCGCGGAGGAGTGTCCGGTCGAGCACTTCTTCATGGGGCCGGACGCCAACGTCCCGAACGGCAAAGCCGAGCTCTTCCCCGTCACCGTTAAGGTGGGCGAGGAAGACGTGGTCATGCAGGCGGCGATCGTCAACGTCCGGCTGCCCGGGAGCAAGTTCCCGGAAGCCGAAGAAATCTGGATCGCCAACGTCCACGCCGCGAGCGGTGTCGAAACCACCGAGACGGTGTGCGACGGCAACAGCGTCAAGAAGGACGCCGATGGCAAGCCGGTTACGGCGAAGCTGAAGCGGGACAACATCTACGTAGACGAAGATGGCCATGCCATCGACGCCAACGTGGTGCTCATCACCCCGCCCTCCACTGAGTGGGCGGCGATCGGCGGAAGCGGCTCCTACTTCCGGTGCAACGACCAATTCGGCGTGAGCATCGGCGGAGTGGTCCGCTGCACGCCCACGACGGCCGCCCCGCCGAAGGTCGCCGACGCCAAGTAGGTGTCCGTGACAACGAAACGTTTGTGAGACGCGCATCTCACACGAAGCCGGTCAATTCCCACGGGGATTTGACCGGCTTTTCAATTTCAAAGACTTCTCCGGGCTTTACCTTTTGCCCGAAATGAGGTATAATCTCTAGTTCGCAAACCAACCCTTGCGACAGGAGATGACTGTGCCCACCCCTGACCCTATCCTCATCATCGAAGACAATAATGCACTCCGCCGAGCCATCAAGCGAATCCTCGGCGAAGGCTACATGTTCTTCGAAGCGCGGAGCGTGGCCGAAGCCAAGCGCCACTTCGCGGACGTCAAGGAGATCAAGCTCATCCTGAGCGACATCGACGTCATCGACGGAAGTACGGTCCCCTTTCACAAGGAGATCAAAGCGGAGGTAGAACGTCGCGGTATCCTGCGCGTGGCCATGACCGGCGCAGGGTCAGCGGAAGACCGCGCCTTCTTCCTGGCCGAAGGCATCACGGTTCTCGATAAACCCTTCGCGTCCGCAGATCTTCTCAAGATCGTGCAGGCGCTCGTCACGTCCCCCTAGCCGCCTGAAGAATTGCCCACCCGGGGCTGTTCTCCGGGCGGCAATTCTTTTTGGGGCGGTTCTTGCCAAATTCCTCCCATATGTTAAAATACCGCCGGCTCAATATTTGGGCCGGTAGCTCAACTGGTTAGAGCGCCGCCCTGTCACGGCGGAGGTTGCGGGTTCGAGCCCCGTCCGGCCCGCCACGTCGTTCGCGAACGACGTGGCCCGCCACCACGCATGGTTTCGGGTCACGACGTGGCCCGCCACCGAAAGGTCGCAGGTCACGAATTCGTAATGAAGTGAACACAAATAACCGCTGTAAGGCGGTTATTTGTTATTCTGGTGATGTATGCAAAAATGGTGGTTCTTTTATATCCTTCAGAGCGCAAAGGAAGATAACTATTTTTATAAAGGCTCAACGAACGACCTCGAAAGGCGGCTTGATCAACATAACAGTGGAGAAGTCGACTCAACCCGACCGCATCGGCCTTTTCGATTAGTTTATTACGAGGCCTACACAAATGAGCAGACGGCAAGACTGCGGGAATCGGCAGTCAAAAACAGCGGTTCAATTTCAGTCCCACTCCTTCGGAGGATCAAAAAAAGCTTAGATGGGTAGGTGGTGTTTTCGTTTGCAGCATGGGAGAATATCAACGATATGGAAAAAGGAGCCCAACGAACATATGGGTCACTCATGGTGCTGTTTTCAGCCATCTTTTTTGGTAGTTACGGTGTTTGGTCTCGCCTCATTGGGGACGACATGGGGAACTTTTTTCAAGGCTGGACGCGCGCCGTTATCATCCTTATCTTGATTGTCCCTTTAGCGCTGTGGAGGCGAGAGATTGTGAAAGTGCCTCCCCAAGATAGAAAATGGCTTTTAGTGTTTCTTGCGTTTACGTCCATGACCCAAGCGCCGTTGTTCTACGCTTACAATCACATGGATATTGGGACTGCAACGCTTCTCTTCTTCGTTTCCATGTTTCTCACCATGAACTTCGTGGGGGTTTGCTTCTTCCAAGAAAAAATCAATCTCGCAAAAGGCGCAGCGATCTTTGCTGCCGTCATCGGCATGTGCCTTGTCTTTTCATTTTCCCTTAGCTCATTCGTCATCCTGGCAGCACTCATGGCTATGCTCAATGGCATTGCGAGTGGCGGTGAGATAGCTTTTTCAAAAAAGCTTTCCTCAAACTACTCTCCGCTCTATCTGACTCTGCTCAGCTGGGTCATCATCCTCATTACAAACGGCATTATCTCCATAGCACTTGGTGAGGCTCAACTCGCGCCGAGCTTCTCCATGGTATGGCTGTGGCAGCTCTGCTACAGCATCGCTTCACTCTTTGCCTTCTGGCTCGTTATTGAAGGCTTCAAACGCGTTGATGCAACGGTTGGTTCGTTGATTGGTCTTTTAGAAATTGTATTTGGTGTCACTCTGGGCATACTGATTTTTTCAGAATCCCTCACTACCAGCATCGCGCTTGGTGGATTGCTCATCGTTGTCGGGGCAGCTATCCCTCATATCCATGGCTTCCTCAGACGAGATCGAGCCGGTATATGATAACGTTCTCATATGAACAAAGATGAAATCATCTCTAAAGTGAAGTCTCTTGGTTTCTTGGCAGGGTCATATATAGTTTTCGGGAGTGCGCCGCTCGCTATTGCCGGATTGCGAGAAGCAAATGATATCGATCTCCTTGTCTCGAATGAACTATTCGAAAACCTGAAGAGCAGAGGCTGGAAGGAGCTCGACAAAGGCGGCAATGATAAGCCTCTTGTTCACGACGTCTTTGAGGCGCATAACAGCTGGAATTTTAGTTCCTATAGTCCAACTCTTGAGCAACTCTTAAAAAGCTCTGATGTGATTGACGGAATTCCTTTTGCATCGATCGAGGAGGTGCGTAAGTGGAAGCTGTCTTCAGGAAGACCAAAAGATCTTGCCGACATCAAACTCATTGCTATAAATACGATCAAATTATGACTGATACCTACACAAAAGAAATACCGCTTGAAGAGGGAGAGAAATACATCGAGACCTATAGCGCTAATGGTCAGGTGTTGCAACGTGACGGCTATGATGCTGATGGTGTGCTCACGGACAAGGTGGTCTACGTTTATGATCAAGAAGGAAAAGAAGTAGAGCGTCTCGTCTATGGAAGTGACTTCGTAAAGCCTCGTACGAGACTCGTTTATTTCTACGACAACGAAGGAAGGTTGATCAAAAGTACTGAATATGGACACGAAGATCAGCTTGTCTATACTTATCTCTACGAGCACGATAAGCAAGAAGGAAAAATAAACGTCAAAACGCTTGATAAGAATGGTGACCCGATTAAGGAAGCGCTCGAATACGGTATCTAGGCAGGGTCAGTAAACAAAAGAACGCCTCATGGGCGTTCTTTTGTTATGGTGAAATTATTCAACTACGAGCACCCCCTCCATGCCGAGCGTACGGTGGGGGCCGATGTTGCAATAGTAGGAATAGCGGCCGGGGCTCGCGGGCGCGGTGATGGTCAGCACCTTCCCGGAAGAAATCTCTGCATGAAGATCGAGCTCGTCAATGTTAAACGTATGGTTGCCGGAAACGCCCGCGAACGTAATGGTAAATGTTTCGCCCTTTTTTACAGAAATAGACTTGGGATCAAAGAAAAACTCACCGTCCTTCAGATTGATGTTTCGCAAAGTGACCGGGGCGAGAGGGACCTGTTCCACCACCACGTCTCCTGAGGATTTCACCTGAACGTCTGCCACAAGAGGTTGAGCTGTGGTTTCCGCCTGAGCCGAAGAGCCAGACGCGGACGGCCCGGTGACTTCTCTTTTTGTATCTGCGGAAGAAAGAGCGCATCCGGCGCCAAGGATGAGGAGAGCTACGACCGGTAAGAAAAAAGATGATCGGCGCATAAAGTATTTAGAGTGGGAGAAGCGACAACGAAATGCTCCTGTCAGCTCCTGCGGCCAAGTACGCTATTGCCTGGCCCTTAGGAAGGCGCAATCTGGCATGAATAAGCGCATGAAGCCGTGGCACAAAAGAACCCCCTTGATCATCAAGTACAAGCGGCGTAACGCCATAGTGCAAAAGCGCTCTTCGCGCGCCTGCCTCATCCGGCACCACCGCGATAACGGGCACATGAGGCCTGAACATGACCATACTCCCAGTGAGAGATCCGACGGACGAGGAGAGCACAAGAGCGCTCACGAGCCCGCGTTCGGACATGAGGGCCACGGTGTGGGCCAGAGATGAAGGAATGCAGTTCACCGCATCCTTCGTTGCGTGAAGTTCATCAAACCGTGAGGCTTCTGCTTCTCGGATAACCGCAGCCATGGCCTGAACGGTGACTGCCGGATATCTCCCAGTGGCAGATTCAGCAGAAAGCATAACCGCATCCGCGTGATCAAATACCGCGTTTGCCACGTCTGAAATCTCTGCCCTGGTAGCACGCGGATTCTCCCGCATGCTTTCAAGCATCTGCGTGGCCACAATGAGCGGCTTCCCAGACAAGCGGCAGCGCTCGGCCACATCCTTCTGGATAACTGGCACCTCCTCTGCGGGAATCTCTACGCCCAGGTCCCCTCTGCCTAACATAATACCATCCGCGGCGTCGATAATATCGTCAATAACGAGGAGGGCTGCCTTGCGCTCTACCTTGGCCAGAAGTTTCGGCATACGTACTCCTCGCTTTCTCGCCTCCCGTGCCATAAGTGCGCGCACGTCATGGAGCACCTTCGCTTCCGAAACAAAAGATAGGCAGACAAAATCTACTTCTTGCTCAATGCCAAACAAAAGATCCTCCGCATCTTTTTTTGTGAAAGCCGATTCTTGCAAAGTGGAGTCAGGGAAATTAGCTCCTTTATGCGATTTTAAAAGTCCGCCTACTTTGACGATCGCGCTGACGGCGTTACCCTTCACTCTGAGTACCTCCACTTCAAGATAACCGTCATCAAGAAGAATCCTGTCCCCCTTCTTCACATCCTTCCCTAATCGATTGTAGGTAAGCGGAATAAGATGCTTTGTATACGCAATCCCCGATTGACCAGAAAAAGTAACCGTCTCGCCCTCATGGAGTTCCACACCTTTTGCCGGCAGCTCCCCTACTCTGATCTTTGGTCCTTGGAGATCTTGGAGAATAGCCACATGCTTCCCGGCCTTTTTGGCAGCGGTGCGGACGGCCTTCATGAGTTCCGCGTGTTCCGCATGCGTTCCGTGGGAAAAATTAAAACGGGCCACGTCCATGCCAGCCGACATCATGCGATGCAAGGTAGTCACGGAAGCAGATGCCGGACCCACGGTGCATACAATTCGTGTTCGCCCCTCTTCCATAACAAAAAAATAACTCTCGTACGGAGAGTATACATCAAATACCACGGGCGGACGCCTATGTTTTACCCAGTTTCTTCAGTTCTTTTTCAAAAGTTTCAAGATCTTCAAAGGACTGGTACACGGAAGCAAAGCGAATATACGCCACCTTATCAAAACCCTTAAGGCGGCGCATGAGGATCTCCCCTATTTCAGCACTCGTGATCTCACCGCCGCGAGACTTCTGTACATCACGCTCAATCATATGCACCAAGCGCTGCAGGCCTACGTCCGTGTAGGGACGCTTTTCAAGCGCCTTCTTCAAACCGTGGGTCAATTTCTCACGTGAATACGCCTCTCTCCGTCCGTTCCGCTTCACCACGGTCACATCCAAAAGCTCCATCTCCTCTACCGTGGAAAAACGAAAACCACACTTCTCTTTCTCGCACTCTCGGCGGCGGCGCACGGCCATACCGTCCGTAAACAAACGGGAATCAATCACCCGAGTGGACTTATAGTTGCAGACAGGACAGCGCACACTACATCATCTTACGGCGAATAAAAGCTGGGATGCCAAAATCTCCGTCTTCTTCTGGTGTTTTCTCTTTCTGCGACGGAGCGAAAGAAGTCTGAGGCTGAGGAGGCAGGGATGGTTTTGGCGAGAGTTGCTGAGGGGATGAGGCATCATCTTCGAATGAAGGCACAGCACTGACTGAGCGGCGGCCAAAAGGAGAATCACTGACCGGCAGAGGAGAAGCTACGGGCACGGGCTGTGCGCGGCGTACGGGCTCAGATTCAAGTGCCTGCGGTCTCCAGCCGGTCTTAGGAGCAATACCTATCTCACCACCCAGGCTTGGTGCCCGACGATGGTCTCGGCTGTCAAAACCCGTGGCAATGACCGTAATGCGTACATCGTCACCCAACGTATCATCCTGAATGAGCCCAAAAATGACCTTGGCATCATCATCAGCCGCACCGGTAATGATCTTTGCGGCCTCCTGTACTTCATACATGGTTACGCCTGCAGAACCGGCAACAGTGAAGAGGATGCCCTTAGCCCCGTCTATAGATACCTCAAGAAGAGGACTAGCAATAGCCTGTTTGGCGGCATCCACAGCACGAGTTTCACCGCTCGCTTTGCCTATGCCCATGAGCGCGCTTCCCGCGTTTTGCATGATGGCTTTTACGTCCGCAAAGTCCACGTTGATCTGTCCAGGGACGGTAATCATTTCAGCAATTCCCTGCACGCCCTGGCGGAGGACATCATCAATGATTCTAAAAGATTCCGCCCAGGAAGTTTTCTTATCAATGATCTGCAAAACACGATCATTCGGGATAGTAATAATGGTGTCCACGTGCTGGGCAAGTTCATGGTGAGCGTCTTCCGCAATGCGGCGGCGGACAGCGCCTTCAAAGCTAAACGGCTTGGTGACCACAGCCACCGTTAGTGCACCTACTTCCCGCGCCACTTTAGCAATCTCCGGAATAGCACCGCTGCCTGTTCCGCCGCCCAGGCCCGCCGTCAAAAAAACCATGTCAGAGCCGGCGAGTGCTTCCCTGATTTCATTTGCATTTTCCTCTACTGCTCTCTTCCCCATTTCCGGATTCATGCCGGCGCCAAGACCGCGCGTGACCGTCTTCCCAATAGGAATCTTGGACGACGCCAAACTGCTATGAAGCGCCTGAGCGTCCGTATTCACGGCAATAAATTCAATACCACGCAATTTTTCCAAAATCATGCGATTAATCGCTGAACCGCCGCCGCCACCGACGCCGACTACCCTAATTTTGGCACACGTTTCAATTTCAGGCTTAATCTCAGCCATAAAGTCAGATGAGCTGAACACTAGATGTGTTCATGATTCCGGGGATACGAGTACATTTCGTATACTTCCCTCATGATACCGGAATCGAGCCCCTGTATGCAACCATGCAACCCTTAAGGAATCAAGGATTTCATCCACTTACGCAGTTGCTCCGCTACCCTATCCACGCTCTTTAATCTCAAAATTTTACCAAAGTTAAACCTCCCGCCGGACATCTCCTTGATGCCGTGTCCCCAGGCAGCGAGACCAATGGCGGTAGCGAACGCCGGATCATGCGCCTCGTCAATCACGCTACTCACGGCAACCGGCGTACCAAGCGCGCAGGGGAGCCTGAGCACGCGCTTGGCCACATCAATCGCACCTTCCATTTTCATAGCGCCTCCGGTGAATACGGCGCCTACCGGAAGCATGCCGGAGCGGTCAATTTTGCGGAGCTCATTATCCAAAGATTCAAAAAGTTCCTCCATACGCGCCTCAATAATTTCCGTAACAAACCGACGCTTTATCACGTCATCAGATTCTGCCCCAAAATCCCGAAGAACAAACTGCTCCTTGCGGTCCACCGCATCTGGTACAGCATGGCCGTAGGCGAGCTTGACCTGTTCAGCGATTTCAATAGAAGTACGGAGCCCTATGGCAATATCATTTGTCACGTGGTCTCCGCCAATAGGGAGCACGGCCGTATGGAGCAAATCGCCTTCCTCAAAGACCGCGAGAGACGTAGTAGCGGAACCCACGGTCACAAGACACACGCCAAGCTCCTTCTGACGCTGCGTTAATACCGCTTCAGCGGTTGCAAGCGGCGCGTACACCAAATCATCAATATCAAGACCCGTGCGATACACGCACTTGGTCAAATTTTTCATGTGGGAATTCAAAGCCTCAATAATGACGGCATCCACTTCCAGCCGGATACCCGTCATGCCCACAGGGTCTTTCACGCCGCGCTGGCCATCTACCGCAAAACCCTTAGGAATAACATGCAAAATTTCATAATTTGAAGGCACGGCTACCGTACGGGCAGCCTCCATGGAGCGTTCCACGTCATCTTCGGAAATTTCGCTCTCTGGACGCGCCACAGCCACAGCTCCCCGGCTTTCCTGCACCAAGATGCTTTGCCCGGCAATAGAAACCCAAGCACTATTGAGGCCTGCGCCCGTCATCCGCTCAGCTTTCTCAAGCGCCTTAGACACCGCGGAAACCGCATCTTCCATACTCGAAACCGCTCCGCGGTGCATACCCGCTGACGGTGAGGCAATAGCTCCGATCACGTGAAGTTTTGGCTTGCCGTCCTCTCCCTGGGCCGTTTTACAGACAGCAACACGAATAGTAGAGGTCCCGATGTCTAAGCCCGTGATAATCTCGTCTGCCATACCTCAAAAAAAGGTCCGATTAGGGCTTACAGAGCTGAAGTATAGCACAAACAATCCTGTACACCGGAGGGGAAAAAATGAAGATTCCAACGAGAGCAGAGACTAGTGCGCATAAAAATACGGCCGCTGCCATCATATCTTTCACCTCCCGTACCATGGGGCTCAAACGCGGCTGAACTGCATCTGCTACTCGCTCAATAATAGTGTTCAAAATCTCAAGAATGAGCACCGCGGCTGTGAGAAGAAAAAGCAGAATCCTCTCCCACTGGAGCAGAGGCAAAAGCACGGACAGGATTATGACGCATACCCCAAGAAAGGATTGGATGCGAAAACTTTGTTCGGACCAAAAAATAGCAGCCAGTCCCTGTAGGGCGTGACGGACGCTTCTCGCAAATATACGCGGTTGGATCATAAGGATTTTGCCACAATCGTATCTTGGAGCGGAAACATCACTTCAGCATCGCTCGCATGCTCATGATCGTACCCAAGCACATGCAGCATACCGTGAACCAAGAGATCCGTGAGTTCAAGTTCAAGGTCTCCCTCCGCCTGTTTTATGGCGACAGGAAGACAAATAATGACGTCCCCGAGATACCCGGAGAGCCGAGCGTCAGAGGACGGGAACGAAAGCACGTCCGTAACCTTATCCTTGCCTCGGTACATCCGGTTTAATCTTTTTATCTCAGGTTCGTCAACAAAGGAAAGCGTCATGATGCCGTCCACGGGTGCCGGCAGCAATGCTGCAAATTGCTTAGCGATTTTTTTGAGGACGGACGCGCTAAAACGATGCTCCTTTGCTACAAGATCCTGGTCCACTTCAAAAGTGATCATGGGAGGAGAATAAGACTATTCACCATCATGGCGAATGTTTGGAGATACTCAATAGCTGTTTCATCCCCGAGATCATACGTGAAGATGTAGACGCGGTTGCCGCCGTCAAGATACACCGTTCGGCCGTCCACGCTCGTCAATTCATACAAGCCTTCTTTTGTATACGTAGAAGCAAGGTCATGGCTGTCCCCAATCTTCACACTATCGTCATACCAATTTTCGAGACTGAGATCCGCTGCCTTTTCTTGCCAGGCTGCCTTAAAGGCAGATGTTCCCGGGGAACGGAACGTTACAGAAGATGCTGACGCCACAATGACTGGAGTCCAGGAAGATGGGTAGTACACCGTGAAAGGCAGTTCCGTATTTTGAAGAACGCGCACCGCGCCGGTATCAAGGAGTGTCTTTGGGGCGAGTGCATTTGGATGATAGCGATGAAAAACTTCATTACCGTCAAGGTACGTGTCTTTATCCGTGTCCGGATCACGGTAATCCGTGCCGTACATGAGCTCCTCCACATCCGTCAGACCGTCACTATCCGTATCTTTTCCTGGCT
>Ga0172380_10008424_pt1 | contig 11277 bp, 13 predicted proteins | sample Leawe162metaG_FD_119747 | JGI IMG/M metagenome (GOLD analysis project Ga0172380, IMG submission 119747) | Leachate microbial communities from a municipal landfill in Southern Ontario, Canada - Leachate well 162 metaG | ecosystem: Engineered > Solid waste > Landfill > Unclassified | place... | reverse complement strand
TCAAGAGCTTTATATTGAAAAAGCATATTTATAGAAGACGTTTAAGATTTTTAGGATTTGTCGAATACGCAAAAGCGTTTTCGATGGACACCTCCCCTCTGTGCACCAAATCAGCAATGGATCTATTCATCTCTACCATACCCTGCTCCGTCCCTGTTTCAATCACGGTATTCACTTCATGCGTCCTTCGTTCACGAATGAGATTTTGTACCGCAGGAGTATTTATAAGAAGCTCATAGGCGAGCGCCAGACCTCCCGAAATACGCGGCACGAGTCGCTGTGAAAAGATGCCGAGGAGCGACCCTGCGAGCTGCACACGAATCTGATCCTGCTGTCCTGCGGGAAATGAGTCGATGATACGGTCAATGGTTTGTGCGGCAGTGTTGGTGTGGAGCGTAGAGAGCACGAGGTGACCCGTCTCTGCGGCAGTCACTGCGGTACTGATAGTCTCTGGACTACGCATCTCCCCCACCATGATGACGTCCACATCCTGACGAAAGGCAGAATGCAATGCGGTATGAAAGTCAGCCGTATCCACGCGCACCTCACGCTGGTCAATAAGAGAACGCTTTGGCTCAAAAATATACTCGATAGGGTCTTCGATGGTCACGATATGCTCTGCTTTTGTAGCATTGATAAGGTCGACCATGGCAGCAAGTGTCGTCGACTTCCCCTGCCCCACAGGCCCTACACATAAAAAGAAACCTTGCTGGCGCGCAGTGAAGCTCTCCAAAATAGGTGGGAGTCCTAGCTCGGCAATCGTGCGAATCTTCTGAGGAATGTGGCGAAGCGCCAAGGAAACACCTCCTCGCTGAAAGAAGCCATTGCCTCGAAAGCGGACACCGTCTCTATAGGCGTATGAAAAGTCGACTTCTTTTTTTTCAAGAAATTCTTCTGTCTGTGCATCATTCAAGAGCGCCCGTGCAAAACCAAGAGAGTCCGCTTCTGACAAGATTGGCTTTTTCAACAGAGGAATGAGCGACCCGGATACGCGGATCATAGGGTGTGACCCCACAGAAAGATGTAAATCTGAACTCCCTTCCGCAATAACAATCTCGATGAGCTCTTTCAGTTCTCCTTTGTAATCAATAGTTGCCATATTATTTCTTTTTTACAGCACTGTTTCTTGCGAGGACACATTCTTTTACCTGAGCAACAACTTCACTCGGAATCGTATTTGCCTTGATGATATATCCGTCTACAGATAGATCGTGCGCCGCTTCTATGTCTGATTTTTCACCCTGATTTGAAAGTACAATGCACGCAGGATTGCCTCCCAACTTTTCTTTACGTACTGCTTCTAAGAAATCGAGACCAGTAAGGTGCGGCATAATCATGTCGAAAAGAAGTACATCAAAAGACTCTCCCTCTCGCAAAGTATTCAATGCTTCTTCGGCACTTTTCGCAGTATCGACTGAGTACCCAGCCTCACCAAACTTGACCGCATACATATCGAGCAAAAATGCATCATCGTCTACAATAAGTATTCTTTCCATATGTCTCTAGTATACGATGTATTATGGGATTGCAAGAGTGACGTTATCGACATGCTCTTCCCCTATTTCCTCGTCAGCGCCAGGGTCAAAGTCCACAAAAGCACCTCCTAGCTCATTTACTTCTTCAAAAGGAATCTGTCCGTGCATTGCTTTGATAATGGCGTCCTCACGCATAGACATAAATCCTTTTTTTCGCACCGACGCGTACATTTCTTTTGCAGACGCTCCTCGCAAAATCAACTGTTCGAGTTCCTGATCCACTGAAAACGTCTCCATGACCGCCATACGTCCTCGCGTGCCGTTTGGACATTCTTTTGAGGGGATTGCACGCAATACATGTTCCGAAGGTGGGATACGAGAACGATACGGACCAGGGAGTGTCTCAAATTCTTTTGCAATCATGACCTCCAAACTCCCTTCAATAGGGACTTCTTTTCCTGAATCTGGACAAATCTTCTTAACCAAGCGCTGCGCAATACCTAGAATGAGCGTCGGTGCAATCAAAAACGGATCAACACCCATATCGATAAGACGAGAGATGATGCCGATAGAATCGTTGGTGTGAATAGTAGACAGTACCAAGTGACCGGTAAGAGCGGCTTGAATAGCGAGCTGTGCCGTCTCTTTATCACGGATCTCTCCCACCATGATGACATCAGGGTCTTGGCGCAAAACCGTACGCAAACCACTGGCAAACGTATAGCCGATCTCTGGTCGCACCTGCGATTGACTCACTCCTTCGATCTTGTACTCTACTGGATCTTCGAGAGAAATTACGTTTTTCCCCATACGATCTATTTCACCAAGCATCGCATAGAGTGTCGTTGATTTTCCAGAGCCGGTTGGTCCTGAAATAAGAATAATGCCGTAGGATTGCCGCACTGCCTGACGAATTGCCTCTATATGGTGATCTGAGACTCCAATACTTTCTAGGGAACGTACGTCGCTATCAGGATCGAGAATACGCATTACCACCTTTTCTCCATAATAGGTAGGGAGTGTCGAAACACGAAAATCAATCTTCCTTCCGTCGATAGTCGCTGAGAAGCGTCCATCTTGTGGCTTTCGTTTTTCGTCGAGGCGCATTGACGCGAGTATTTTAATACGAGCAGCAATGGCTGATTGGATTTTAATAGGTAAATCAAGGCTCGTATGGAGTGTGCCGTCAACACGAAAACGTACCCGAATTTTATCCTCGATAGGCTCGATGTGAATATCTGACGCGCGTCCGTCGACCGCATAACGAAGGACAGTCGCTACAATACGTGTAACCGGTGCGTCCTCCTTGAGTATTTCAACCGTATCGACTTTTTCCTCTACTTCAATTGGCTTTTTTTCTGAGGTAAGCTCTATCTCAAGCTCAGTAAGCGCCTGATCTACCTCTTCGGTGAGGTTTTCATACATCGTTAATACTCGCACCAAATCTTGCTCAAGGATAAGTACCAGCTTGTACGGCAAATTATTCTTTGAGGATATGAAATTGAGTGCGTCGAGCGCAATAAGATTGTCGGGATCAGTTACGCCCACCTCTAATACACCATCTTTTTCCTCAAGAGGCACCAGACGATAATGCTGCGCTGAGTCTTCAGGAACATAGCGCAATATGTCTGCAGGGATTTTATCCTGTGGCGCAAGTCGCCGTGTTGGCAAGCGATAATACTCGCCGAGGGTATTTAAAATAGTCTCTGCATCGATACCACGACGCATTAACCCTTCTTCAATGACACTGGGCGCGCCTTGAGATTCAACTACTATCTCTGCAGAAGTTTCTTCACTAATAAGACCCTTCTCTTTGAGTAAGTCGAGAATATGCATACTAACTTCTTTATACAAACGTCTACTCTACTGCCTCTGCTTCAGCAGGGAGAAATGGATTGTCTCTCCCAATAGGTTCGTCGACAATCTCCTGACGCATATCGACCAGTGATTGGAAACGTGGATCTGTGAAAACAGCACCCGAAAGATCGATGCTTTGCAGTTGCCGCAGATGGGTCAGTAGAATTTGCGCATCTTGTCTCAATGTCGTAATTTGCCTATCTTCTACCACAAGTTCACCTTCGTCTGCCACAAAAAGTCCGTACCCCAGCCACGCAATAAGAGCAAGTCCGAGAGCCAATACAATGTTACGGATAAGTCCTGACATAAAAAAGATTAATTTCCAGAATTAAACATATAGGTGCGTATCGTCATCGAAAGCGCGAGCACATCTCCATCAGACGCACCAAACTCAAGCTTTGTCACATCATACAAGACAAGGCTCTTCTCAAGCGCGTCAATAAATGCCCGTAAATCTTCATATGTTCCCGCGAGAGTAAAGGATATTTCTTTTGAAGAATATTCCTGTGTACTTTGGGTGGTATTTTCTGCCGGCACGCCCCCCATAGCTAGGTCGTCTGGACTAACGTTCATATTGCTCGAATCTGATGAAGCAGATGATCCTGCTACCGCAATACCTGATACTGACATATTGTGCGCGCGAGCCAATGTATCGATATCAAGAATTGTCGCAACCTCGTCAGCAGAATCAGGGATCATAGCTTCGAGGCGTTCGAGCTGTGACGGCGTAAAGCTTTTCTTCTGATCTATCTTGCGCTGCAACTCAGTACGCAACTCTTGTGCGCGAGCAATAGCGCTTTCATACTCTTTTGTTTCATCTTGCGTATCTCGCACGCTCTGAAATGTCGGGCGCACATATGTCAAAACAAGCCCGATGGCAATAATGAATGCAAAGATAGGGGTAAGTGTTTTAAACATACTATGGTGTCGTATTAGTAGAAGTAGCTACTACAGGCATGGTAGTGGTCCCGATGAGTACCGGTACAGCCTCAGCGCTCATAGTAGAGGACGCACTTTCGTCGGTACTTGACGCAGTCACTGTGTACGCAACCGCAGTAGCATCTACGTCAGCCGATACTTCAAAGGTAACTACCCTTTCTTCCTCCTCCTCTCCTCCACTCACATTGAGGTTTGAAAAGAGTACTGAACCCTGCACAAAAGACTTTTCTCCTGCATACGCACGCTTCTGTAGGGCAAGTGTATTAAAAGATGCCGATGTGCCCGCAAGAGTGACCTGTGCCTTGCCAGACGGTAGTCGCATAAAAGCAAACTTAGAGAGTGCTGTCTGTGTCTGCGTACGATCTTCAAGTGCGTCAAACACACGAGTAAGCGAGAGGTGCTGGTCTAGGAGTACTTTTGCATTTTTAAGCCTTCTCTCGAGCGTACGAATACTTTCTATATCAGACTCTGAAAAGCTACTGCGGAGTGTCGTGAGCTCTTCTTTTTTCTCATCGAGCTTTTGTACCGTATAACGCTCATAGAAAAATATCCCCGCAGACAAAATGAGAACTGCGAGAAATGTCACCATCGCAAAAAACGTCAATGCATTAAAAGATCGCCGTTGTCGCACTGCAGACCCTGCACTTCCTTGCTTGGGTATGAAGGATGTTTTGGGAGATTGCTCCATTACCTCAAGTATAGAGAGTGGTACACACTTTAGATAGTGTGTCGTGTGGACATCATCCCTCTTCAAGACGCCGCAATGCAACGCCGAGCGCAACTGCAAACGACGGACCTATCTCATACAGCGTTGATTCTAAAAAAGCAGGGTACATTATTTTTGAAAATGGGTTTGCGCGTACAATCCTGCGTCCAAGCGTCTGCTCCACATATTCTTCGAGACCTTTCATGGTAGCGCCACCACCCGACAAGACAATAGAAGACACACTGGTGACCGACGTCTCGCGTTCATATCCATCAAGAACACGCTTTGATTCCATGAAAATCCGTTCAAGCGGAAAACTCAAAGCGCGCTCAATACGCGGATTGTCTACTGAGGTAAGTCCTACCTCTCGCTTCATCTCTTCAGCATCTTTAAATGGTATTTCTAGAGATTTCGACAATGAGGAGGTGAGGTCTTGTCCTCCTGCATTGATACTATGAGTAGCCTGCACAATACCATCCGATACAATATAGAGCTTTGTGGTCGCAGCACCAATATCAATTATCATAACCGTATCAGCCTGGTTTGGCACACTTGATCGTATGGTGCTGAAAATCTCTATTTCATTAAAAGAACTATCAATCTTTCCTTGCTCAATGACCATTCGAAATTTGTTTAATGCTTCATTGTGAATAGCTGCCAACAGTACTCGTGTCGCAGAAGCAGCAGCTTCCTGTCCTTTTTTTTCAGGTATCACAAACCAATCGAGCGTTACCTGTGCAACAGGCACCGGCACATATTTGCGCGCCTCAATGGGGATCATTGCAGGAAGTGCATTCGTGTCTTTGGTAGGCAATCGAATGACAGCGACAAAACTCGCAGCATATGGCATCGCCACTCCTGCAGACCTACTCACCACCGCAGCTTCGCGCATGATATCCCCCAACGCTTCCGTCAGGCGGCCAGTACCAAGGTTAGTTGCTCGTCCCACATCAAGAGTGGCATAGGGACCTAACTGAAGTTCCCCATACGTTTGTAGCACCGCCATATCATTTTCGCGCTTGAGTTCTACCACCTTGATAGAAGAAGAACCGAAATCAATACCAATAACACTCTCTGGTGCTTTTTCAGAGATGCCAAATAAAAGTTTTCCAAATGAAGCAAGCGATGATGCCATATCGAAGGTATTTTAACATGAGTCTGTCGCGAAAAAGAGCGTAAAGCGTATTATATAAAAGTGGACACCGTACACACACTCTTCCGTTTCCTTAGCGACTGTCTCTTTCCCCCAGGAGAAGATGAGCTGCGTGTACGCGAACTTACTCAGGAAAAATTACGCCATCTACTCGCCGTCTCTCTTTATAAAGGAGTGCATACACTCTACGCATACAGAAATCCATATATAAAGAGTGCACTCTGGCAACTTAAATATCACGATGACAGGCGCATCGCAAAGCTCCTGGGAAGCATGGTGCGAGAAATTCTCCTTGACGATATACAGACACCACATCTTTTGCTACCCATACCCCTTGCACCACAACGTCTTCGCGAACGCGGATATAACCAAGCAGAGCGTATCGCCGTATCTGCCGCACACAACCACCCTTCTATTACACTCGCCACACACCTCCTCAAGAGACGACACCACACATCCTCACAAACACGCCTCGGAAAACACGCTCGACGAAAAAACCTCGCTGGAGCATTTCAGGTCTCTGACCCCGGTCAAGTAAAGGGAGTCAACGTCCTCCTTTTAGACGACGTCGTCACTACAGGCTCAACGCTCTTCCATGCGCGCGATACACTCATGGAAGCAGGAGCAAAATCAGTCACCATGATAGCTCTTGCCCACTAGAGCTATCATGCAAAAACCCGCCTTATTTCTTTTCTAACACTCTATGGTATCCTAGGCGGTGTACACATAAAGAAGGAGAGTTGGCTTGAGGCGGACGAACGTGTTCGACCCGAAGCCAGCTCGACGACCGAAGTGATGGAGAGTTGGCTGAGTGGTCGAAAGTACCTCACTGCTAACGAGGCAGGGTGTAAAAGCCCTCGGGGGTTCGAATCCCCCACTCTCCGCAACGAACGTAGTGAGTGAAGGAGAGTGAAGAAAGTGCGGGGCACTTTCTGTGGGGATTCGAAAGGGTTGTCGAAAATTTTGAGCGAGCGAAAAAATTTTCATACAACCCGAACCGATTCTGTAAGAATCGAATCCCCCACTCTCCGCTGACGAGTGAAACGAGGAAGAGGAGAGTGAACACGTGCCGGGGGCACGTGTGTGGGGATTCGAAAGCCGGAGCGGGACCCATGCGAAGCATGGGAGCGAGGCGGGGTCGCTGAATTTTTGCTTTAGCAAAAATATCTGTGACCGAATCCCCCACTCTCCGCCATAAGCAGATAGCACGACATACTATCTGCAGTAGGTAAACAAAAAGAGCGGATATCCGCTCTTTTTGTTATTCGAAGGTATCTTCCTTTCCTGTGTATTTTCTTATGAGTTCTCCAACTTCTTTGTTTTTGGTCATTTCTGCTATTTCCTGATCAAAGAGGTTTTTTAGAGAAGAATCATCTTTCTTGAAAATAAAAGTATTTTCATAAACGCGAATTGGGATCTGTGTTGCCTGTGACAGGGTAACGTTTTTTACTTTCATGAATACATGAGCCAGATAGAGTTCAGCAAAAGTTATATCTCCCTTGGAATCAATAATAAATTGCAATAATTCCTGAGGATCAGAAAGTTGAGGAACAAATACGAGACGAGCATTTGGGAAATCAGCTAAAGCTATTGAATGTGAAATATCATTTTCTTTAACAACGATTCTCAGCTCAGGACTATTCTTCATTTCCTCGTAATTAAAGTTCGGCAACATCCAAGGATATGCTTTGCTTTCATAAAGAGATTGCGAGAAAGAAGCTTTTTCTTTTCGTTCAGGAGTTGGCCATATTGTGCTACCAAATAAATCAAATCGATTGTTATCCAACCCATCAATTACTACGCCGTATCCTGTTTCTTCGCTCCATTTAATTTGCCACCCGTGCTTTTTTGCTATTGAGGCAATTATTTCGTAGAAGATACCTGAAAAGTTATCGTATTCGTGGTCATAAATGAGGGCAGGCGGATAATTAGTGAATGCAACGCGCAGTGTTTTCGTTCCTTCTACTCTTTCAAGAGCCGAAGCATAGTTTCCTTCCTCATCATCTTCAGCACCCCAGACTGAACGGTAGGTTTCCCAAGGATTCTCTACAAGTAGAAAATCAACATGGTCTTTAGATTTATCATCATATTTCCCTGCAATATAGTTTTCGTAGACTGACCAGTTTTTGTGGTAGATATATGATACTTTTTCAGCATCTAAAAACTTCGGTGCAAAATCAAGAAAGGCAAATTCTGAAAGTAAATAATGGACAGCTATTTTTGTTGCTGAAGCAACATCTTTGATTTCTTTCTTTGATCCAGCAATAACACCTTTTGTTGTTTCATCAGCGTCCTGTTCAAATTGTTTGTTTGATTCGTACAATTCACGAATAGAAGCGTATGACTTTTTGTAGTCTTCATTTGGTTCTACTTCATTTTCCCAGTCTATGATTCTTACTCGATCCTTTGTATATCCAAGTTGCACAATAGCTCTTTCGGTTCTATTTTTCAAAAGATTTCCTTGTGGAAGTGCCTTGTCTCTTCGTGCGCGGTTTTCTGGATAGCCCAACGCTATATAAGTTGAAATAGCAGGAATGTCTGCAATCATTACCGCAACACGACCATATCTATCCACGGCTGTTTTAAGTAAATATTTAATTTCATCATCCTTGAAATAACTATTTCCAGGACTCATGCCAATAATGGGGTAAGCTCTCATAAAGGCCATTTTAACATTTTCAGACTTACTTCTCTAGGTTGATCTTTTTCTGACTCAACAGGATCTTAGACTTCAGGCATCCAAGTATTTCTCGCTTTTCAAGGCTCGACCCCTCTTTCAAGACCACCTTTCCTCTTTGGAACTACACTGAAACCTGCCTAACTCGCCCGCGACTTCCTACTCGCCTTTTTAGCAGCAGCTTGCGCCTCTGCTTTCACCTTCTTTTCAGTAGCGAGTGTCGCCGCTCGCTCTGCTGCAGCTTTTTCTGCAGCAATACGCTCCTCTTCCTTTTTTATATCTACTGCTGCCTGAGCCAAAGCATCAGCTTGTGCTTGCACATCGACTACCGGTGACTGCACGACAACAGGTGCGCTCTTCTTTGGAATAACCGGCACTACATCCTTCGTTTCCTGCACCACGCTATCCACTGTGCTAGAGGCTGTCACTATCATTACTTTCTCTCCAGCAACCTCCTCTGAAAGAGAAAGCATTTCTTCACGAGACTCCACTTCGGCCAAAAAGCTTTCTAGTTGAAGCTCCTTTTGATACGCCACCTCCTCACGCTCTATCTGACGCGCGTATAAATGCGACGCACCAAAAGTGCCCAGAGAGATGAGTGCGAGCACTACACACACATTTTGTATATCTTTTTTCATATACTATTTCTTAATCAATACGTTGCCACATATGCGTATCTCTTTTCACGACGTCGCATTCCCCACAGGTAAAATCATCAGGGAGCGAATCCCACAGGGTACCAGGAGGAATATCTCGACCGGGGTCACCTGTCATTTCGTCATATATCCACCCACATTCTAAGCATACATACTGAGACATATTTTTTTCTTACACTACTAATCACAGGGATTACCAGCGAAAGTATACGTACTCTCTATGAATGTTTCATGAAGAAGCCTTCGGAAAGACTATCTGTATCGTCGTACCTACACCAACAGTACTCTCGAGATGTATATCGCCTTTGTGTGCAGCAACGATATCTTGCACAATCGCGAGTCCTAGCCCGGCACCAGAGTGAGCGCTACTAGTACGTGCCCCATCTACCTTATAAAAACGATTGAATATCTTACTCTGTTCTTCAGGTGAGATGCCGATACCTGTATCGTGCACACGAAAAATTATTTTGTTTTCCTCCTCTCTCACACTTACCTGCACGGAGCCACCTGGCCGAGTGTAGTCTATGGCATTTTTTATTAAATTCTGGCACATGCGAACCATGCTGTCAGGCACTCCTTTGATTGCCGCTCTGGCATCTCCCTCACAAAGAAGAGAAACGTGTGCCTTTTCTGCATACGGTACAAAGTGCGCCACTTGCTGTTTTGCGCAGTCAAAAAGAGCAACCTGCTCAAAAGCACTCTCTGTCATCCTCCCTTCCGCGAGCAACAAGAGAAGCTCATTTGAAAGTCGCACCAGTCGGTCGGTTTCTTCCTTTGTTTCTTGAATAAAGGTGCGATACTCACCACTCGTACGCTCTTTACGCAAGAGCGTCTCAGATCCTGCCTTGAGCACTGAAAGAGGAGTGCGGAGCTCGTGCGCGACATCAGCCACAGACCGCTCTTGTGCACGGTAGAGTGTCTCGATAGGGCGCAAGGTGCGGCGCGCAAAAAAATATGCCAATACTGTTGCAACAAGAAGAATGCTCACATCCACCACCACAAGCGTGTCGACGAGATGCTCGCGAAATTCCGTGAGACTTAACTCCTCATGCGATACTTCTATCTTATCCTCTTGCTCTACCTCTCTTTCGGGAGAAAGAGGCATTGTCGATGAGACCAAGAAAAAGATGGCGACGCTCGAAACGCACAAAATCACCGCCACACCTAGCACGTAGTAGCCAGTCAAACGCACTGCCGCACGTTCAAATTCACTCTTTCGCAAAGAGGTACCCCACTCCACGAACTGTTTTAATATAGTGTTCATGCGATTTTCCTAATTTTTGGCGCAACTGTTTTACGTATACATCGGTGATGTTACTGAAGGCACTGTATGCAAAATCCCAGCAATGGTCAAGCAATTGCTCGCGCGTGACGACCGTACCTGCGTGTCGCATCAAATATTCTAAGACCATATATTCTTTCAACGTCACCGACACGGTCACTCCTGCACACGTCACGGTATGCGCTAATGTATCCAGTACTACATCCTGCACTGAAAGTGTCTCATGTACGAGGTTTGTTGGACGACGTAGCAGTGTTCGTACACGCGCCAAGAGCTCTTCCATCGCAAAGGGTTTCACCACATAGTCGTCCGCCCCACTATCGAGACCCACGATGCGGTCGGCGACTTCACCGCGTGCAGTCAGCATGAGAATAGGCACCACCGAACCCTCCGCACGCACGCTTTTGCAGACTGCAACGCCATCTTTCCCCGGCAGCATTACGTCGAGTATGACAAGGTCATAGGCACCGCTTCGTATCATGCGCTCACCCGCCTCGCCATCGTGCACCTGATCAACGACATACGACTCTTC
>Ga0172380_10008423_pt1 | contig 11278 bp, 12 predicted proteins | sample Leawe162metaG_FD_119747 | JGI IMG/M metagenome (GOLD analysis project Ga0172380, IMG submission 119747) | Leachate microbial communities from a municipal landfill in Southern Ontario, Canada - Leachate well 162 metaG | ecosystem: Engineered > Solid waste > Landfill > Unclassified | place... | reverse complement strand
GCTGATCGGCGTGGTAGCTCGATCTTACCATCGGGCCGCAGGCGGCATGGGAAAAACCCATGGCCATCGCTTCGCGCTCGAACATGGCGAAGACGTCGGGATGAACATAGCGCAGCACCGGCAGGTGGTGGCCCGAAGGGGCCAGATACTGGCCGATGGTCAGCATGTTCACGCCGTGAGCGCGCAAGTCGCGCATCACTCCGAGTATTTCCTCGTCGCTCTCGCCGACCCCGACCATCAGCCCCGACTTGGTCTGGATTCCCGGATTCCTCGCCTTGAAGGATTGCAGCAGGGAGAGCGAATGGGCGTAGTCGGCGCCCGGCCGCACCTGCTTGTAGAGGCGCGGCACGGTCTCCAGGTTGTGGTTCATGACGTCCGGAGGGGTGGCGCTCAGGATGTCGATGGCGATGTCGAGACGGCCGCGGAAGTCCGGCACCAGCACTTCGATGACGGTCTGCGGCGACAGTTCGCGCACCCGGCCGATGCAGTCGGCGAAATGTTGCGCGCCGCCGTCGCGCAAATCGTCGCGATCGACGCTGGTGATCACCACGTACTTGAGTTTCAACGCGGCGATGGTCTGGGCGAGCTGTTCCGGTTCGTTGCCGTCGGGCGCGAGCGGCACGCCATGGCCGACGTCGCAGAACGGGCAGCGGCGGGTGCACAGGTCGCCGAGAATCATGAAGGTGGCCGTGCCCTTGCCGAAACATTCGCCGATGTTGGGACAGGAGGCTTCCTCGCAGACGGTGTGGAGTTTCTGGCTGCGCAGGATGTCCTTGACCTCGTTGTAGCGCGTCGCATCCGAAGCCGCCTTGACGCGGATCCACGAAGGCTTCTTGAGCATCTCCGCGGGCACGATCTTGATCGGGATGCGCGCGGTTTTCGCATCGCCCTTCTGCTTGACGCCGGCGTCAGCCATGGGAATCTCCGAGATGATTTTGCAGATGGGCGAGGAGTGCATCGCCGACACTTTCCTGATCGATCGCCACGGCGAGATCGCGCAACTGGGTGACGGGCATGCCCTCGTAGCCGCAGGGGTTGATCGCCGCGTAGGGCGACAGATCCATATCGACGTTCAGCGACAGGCCATGATAGCTGCAGCCTTTTTTCACGCGCAGGCCGAGGGCGGCGATCTTGGCGCCGCCGACATAGACTCCCGGGGCGCCGGCCAGGCGCTCGCCCTTGATCCCGCAGGTGGCGAGAAAATCGATCAGGGCCTGTTCGATGGAAGACACCAGTGCGCGCACATTGAGTTTGCGGCGTTTAAGATCGAGGAGCAGATAGACGACGATCTGCCCCGGGCCATGGTAGGTGATCTGGCCGCCGCGGTCGGTCTTCTGGAGCGGCACGCCGATCTCGGCGAGGAGATGTTCGGGCCGGCCGGCCAGGCCCAGGGTGAACAGCGATGGATGCTCCAGCAGCCAGATTTCGTCCGGGGTGTCGGCGTTGCGCGCGGCCGTGAAAGTCTGCATGGCCTGCCAGGTCGCCTGGTAATCGACGCGGCCGAGCCGCCTGACAAGGGTGTCCTTCACAGCACGACTTTCACCAGCGGATGCGCGGACAGCTCCCGGTACAGGTCGTCGAGCTGGGCGCGCGAGGTGGCGCGGATGGTGCAGGTCAGGCCGAGATAGCGGCCCTTGCTGGAAGGGCGCATTTCCACCGTGGCGGCGGCGAAGTCCGGGGCATGGCGGCTGACGACTTCGAGAATCGCCTGGGCGAAGCCGGGAGCGGCAGCACCCATGATCTTGATCGGGAAGTCGCAGGGGAATTCCAGCAAGGAGGGTTCTGCGGGATTAGCCACGGCGCATCACGGACTTTTTGAACTCCTGGTACCAGGCGAACATCTGCGCGAACACTGGGCCCGGCTGTCCCGCGTTTACCCCGACTCCGACCGGCCGACCATCGAGACTGACGATGGGCAGCACCTCCTTGGTCGAGGAAGTCATCCACAGTTCGCAAGCGGAGCGCACCTCACTCTCCATCACGTCGCGCACCTCGTACGGCAAGCCATGGGCGCGGGCGAGTTCGAGAATCACATCGTAGGTGATGCCCGGTAGCATCAGGTGGGTCTTGGCCGGCGCCAGCAGGACGCTGTTTTTCACCACGAAAATGTTGGAGGCGGCGCCTTCGCTGAGGAAGCCGTCACGGAACAGCAGCGTTTCGGCGCAACCGGCCTCGACCGCCAGCTGGCGCAGCAGGCAGTTGGCGAGCAGCGAGATGCTCTTCAGGTCGCAGCGCAGCCAGCGATTGTCGGTAGCGGAAACGGCAGTGATTCCCTGTCGGCAAAGTTCCGGCGGCGGCGGCAGGAGCGGCTCGCTCATCATGAAAACGGTCGGCCTGATGAGCTTGGGGAAGGCATGATTGCGCTTCTCGTCGACGCCGCGGGTGACTTGCAGATAGACCTGATGGTCGGGAGAATCTGCGTCCGCCACGATCCTGTCTATCAGCGTCATCCATTCTGCTTCGCTGTGCGGATTGGCCAAGCGTATGCCATCGAGGCTGGTCTGCAGCCGTTTCAGGTGTTCGGCGGGACGGAAGGGCCGCTTCGAGTAGACCGGAATGACCTCATAGACGCCGTCGCCGAACAGGAAGCCGCGGTCCATCACCGACACTTTCGCCTCGGAGAGGGGCATGAATTCGCCGTTGAGATAGATCATGGCGTCTCCGCAGGGCCGCGACCGAAGGAAGTCCCCGTGGGACCCCGAGCCTGGCGCAGCGTAGAACTGCGAGCAAAGCGAGCGTTCGTCACCCCCTTTCCCGGAAAGGGGGCCGGGGGGAATGTACTCATTGTTTTCATTCGAACCAGAGTCGTACAGTATCCCAGGCCCGACCGAAAATTCCGGCGATCGGCACCGTTTCCAGCGCAACGACGGCGAATTCGCCGTAGGGCTTGCCGCCGAAGGTGAGCTTCAAAGTGCCGACGCGGCTGCCGACATTGACCGGTGCTACGAGCGGCTGTTGGCTGATGAGCTGCACCTTGAGTTGCGCGGCCTGGCCCTGCGGTACCGACAGCGTGAAATCGTTCTGGAAGCCCGCCTTGACGTTGTTCTGCCCGCCCTTGAAGACACGCAGTTGCGAGACGGCCTGGTTGGCTTCGTAGAGCCTGACCGCGTCGTAATTCTGGAAGCCGAAATTGAGCAGCTTTTGCGCTTCCTGCGCGCGTGCGCCATCCGAGTCCGTGCCCAGAACCACTGCCAGCAGGCGGCGCGGTCCGCGCTTGGCCGAGGCGATCAGACAGAAACCGGCCGCCTCGGTATGCCCCGTCTTGACGCCATCGACATGCGGGTCGAGCCACAGCAGCCGGTTGCGGTTGGGTTGGGTGATGCGGTTGTAGCTGTATTCCTTGAGGGAGTAGAGCGGGTAGTACTCGGGATAGTCGTGGATCAGCGCCGCGGTGAGCATAGCCAGATCGCGCGCCGTGGAATAGTGCTGCGGATCGGGCAGCCCCGTCGAGTTGGCGAAGTGGGTGTTGTTGAGACCCAGGCGCTGCGCCTCGCGGTTCATCATCTGAACGAAAACTTCCTCGCTGCCACTGATGGCTTCGGCCAGAGCGATACAGGCGTCGTTGCCCGACTGCACTATCATGCCGCGCAGCAGTTCATCCGCCGTCACCGGCCTTTTCGGCTCGATGAACATCCGCGAACCCTGGACCTTCCAGGCGCGCTCGGAGACCGGCACGGTCTGGCCTGGTTTCAGCGTTCCCTGCTTCAACGCGGCGAAGGTGAGATAGGCGGTCATGAGCTTGGTCAGCGATGCCGGCTCGATGCGGGTGTCGGCGTTCTCGCTGGCCAGGGTCTGGTTCCAGCCATAATCGAGCAGCAGCCAGGCGCGGGCGGCGATGCCGGGCGGCTGAGGGACAAGCTGCGCCTGGCAAGTGACGGTAAACAGCAGGGACAGCAGGAATAGCAGGGTGCGCATGAGTAGACGGATACGGCGGGCGGGGGACTGGTAAGTATAACAGCGCCGCTGCTACGGGCTCACCACCACCGGATTCAACTCGAAGGTTTCGCGCATGCGCAGGGCGATGCCCTGGGCCTCGGCGTGGTCGCGCCAGGGACCGAGATTGACGCGGTAGATGCCGCCGCGGAATTTGATGACGAGTTTGTCGGCGAGATCGGTCAGTTCTCGGCCGAGGCGGGCTTTGAAATTCTCGGCATTGTCGGGATTGCCGAAGGCACCCAGTTGCAGATAAACGCCGTGCGCGTCCTGCAGTTCGGGCAGCGGCGCTGGGCGGGGTGATTCCAGCAAACTTGCCATGCGCTCTATCGGGTCGGGTTGCGGCTTTGCGGCAGGCTCCCCCGGGAAAACGCTTTCCACCTCGACCAGGGCGCTGCCGTTGCCGACGATGCCCAGCTTCGCCGCGGCGGTGTATGACAGGTCGATCAAGCGGTCGTTGAGGAAGGGGCCGCGGTCATTCACCCGTACCACGACGGACTTGCCGTTGGCCGGATTGGTCACCCGGACATAGCTCGGGATAGGCAGCGTCGGGTGGGCGGCGCTCATGCCGTACATGTCGTAGGTCTCGCTGATCGAGGTTTTCTGGCCGTTGAACTTGCGCCCGTACCAACTCGCGATGCCGCGCGCCTTGTAGTGCGCCAGCCGGGTCATCGGCACGTAGTCGCGGCCGAGCACGGAGTACGGTTTGTTGGCGAATTTGTTGAGCGGCTCGAGCCGGGGCTGGGCATCGGGGATGGCGTCTATGTTTTCCGGCGGGTTTTCGCCCGGCCCGTCGTCCTGATAGAAGCCGCCGCCGCGCTTCAAGGCAGGCTTCTGCGCAGCCGGGGACGCGGCCCCGGAAGGTTCGATCGTCTGCCGCGGCGCCTGGCTGCTGCAGGCGGCAAGCAGGCAGATTGCCGGAATCAGGGTGAGCCAAGGCATGCCCATCACGCCTCACCCATCGCTATTTCTGCACCAGCATGCGGTGCTTGTGGATGCTCATGAGAATGCCGATGCCGATGAACAGGGTCACCAGGGCCGTGCCGCCATAGCTGATGAAGGGCAGCGGCACGCCGACCACGGGCAGGATGCCGCTGACCATGCCCATATTGACGAAGGCGTAGGTGAAGAAGATCAGTGTGATGCTGCCGGCGAGAAGCCGGGTGAACAGTGTCGGCGCGTTGGCCGCGATCATCAGGCCGCGACCGATCAGCAGGGCGTAGAGCACCAGCAGCACGGAGATGCCTATCAGTCCGAATTCTTCGGCAATCACGGCGAAAATGAAGTCGGTGTGGCGCTCGGGGATGAACTCGAGCTGGGTCTGGGTGCCCTGTCCCCAGCCTTTGCCGAGGATGCCGCCGGAGCCGATGGCGATGGTGGACTGGATGATGTGGAAGCCTTTGCCGAGCGGATCGGCTTCGGGGTCGAGCAGGGTCAGGATGCGCCCCTTCTGGTAGTCGTGCAGCATCGTCCAGGCCAGCGGCGCGGCGGCGGCGGCGGTGGCGAACAGGGCGAAGATGACTTTCCAGGAAAGGCCGGCCAGGAAGATGATGTAGAAGCCGGTCGCCAGTACCAGGATTGCCGTGCCGAGATCGGGCTGCTTGGCGATCAGGGCGACCGGCAAGAGCAGGATCACTGTCGCAGCTACATACTCGCGCAGGCGCAAGGCGGTTTCGTGCCGTTGGAAATACCAGGCCAGCATCAGCGGCATGGCGATTTTCATGATCTCGGAAGGCTGGATGCGGATGAAGCCGAGATTCAGCCAGCGTCGCGCCCCCTTGGAAATATCGCCGAACAGCGCCACTGCGACCAGTAGCATGACGCCCAGGATGAATACCGGCAGGGCAAAATGCATCATCTTCTGCGGTGGCACCTGGGCGACCACACGCATCACCACCAAGGCCACGCACATATTGATGATCTGGCTACCGAGCCGCTCGGGAGAGGCGGAACCCAGCACCAGCAGGGCATAGCCCAGGAGCAGCAAGGCCAGTACCATCAGGGGAGGGTCGATCGGGGCGATCAGCCTTTGCCAGAGATTGCGGAGCATCAGCGCCTATCCCCCAACCCCTTTCCCGGGGAAAGGGGTGACCGTTGTTCGTCCCTGTGGGACTCCATGTCGTACGTTGCTTCCGCCTTGGGGCGGCCCTGCGGCGTTAGCATCAATCCTCCTCGGAATCGGTGGTGTCGGCCGGCGCCGGGGCCTCGGGGCGTTTGCCGAGCAGGTAGTAATCGAGCACCTGGCGGGCGATAGGCGCAGCGGCCTGGGCGCCGAAACCGCCATTTTCCACCACTACCGCCAGCGCGATGGTGGGCTTGTCCGCCGGAGCGAAGGCGATGAACAAGGCGTGGTCGCGCAGATGTTCCTTGACGTGACCCTCACTGTACTTCTCGCCCTTGAGGCTGAACACCTGGGCCGTGCCGGTCTTGCCGGCGGAAACATATTCCGCTCCGGCGAAGGCGCGCGAGCCGGTGCCCTCCTTGTTTACGCCGATCATGGCCTGTTTGATGAATTCGCTGTTCTCGGGTTTCAGCGGAATCGTCCGCAAGGGCTTGGGTTCGATCGGCGTGACGACGCCGGTCTTGGTGTTGGTGACGAACTTGACGAGATGTGGGCGGTACATGACGCCGTTGTTGGCCAGGGCCGCCATGGCTTGCGCCAGCTGGATCGGCGTGTAGGCGTTATAACCCTGGCCGATGCCGATCGAGATGGTTTCGCCGGCGTACCAGCGCTGCTGATCGGCGCGCTTGAAGTACTTCTTTTTCCACTCCTGGGAAGGCAGTACGCCTTCCGATTCGCCCTCGATGTCTATCCCCGTGCGTTGCCCGAAGCCGAACTTGCGCATGAATCTGGCGATGTGGTCGATGCCGAGATCGTTGGCCAGCATGTAATAGTAGGTGTCGCAGGACTCCACGATGGATTTGTACATGTCGACGATGCCGTGCCCGCCTTTCTTGTCGTCACGGAAGACGTGGCCGCCGAAATTGAAAAAGCCCGGATCGCGGATGGTCTGTTGCGGCGTGCGTTTGCCGAGTTCAAGGGCGGCCAGCGCCATATAGGGTTTGAAGGTCGAGCCGGGGGGGTAGGTGCCGTTCAAGGCGCGATTCAGCATCGGCTTGTCGGACGAATTATTGAGATCGTCCCAGCTCTGCGAGTCGATGCCGTCGACGAACAGATTGGGGTCGAAGCCCGGCATCGAGACCAAGGCGAGGATGCCGCCCGTGGCAGGATCGATGGCGACCAGGGCACCGCGCCGGTCGCCGAAGGTCTGCTCGGCCACTTCCTGCAAGTTGGCATCGACCGTCAGCGTCAAATTGTTGCCGGATACCGGCGGAATCCGCGCCAGAACCCGCACGGCACGGCCGCTTGAGCCCACCTCGACTTGCTCGAAGCCGGTCTGGCCGTGCAGCTCGAACTCGTATTTCTGCTCCAGCCCGGACTTGCCGAAATGTTCGGTGCCGCGATAGTTGTCCTCCTGGTTCTTGTTCCCGATGGCCTCGAGATCGCGGTCATTGACCCGGCCGATATAGCCCAGCAGGTGGGAAGCCGATTCATTGAGCGGATATTGGCGGAACAGGCGCGCCTTGATTTCGACGCCTGGAAAGCGGTAACGGCGGGCGATGAACTTCGCCACTTCCTCGTCGGACAGCCTGGTCCTGATAGGCAGGGATTCGAAGTTCCGGCTTTCGTCCATGAGCTTTTTGAAGCGCTTGCGGTCCTTGGGCTGAATCTCGACGACCTGCTCCAGACCATCGATGGTTTTCTCCAGGTCGACGACTTTGGATGGGGTGATCTCCAGTGTGTAGGCCGAGTAGTTGTGCGCCATGATCCTGCCGTTGCGGTCTATGATCAGGCCGCGGGTGGGCATGATGGGCACCAGCGAGATGCGGTTGTCCTCGGCGCGCGTCTGGTAGTAGGCATGCTGGATCACCTGCAGCCAGATGAAGCGGGCAAACAGGATGGCGAAGGCGAGCAGGACCAAACTGCCGGCGCTGGTGAGGCGCCGGTGGAAATGTTTCAATTCCTGTTCCGGGTTCTTGAACTCCATCTGCTTAGACTACTCTCCCCCCGGCCGCCGCTGCGCGAGCGGGGGTGACGGTGGTTCGTCCTTTGGGAGCCGGAGGCGGGACCACCCGAAGAGGTGGCGGGACTCCGCGTCTTACACTGCGCCGGCCTCGGCGCGGCCCGTCGCCCGTCGCTGCTGCCATGGCCGTAATATCAGATTGGCCTATTAACATCTTTTTCCATGGACTGGTACTGCGGCAGGAGCAGCAGGTAAGTGAGTGGGTACCATAGCAGGCAGGCGGTGAAGCTGGAGAGGAAGTAAAGCAGGCCGGGGAACTCGGCGCCGCCGATCATGCGCACGACGAACATCACCAGCTGCGTCCCTAACAGCAGCGGCAGAACATGCAGCGCCTGCTGCGATAGCGGGAACCAGAGGATGCGTCGCGACAGGCCGCTGGCGGCGAAGCCGAGCAGCACGTAGGCGAGCGAATGCTGGCCCATGACGCTTGCGGAGGTCACGTCCATGGCGATGCCGAGCAGGAAGGCGGCCCCCATGCCGACCTTGAACGGCTCGCGGATGCACCAGAAGGCCAGGGTCAGCGCGACAAAATCCGGCAGGCCGGACAGCCGCCCGAATGGAATGATGTTGAGGGACAGCGCCACGAAGAGGGTCAGGAATATGAACCAGCCCCTGACCGGCTGCAGGATGCGATTGGATGAATGGGTCGGCTGCATCATTTCTGTGGCCTCTTTCCCTTGCCGGTTTTTTCCTTGGTTTCCAGCTCGGCCGGTGCCGGCGGCAGCGCCGCTCTCTGGCCCAGCACCAGGACCTGGTCGTGACGCTCGACGCCGGCAATCGGCTGGCACAGGATGCGGGCGAAGGCGTACGTCGTATCGCGGTCCACCTGTACCACCTTGGCTACCGGCAGGCCGGCCAGATAGATGCCGTCGAGGCCGGAGGTGACCAGCACGTCGCCGACCTGGACGTCGGTGTTGGCGGCGAGGAAGTGCAATTCCAGACCTCCTGCCCCGGCGCCGAAGATGACCGAACGCAGGCCGTTCCTGACGATCTGCACCGGCACCGCCTGGCTCTTGTCGGTGATCAGGGTGACTTCCGAGAGCAAGGGGAAGGTGCGCGTCACCTGGCCGATCACGCCAAGTTCATCGACAACGATCTGGCCCGCTTCAATGCCTTGCTGAGTCCCCTTGTCCACGATCAAGCGGCGGGCGAAGGGGTCGCGCGCCGCATAGAGTATCTCGGCAACCTGGCTGGGCACCGCCTGGAGCTGTTTCATGTCGAGGAGGGCGCGCAGGCGCTGGTTTTCCAGTTCCAGGTGCTCCTGGCGCAGCAGCAGATTGGCGGTGTCGAGCTGCTGGCGGCGCAATGCGGCGTTTTCCTTTTCCACGGTGGTCAGGCTGGAGAAGTATTCGGCGACGCTATCGAAGGCTTCCACCGGCGCATAGGTCAGGCGCTGCAAGGGATAGGCGACGATGGCCACCACCTGTCGCGACATTTCCAGGGTGTGGTAACGCAAGTCGAGCACCAGAAGCAGGAGCGACAAGGCGAGGAAGAATGCCAGCCGCGCCAGGGGCGCCGGGCCGCGTTTAAAAAACGGTGGCGGCTGTTGGCCGACGACGGACATCAAGGGGGTTTCGCCTGCTCCGTAATGCGTTAAGGGATGAAACCGTGTGCGGCATAGATGTACACGCGTACAGCGTACACTCCGCCAGTTGTCATCCTACCGGGGAAAAGGCTATTCGTTCGCGAAAATACTGCCCAATTTGTCCATCTTTTCCAAGGCCAGACCCGAGCCGCGGACGACGCAGGTGAGCGGATCCTCGGCGACGATCACCGGCAGGCCGGTCTCTTCCATCAGCAGGCGGTCGATGTCGCGCAGCAGTGCGCCGCCGCCGGTCAGCACCATGCCCTTGTCGGCGATGTCGGCGCCGAGTTCCGGCGGTGTCTGCTCCAGCGCGGATTTCACGGCGCCGACGATCTGGTTCAAGGGGTCGGTCAGCGCTTCGAGAATTTCGTTCGAGGAAATCGTGAAACTGCGCGGGATGCCCTCGGCCAGGTTGCGGCCCTTGACTTCCATTTCCTTGACTTCGGAGCCCGGGAAAGCCGAGCCGATGCCCTTCTTGATGGCTTCGGCGGTGGCTTCGCCGATCAACATGCCGTAGTTGCGGCGGATATAGTTGATGATCGCCTCGTCGAACTTGTCGCCGCCGACGCGCACCGAACCCTTGTAGACCATGCCACCAAGGGATATAACGGCGACCTCGGTCGTGCCACCGCCGATATCCACGACCATCGAGCCGCTCGCGTCGGAGACATTCAGGCCTGCTCCGATCGCCGCGGCCATGGGCTCCTCGATCAGATAGACCTGGCTTGCACCGGCGCCGAGCGCGGATTCGCGGATTGCGCGGCGCTCGACCTGGGTCGAGCCGCAGGGCACGCAAATGATGATGCGTGGGCTAGGCGACAACAGGCGCGAGTCGTGCACCTTCTTGATGAATTGCTTCAACATCTGCTCGGTGACGGTGAAGTCGGCAATCACGCCGTCCTTCATCGGACGGATGGCGGTGATGTTGCCGGGCGTCTTGCCGAGCATCTGCTTCGCCGAGGCGCCGACGGCCTGGATGGTCTTCTTGGCGTTGGGACCGCCCTCGGTGCGAATGGCGACGACGGAGGGCTCGTCGAGTACGATGCCTTTGCCGCGCACGTAGATCAGCGTGTTGGCAGTGCCGAGGTCGATGGCGAGGTCGTTGGAGAAATAGGAGCGGAGGAAGGCGAACATCGGGATTCCATAATGCGAAGGCAGCGCCGGGTCGGGGCACGAGGGCGCTACCGTGAAAGGTCGCCTATGATACCCTAACGCGCTTCGCGAAATAAGCGCCCCAACAAGCATCCCTTGCTCCGCCATTTCTAGCCATTTCAAATAAATCATGTCCTTGAACCTGGACGACGTCGGCCGCATCGCGCGCCTGGCGCGTATCGAAATCTCTCCCGCCGAAGCCGAACGCACGCGCGACCAGCTCAACGGCATCCTCGACTTCGTCGCCCAATTGCAGGCGGTGAACACCGACGGCATCGAGCCGATGGCCCATGCCGTCGATGTCGTGCAGCGTCTGCGGCCCGATGTCGTCGCCGAACCCGACCGCCGCGATGCCTTCCAGGCCATCGCGCCGGAGACCGAGGCCGGTCTTTACCTCGTGCCGAAGGTGATCGAATAATGATCGAATCCAGCCTCAAGGAACTTGGCGCCGCGCTGGCGCAAAAGAAGATTTCCAGCGTCGAACTGACGACGCTGTTCCTCGACCGCATCGAAAAACTGAATC
>Ga0172380_10008422_pt1 | contig 11278 bp, 8 predicted proteins | sample Leawe162metaG_FD_119747 | JGI IMG/M metagenome (GOLD analysis project Ga0172380, IMG submission 119747) | Leachate microbial communities from a municipal landfill in Southern Ontario, Canada - Leachate well 162 metaG | ecosystem: Engineered > Solid waste > Landfill > Unclassified | place... | reverse complement strand
GAAAGAGATGTAGGTCCAGATGTCGCGGTCAGAATCGAGCAGGATGGTGTTGAAACGTGCAAGGGCGTCAAATAGTTCGGCCATGTAGTCGTGCGGCTCGATCTGCGTGGTGAACGGATTCTGCACAAGACCCAATTCGCCTTCGATGATGCCTTTGGTCAGTGCGGGCCAGTCGACATCCGGATAGGCGCTGAGATGCGCGTTGTAGTTGCCGACGGCACCGTTGAGTTTGCCGCGGATTTCCAAGGTTTGGAAAACCTGTGCCGCGCGGCGCAGGCGGCTGACAAAAACAGCCAGTTCTTTGCCGACGGTGGTCGGCGAAGCGGTCTGGCCGTGCGTGCGGGCCAACAGCGGAACAGCCTTCCATTGTTTTGCTTTAGCGGTGAGGTCGGCGATCAGCCTGTTCTGTTCGGCGGCCAGCATTTCGCGGCCCTGCTTGAGCATGAGCGCGTGCGAGAGATTATTAATGTCTTCGGAGGTGCAGGCGAAATGCCAAAACTCACCGAGTTCGTCGAGCGAAGTGCCCGCAACTTTTTCTTTCAAATAATATTCTACCGCTTTGACATCATGGTTGGTGGTTTTCTCGATGGCTTTAACTTTTTCCGCCTCTTCCGGCGTGAAGCCGATAATAATCGCGTCGAGTTGCAAAGATTCCTCTTTCGACAGCGGGCGGCATTCGGGAATGCCTTTCTCGGCGCAAAGGGCTTTCAGCCAGAGGACTTCGACCAGCACACGGCAACGGATGAGCGCGTACTCCGAGAACGCATCCTGCAGTTCAGCGACTTTCGATTCATAACGTCCGTCAAGCGGACTCAAAGCGGTAATCGACATAATTTCTCCTTTGAAGTCCGTAAAATATCCATCCCGCGCCCTGATGACAACGTATTTCCCTCTTCCTTTCCTAAGCCCGAGGTTGAGCCCGCCCGGATTTGAGTAAGGCTTTACCTGACAATAAAAACCAAACAAACAGGCAATGTATATTTGAAGTTTATCTGTCAGCTGATATCCTGCCTTCAACGAAGGAGGAAATATGTATGACTTCGCCAGCCTGAAAATGAGCGATATCGTTCAATGCGGAATAGAAACCCGCGCATTGGGGGTAGCCGCCAACAGTATGGAGGAGGTCGCTACCGAGTTCGTGAATTATTTTTTTGATAATTTTATCGACCAGCAGACCGGAGAAAAATCCTGCGTGCTGATTCGTTTTTTCAAGACACACAATGCAGATATGCTGCCCAAACCGTTACAGGAGTTTGCGGCTAAACTGCTGCAGGAAAAACCGGAATCCGAATCTTTTAAATGCCTGACGCTGCTGGCAAGCGCAGGAATTGAAGATGCATGGGGGGACAGAAAAAAATCGTCGGGACACCAAGCCATTCCCTTGCCCAGCCAGGAAGTTGTCAACCGCATTCCCATGATGCGTAATCTGATTAAACAAATGGGGCTTGACGTAAAAACCGTGATTAATCCCGACCCCAACCTGCTGGCGGATTTGTCCAAAAAAACATTTAATATATTCTATGTCCCGGATGCGCTGGGCAGCCCTTACATTCCTGCACAGGACGATTTCGTAGAACCGTATGGCGTTAAGTCCGTGCTTGGATTTGGAGGCATTCTTCCTTCCGGCAACGTGTTTACTATAATACTTTTTTCGAGAACTCCGATAAGCCAGGATGTTGCAAACCTGTTCAACACACTGGCACTTAACCTGAAAATGCTGATTCTTCCCTTTGAAGACAAAATTTTTTCTGAATAACCGTCCGCCAGAAAAGTCCGAAAGTTTTTATGGATGCTCCGCAAGGTAAAATCGTTCAGCTTGAATCAACAATCAGTGCTCTGGAAGAATTGTTGACTGTTTCGGAAACGTCGTTTCTGGAGGAATCAAAAAAACTCGAAGCGGCTAATGAGCGGCTTAGGAAGGAAAATGCATACCGGACATTTTTCGAAGCATCGGCGGAGGCCATGCTTACGCTGTGTGACGGTGTTTTTATTGATTGCAATGAGAGCGCCGTCCGAATGTTGAAGGCTAAAGACAAGACAGCGATATTGAAAGCCCGTCCAGGGGAACTGTCTCCGGAATACCAGCCCGACGGCAGGCTGTCTTCCGAAAAAGCGCATGAAATGATTTCGCTGGCTGAAAAAAACGGATTCCATTGTTTCGAGTGGTATCACAAACGCACGACCGGCGAAGTGTTCCCGGTGGAAGTCTCTCTTACTGCCATTACGATTGACGGCAAAAAAATGTTTAATTCCGCCTGGCAGGACATAACCGACAAGAAAAATGCGGAAAGGGAACTGAAGGAATATCACGAACATCTGGAAGAGCTGGTTAAAACAAAAACTAAAGAAATTTCCATTGAGCTGGAAAAACATGAGGCGCTGGAAAACGACATTCGGCAAATCCTTGATGCTTCCGGTGACGCAATCCGGGTTATTGACTGCGACTTTAATATTATTTACGCAAACAGGCCACTCAAACAACTCAAAGACCGGACGCAAGAGCTCAGAGGGAAAAAGTGTTATGAGGTTGTTCCGGAAAAGGAATGTTTCACCCCGGACTGTTCCTTGCAAAAAGTACTGAGAACCGGAAAAAAATACACCAAAGAAGAAGCGGTACATTCCAAGGAAGGCCAGGAGACGCCTTATCTGGTTACCATCGCCCCATACATCGATTCAAGCGGCAAAGTAATCGGTGTAATTAAAAGCTATCGGGATATTTCCGAAGAAAAAACCGCGCAGAAAACCGCTGAAGAAGCCGCCTTGCAGCACGGTCGGGTTGAAATGGTCAACAACATGCTCCATGACATCGGAAATGCGCTGACGGGAATCAGCGCGTACGTTTTAAAACCGCAGGTTGAAAAGAGATGGCCGGAAATCAAGTCGCTTCATCAACTGCACGAACTTTTTGTTACAAATGAACAGGAACTGATCCGTGTTTTTGGAAAAGAAAAGCAACAGGCATTGAGCGGGTTTATTACCGCACTGACGACCTCTTTTGAGGAACGAAACGCCCGTCACATTGAATCTTTTGAGAAAATTGCAGCGGCCGTCGGACATGTCTGCTCCGTACTGGATCTCCAGCGGCATTACATGAGAGAAAAATCTTCACCGCTGGCAACAGAAATCAATCTAACAACCATTATTAACGATACGCTTGTCATGCTCGCCAGCAGTATCCAGAAACGAAACATCAAAATAAACCTGACCTCCGCAGATAAGAACCTGACTGTTGCCGGCGATCAAACCCGGCTGATCCGGGTATTTCTGAATATCATCAAAAATATCTATGAAGCCTTTGATGACGAAGAAGCGAAGGACGACCGGAGGCTGGATATTAACATTATGCTGGATGAAACGAAAAACGACATCCGGGTTGTATTTCTAGATAACGCAATCGGGTTTGACCCGGAAACCGGCGAAAAACTTTTCACCCGGGGATTTACCACTAAATCCAGCGGATCCGGCATCGGGCTGCACGAGTGCCGTTCTATCATTGAATCCCATAACGGAACGATGTCCATTGAAAGCAAGGGAAAACACGCCGGTGCCATGACGACCATAACGCTGCCGATTCTAAACAAAAAAAGGAACAAGCCATTATGAAACAGGAATTCAACACCCGGATATTGATTATTGATGACGACGAGGGGGTAAGAAACAGTTTCCGTGAAATCCTGCAACCCGCTAATTCGGGAGCTGAAGCTGCAGCACAACTGGCAGAAGCCAGCACAATACTTTTCAGTGGGAAAAAAAGTCAGTCCTCCGGAGAAACAAAAAGATCCTCCGCAACATTTAACTTTGAATTCGACGAAGCCTCCAACGGCCAGAACGGCTATGAAATGGTTAAAACCGCTCTCGAGAAAAAGCGCCCATATGCCGCAATTTTTGTGGACATGCGTATGCCCGGCTGGGACGGACTGGAAACTGTGGGTCATCTGCGGGAAATTGACCAACGGTGTGAAATTATTTTTGTCACAGCCTATTCAGATCACAGCATTGAAGAAATCGTTACCTCGGTAGGAACCAATGTGAGTTACCATTGCAAGCCGTTTTCTGTCGAAGAAATCGAGCAGATTGCAACCAAAGCAGTCTACGAATGGAATAAGATCCAAACCCTCGAGAACTTAATCCAAACCATCTCCAAACTCCGGGCGCAGCAATGGCAAATGGAGCCCCTCTTAAAAAATATTCTTGAACAGGTATCGTACCTGATAGGGGCTCACTCGGCTCTGATTGCCCTGAGGAAAGAAGGAACATACCAAAAACTGCTGGCTACCGGAAACCTGTGTGACGAAGACATTTCCTGCCGTTATCTCTGCAATATTCCGGAACTTTCGGATGATGAGATGTATCAGAATGATGAATATGCCTATTTCAACCTTCATAAATACGGAGTTCTCGCAGTCTTTGATAAAGGAGGAAGGCCGCTCAATCAGGAAAGAACCTATCTGGTCCGGCTGTTTCTCGAACAGGCGATGCAATCCATTCAGAATGTCGGATTGCAGGACAAACTTCTGCGGCAGGAAAAACTCTCCGCCATCGGGGAAGCCACCAGCATGATCGTCCATGATCTCAAAAATTCCATCGGCGCCATCGAAACGGCCATTGATATGATTGTCGACAGCATCGAAGACCGCGAATTCGTACTCGAAACTCTGGGTCTCATCAAGGACTCAGCCCGCAACGGTCTGGCGCTGGCCAAAGATATCCTCGACTACACAGGGAATAAAAAATCAGAAAAATCCCCCATGGATGGCAGGGAACTGGTTAACGAAGTTAAAAAGAAAATTCAGCCGATTTGCGAAAAAGAAACCGTAAAACTGACGGTTCACTGCCCCGAAAACCTTCCGTTCAAAGGAGATTATTCGAAACTGTACCGGGTATTATTTAATCTGACCAATAATGCCGTTGAGGCGTTTAGCGGCAAAAAACGTTCGGATTCAGAAATCATCATTTCCATGGAAAAAGAGAAAAGAAATATCATCATCACGGTCTCCGACAACGGCTCCGGGATTCCGGATGAGATCGCCGACAAGCTGTTTACGCCTTTCGTTACCTGCGGAAAATCAGGCGGAACCGGGCTGGGTCTGGCCATTACCAAACAGATCATCGATGCACACGGAGGAACCATCGCCGTTGGTAGTTCAGCCGGCGGCGGCGCTGAATTCAAAATTACACTTCCTTCCGAATAGTCATTTTTCCAAACATTGGAAAAACTGCCCTTTGTTTTTCCAATGCTTGGAAATTGTCGGCAGGCGGACGCTTCGTTATCGTGTGTGGCATGAAAACGCGCTCATTCCCTGAACATTTTCGTGAGGCCGCCGCAAAATTTTCAGACCGCCCCGCCATTATTGACCCGAATCGCCCTCTTTCCTACGCCGAACTCGACGCCCTCTCGGATCGCATTGCCTCCGGCCTGCTCACTCGCGGCATACGAGCGGGCGATCACATCGGCCTCTACGGACTCAACAGTTCCATCTTCGTTGCCCTCTATCTCGGCATCCAGAAAGCCGGTGCAACCGGCGTCCCGATCAATCTGCTCTACAGCCCGGAAGAGGTTCAATACATTCTCAACGATGCCGAAGTCAAAATGCTGATTTACTTCGAGCCCTTTTCCCCTGCGGTCGAAGCGATTAGGGGAAATCTTCCAATGATTGGAAAATTCATCTGCGTGGAGAAAGAACTCCCAGATTTTCTGCAATCGGAAATCAAAAATCTGCAATCGGAAATCAAAAATCTGCAATCGGAAATCCCCAGCGATTCCGTCGCAGTCATCATCTACACCTCCGGCACAACGGGACATCCGAAGGGCGCCATGCTCACGCACCGTAATCTGGTTTCCGACGCACTGTGCGCCACAAAAGCCCTGAAACCGCGCATACGCGAAGAACGGTTTCTTGTTGTTCTGCCGATGTTTCATGCCTTTGCTGCGATGGCCGGCATGATTATCCCTCTCCTCAACGGCTGCTCGCTCGTTCCCGTTCCGAAATTTGAACCGGCACACACGGCAGACATCATCGAACAAACCGGCGCAACGATTTTCCTTGGCGTACCCAGTATGTACAGCCTGCTCCTGCGCCTTCCGGAAAAGCACACGAAGCAAATCGCCAAACTGCGTTTCTGTATTTCCGGCGGAGCCGCCATGCCCATGGAAGTCATGCAACAGTTCGAGAAACGGTTCGGTGTGCTGATTTATGAAGGCGACGGCCCGACCGAATGCTCGCCAGTCACCTGCGTCAATCCGATTGAAGGACGACGTAAACAGCAGTCGGTCGGCCCGTCCATTCCCGGTGTCGAAATGAAAATCATGGACGAATACGGGGCGGAAAAACCGTACGGCGAAATCGGTGAGATCTGCGTACGCGGCCCCAACGTAATGAAAGGCTACTGGAAACAGCCCGAAGAAACGGCAAAATCATTCTTCGGCGAATGGTTCCGCACCGGCGACCTCGGCACCGAGGACGAAGACCATTACTTCTACATCGTTGACCGCATCAAAGACATGGTCATCGTCAACGGCATGAACGTCTATCCGCGCGTCGTCGAAGAAATTCTCTATAAGCACGAAGCGGTTCATGAAGCCGCCGTTGTCGGCCAGCCGCATCCACTGCATGGCGAGGTGCCGGTAGCGTACATTGCGCTCAAAGAAAACTTCCAACCATTGGAAAGTGATATCCGTGCTTTCTGCCGGAAGCATCTCGGACTCCACGAAGTGCCGAGAAAAGTAATTTTTATGAAAGAGCTCCCGAAAAATGCGGCGGGGAAAATTGTAAAACGCGAACTGCGCAAAGCGGGCGAAATTGAACGAGGAGTCGACCTGGGCTAAAGCCCAAATAAAAATTCAAAGCACGAAACCCGAAATCCGAAACAAATTCGAATTTTGAGTTTAAAAATTTGTTTCGTGCTTCGATATTCGGATTCCGAATTTAAACCGCTTGAGGGACAACAAAACTATGAAAACAGGAATCAACAAGGATCAAGCGATTTCAAACCTGATGGACCTGCTGGCGGAGGACGGCCCGAGCGGCGGCGAAGGGCCGGCGGCCGACGCAGTGAAGCAGAAACTTCTGGCAGCAGGATGCAAGCCGCAATGGATGCGTCACGCCGGACTGAAACGTCTGCCGGCAGGTTTTACCGTCGGCAATCTGATTGTGAAAATCCCCGGCACTGTCAAAGCGCCGCGCATCATGTTTTCAGCACACCTGGACACAGTGCCGCTTTGCCGCGGCGCGGTGCCAGTCAAAATAGGCAACCGGATCGTGCCAAAAGGTAAAACCGGTCTCGGCGGCGACAACCGCGCGTCGGTGGCCGCCGTGGTGACGATGACGCAAACGATTCTGAAAAATGATCTGCCGCATCCGCCGATTACCCTGCTCTTCACCGTCGGCGAAGAAAACGGACTGCACGGAGCCAAAGCGTTTGAGCCGTCAGACGGCGGCAATCCGGTGATGTGCTTCAACCTCGACGGAAGCGGCGAGCGCGGTGGCGTGATCGGTGCGCTTGGCGCCATCCGCTGGAAAGCGACCGTGCGCGGCAAGAGCGTCCACGCGGCGGTAAACCCCGAAGGCGGCGTTTCATCGGCCATCATCGCGGCCAACGCCATTGCGTGGCTGAAAGCCAACGGCTGGTTCGGGCGGATCAATAAAGGATCGTGTAAGGGAACAGCCAATGTCGGTACGCTTCAAGGCGGAGAAGCGGATAATCAGGTGATGGACAATCTGCTCGTGACCGGCGAATGCCGCAGTCACAATCCGGCTTCGTTGAAGAAATTTTCCAATGTTTGGAAAAAGGCGTTCGAAAAGGCAGCACACGAACTGAAGAACAACAAAGGCGAATGCGGATCGGTTGATTTCATCACCGCCAGCGACTACCGCAGCTTCCGGTTAAAAACCGGCGAACCGGTCGTGAAACGTTTTTTGAAGGCTGCTCCGCTGGCAGGCCGCAAGGCCTACACAGAGGTAATCAGCGCCGGGCTCGACGCCAACATCCTGAACGAAAAAGGCATTCCGACCATCACCTTTGATGCCGGGAACCATCACGCTCACGACCTCAACGAGTACGTGGACATTCCGCGCTACCTCGAAGCCTGCACACTGGCAACCGTTCTCGCGTCAGAGACATAATAACAGAGGGTCTTCTTCCCACATTCCGCGCCTGACCTTCGACTTTCAGCTTTCAGGTTTCAGGTTTCGTCCTTAGACTCCCTCCCCATGAACGACGACTATGAACTGATCGACAGCGGCGACGGCCGCAAGCTGGAACGCTTCGGCGACGTAACGCTCGTCCGCCCCGCCGGACAGGCCGCCTGGCACCAGACCCTGGACGAAGAAATCTGGCGCAATGTCTCCGCCGGGTTCGACCGCGAAGGCGGCAACCGCTGGCATAACCGCCACAACCTGCCCGACCAGTGGAATATCACCGTCGCCGGCATCACCTTTAAACTCTCCTCCACCGACTTCGGCCATCTCGGAATTTTTCCCGAACAGCGTGTCATGTGGAAATGGATCCGTGAAACCGTCCAGAAACGCAAAGATCAAGCGGGCGCGGTCAGCGTGCTCAACCTCTTCGCCTACTCCGGCGGCTCGACGATGGCCGCCGCGCAGGGCGGCGCGGAAGTCTGCCACCTCGACGCCTCCAAAGGAATGGTCGAATGGGCGCGCGAAAACGCGGCGCTCAACGGACTCAAAGAGGCGCCGATCCGCTGGATCGTCGACGACGCCATCGGCTTTCTGCGCCGCGAAATCAAACGCGAGCGGCGCTACGACGGCATCATCCTCGACCCGCCCTCCTTCGGACGCGGAAAAAAAGGCGAGGTCTTCAAAATCCAGGAAGCGCTGCCTGAACTGCTGACTCTCTGCCGCGACCTGCTATCGGACAACCCCGCCTTTATCCTGCTCAGCTGCCACACGCCCGAATACTCGCCCATGATCCTGCAAAATCTGCTCACGCAATGGCTCAAAGATTTAGGCGGCACCACCGACTGCGGCGAAATGACCCTCACCGGAAAACCCGGCGTCATGCCTTTACCAAGTGGTGCTTTCGCGCGGTGGACGCCCGCCAAATAGCGCGCCTTTCCAAACATTGGAAAGATTTCTTCCAATGTTTGGAAATTTGCCTATGCTCCTTCGCAACAAGGAAGTCTTCAGGAGAGAGATATGAATAAATGGCGAAAACAATTTGACGAGCATCCCCTTCATACAGAACTCGCAAATATCATTACCCTATTAGATGCGGCCTCCATCAAGACTCAGGACGAGGATATTCTTTCATCATTCAACCGACTCATCATCGTTTTAAAAACGTTTTCTGCCTACGTTCATGCACTGACCCCGGAATGCACAGTCAAAGGGTTTTTAGATAAACTCCATGCGCCACTTGCGCAAATTCGACCGCAACTGGAACAATTTATAAAAACTGAAAATGTAACGCATCTACAAAGTGCCAACGGGCAAGCAGACATCCTTGTCCAACTTATACCGCCATTCGCTCTTCCAGAGACTGCCGCTCAATACACAGAGTCTATAAAATCGTTGGGAACAGCGGTCGAAGGCCTGATAGCTTCATTGTCCAATCAGGCAAAAACGAGTTCAGAGTCTCTCAAAAAAATCCAAAACGACATGGTTCTTTCGACTCAACGGCTTGATCAGCTCGACAAAACCATCGACTCGCAAAAGAGCCGGCTTGATACCGCTATTTCAGAGTTCCAAAAACAGTTCTCCGATGCACAAGAAGCGCGGCGAAAAGAGGTCGTGGTAACTGAAACCAATCTGAAGACCCAGCTTGAAAAATTCAGAGAGACGATCACGAATGAGATCAAAAATCTCGTAACAGATCAAAAGACCACGCTATCCAACCTCTCTACAAAACTTAATGCACAGGGCAACCAACTCATCACTGAAATGGAAAATAAAAAGAACGCCGCCGCTAAAGTGCTTGATGTCTCAACAAACGTCGCGGTATCTGGAGGTTACGGAAAATATGCATCTCAAGAAAAAATCGCCGCAGAAGTTTTTCGCGGCATTGCTCTTATTTTCATGTGTGCATTAATTTACGGTGCCTATCGGACTATAGAAATAGCCCTACACATCGACACCATCGATTGGAGGCTACTTGCAGTACGAGCCATCACAACCTTTACCCTGACCATTCCTGCTTTTTATGCCGTAAAAGAATCAAATAAACACCGAACTACCGAACGCCGATACCGGAAAATGCAACTTGAACTGGCTGCGGTTGATCCATACTTAGAGTTATTGGAAAAAGGAAAGCGTGATGTAATTAAAGAGGAGCTTTCGAAACGTTTTTTCGCCCAGCCAGAGATCAGCGATAATACCGCCGATGTCGATGCGAACTCGCTTCTGGACATTATTAAACAGGTAATAACCGCGCTTTTAAAAAAATAAGCCCCACGGCATGACCTCGCCCGCTGAACATCCTCGCGATCTGCTGCACGGGATGACGCTGGAGAAAATTCTTCTTCGGCTGGTGGAGGATCACGGCTGGAAGAAGATGGGCGAGCGCATTCGAATCCGCTGCTTTCAGCTCGATCCGTCGATCAAGTCGAGTCTGACGTTTCTGCGCAAGACACCGTGGGCACGCGAAAAGGTTGAACGGTGGTTTATCGCCGATCTTCGCCGCAAACGAAGAATCTGAAGGATTGCCGAATAAGGCGGTCAAAAAAGTGGCTCCGGCGGCTGGGCTCGAACCAGCAACCAAGTGATTAACAGTCACCTACTCTACCATTGAGCTACGCCGGAATTAAGAGGCGACTAAGGTATAGAAATCGTCCGCTAAGTCAAGACCCTGGACAGCGAAATAGGCCTCTTTTCCAAACATTGGAAAATCCGGACTCTGTCAGACCATTTTAAGTCTAAATTTTTCCAAGGTTTGGAATCCCGAACTTTCTTCCTTCCTGTTAAATTTCCTTATTATTCCTTTGATCTTCGATTCTATCCGGTATTCATAGACCCGTGCGGTGATCACAACTCCCTTTTTACTGACCTAGGCACTGTAATGAACGAAAAACAGAAAACCTTTAAGAACCCCCTGAAAAAATTTGAGCCGAAGGGACTGACGATTCTCTATGAGGATCGGGATATTCTTGTTGTTGATAAGGTCGCCGGCCTTTTAACCATGAGCGACAGCAGGGGTTCCTGCACCACGGCGCACTCTCTGCTGAACGACTATGTGCGCCGGGGAAATCCGAAATCAAGAAACCGGATTTACATTGTTCACCGGCTCGACCGGGAAACTTCCGGCGTACTGGTTTTTGCTAAGT
>Ga0172380_10008421_pt1 | contig 11280 bp, 15 predicted proteins | sample Leawe162metaG_FD_119747 | JGI IMG/M metagenome (GOLD analysis project Ga0172380, IMG submission 119747) | Leachate microbial communities from a municipal landfill in Southern Ontario, Canada - Leachate well 162 metaG | ecosystem: Engineered > Solid waste > Landfill > Unclassified | place... | reverse complement strand
TACCAACCTGCATTCCTATCAATTGACTGATAAAATTAACCGCCTTTTACTGGAACTGGGAGAAATCCCAGTATCCAAGAGGGTTTATAAAGGATAAACATGGCTCATAAAAAAGATTTAATCGAAAGTTTTGTCCCTGTAGTTCGTTACTACGGTCTTAAAACTGAAAAAGCGGCTACATTTGGTAGTACAGTTACTGTCACCGGTGCTTTGACTGCTACAGGCGGTGTGTCTGGTGCAGTTGCTGCAAGTACATTAACGGCTAGCGGACTTGTAAAAATCACTAACCCTGTAATCCAATCAACTATTACATTGATTGACGCACAAAACGGTACTCCTACTATTGCTCAGCTACTTGGTGGTGTTATCAAACACAACTCCAAGACTGGCGGTGGTACAGTAACAGTTCCAACTGGTGCTGAAATATCAGCTGGCATATCAGGTGTTGCAGTTGGTAGCATGTTTGAAGTTCTATATTACAATTATGGTAACCAAACAGCTACAATAACAACAGCAGCAAGTGGCACTACTATAATCGGTGGTACGGCAGCAGTCACTACGGGGAAGCACATCAAAATGACTTTCTTGTGTACAGGCTCAAACGCTTGGGATATCTACTTAACAACGTTATTCTAATAATACGGATAAACAAAAGTAACCCCTGCCTATTGGGGTTACTTTTGTTGTGTGCTATAATGCTTACATATTAAATAGGAGACACTATGGACGAATATAACGACTCGGTCGCCCCAGATCAAAGTATACGAAGTAAACTTAATAAAATGTTTAATCGTTACAACTGGGTAGGTGTTAAGAATGTACTTGATACTGACTTTTCTTGGCCAGTAGCACTTGAAGAAAACGAAATAGTTGACTTCTCGCCTGGAGATCCTATGAATGAGGAGCGTATGGCATTATCTAAGAGTGGTACATTCTCGCCTGGAGATGGCCCAACTCGTCATAACAGTAAACGCGTATTAGTGAATCTAAAAGTAGGTGAGAAACGTATGATTATGGGTGAAGCTGCATTTGTTGTAGTGCCACGATTATTTAACGCTTTAGTCCGTAAGAAATATGGTACGTCAAAGGCTGGTCTAGCTCGCTTACGCAACCCGCAAACTCAAACTGAATTATTAAAAGAAATAGTTGTCGGTCCAGTTATTAATAACGTTGGTGAAGCTATGCAGACTTACGTAAATGATAAAATGCGTGACATCGAGGGCTTCTCTGATGTCCAGGTTGCTCCATTAAAAGGTTTCAATAATCCTGCAGTTTTAGCTAAAGCACAGGCTACACGAGATGCAAACAAAGCAAGACAAGCTGAATAAGCTTAACGATGACATTATAACCAGGAATGAGTACCTTAAATCTATTGAAGTTCAAATTGAGCAATTCTCTGAGATAGCTAATAATAAATTGTTTGAATTGCATGGACAGATCGATAAGGCCGAAAAGGAATTGGCTAAGGTGCTAAAAAGAAGTTATGAGATTGACCAACAGAATCGTGAAAAGCTACATATAGTATAAATATTGTGTGTTATAATATAGTCAAAGGCCAGAGCTAATCTAGCCTTTTTCTATTTAGGAGAAACATGTCAACAGTAGCACCTAACACACCAAAAACATCATGGATAAAGGATAACGGCACAACCATATCCATAACCACCGATATTTTTATAGACGAATCTGGCAACTTTTTTGTCGATGAGCTAGGGAATAATCTATTAGACACTGTTTCAACTTATGGTAACGCACTTGCACATTCGTGGAACAAAGATGATGACCCGACAACATCGTGGTCTAATTCGTTTGAAACTACGGCTATAGTGTATACACGTACTACTGTCAGTGGAGACATTCGAGTAACAGAACGTGGCGATACTAGAGTTTCTAATAATTCTGGTGCTAATAAATCGCTACCACACGACTGGGCCATCATAGATAAGACTCCTAATAAATGGTCAAACTCATTTGAAGTCACCACGACTACATCATATCGTACTACTAAGGACGGAAATACGAGAGTTACTATTCAAGGAGACATAAGAATATCTAATCACTCAGATAAGAATCAAAAAGCCAACACAAGTTGGAGTAAGGACGAATACTAATGGCTGACATAACAATTATGGGTCTAACGGAAAATACATCGATTGATAGATCTGCGGACTATATTGAGATAACAGACGCAAGCAATGCCGATAACTCATATCGGTCAAATGTTAATAGTCTTCTTGATATCACGGGAGCGCCAGTCGGCACAACTGATATTCAGACTTTAACAAATAAGACACTTACGGATCCTACGGTATCGTCACCTGTGCTATCAGGTACTGCCACAGGTACCTATACTTTAGGAGGCACACCAACATTCCCTAGTACCGTAGTCACACTTACAGGATCACAGACACTTACAAATAAAGTGTTAACTAGCCCTACTATAACTGCAGCGACTATTTCCAACCCTACGTTAACAGTTGACGCAATATCCGAGTACACCGCAGCAAATGGCGTAGTTATTGATGGAGTTACGTTAAAAGATTCAAATGTAACTAGCACTAATCTTGTAGCGTCTGGCACGCTGGCTGTCACTGGTACTTCCACACTAACTGGTACGGTATCGACAGTTGGTCAATTAAGTGTACAAACCGCATTAGCACCGCCAGCAGCAGGACTTGCCACTGCAGGTATTTTGATGTCATCTACTGCTAATTTAGGCTTTTTCTTTGGGACTGGAGCGCCTACTTTTTCAGCGGCTAAAGGTTCGATATACGTCAATACTACAGCTACTACGACAACTACACGTTTATATATTAACTCAAGCGGTTCAACAACTTGGACTACATTTACGGCGGCAGCATAATGATAACAACATTCAACCAAATAACTAACGAAGCCCAAGTAAGTGCACAAAGCACAAGTGCAACAGAGTTAATTTTAATTAAGCGTGATGCCAACGTTGCTACTCAACGATTCAAGAGTGTTATGACGCGACCGTGGTCTCGTATATCTAAAAAAGCTAATACAGTTGCTAATCAGCAAGACTATCAATTACCTAGAAGTGTTTTACGACCATCTGGCGTTGATTGTCTATATGGAAGCACTTATATCCCACTAATTGAGATTGGTTCAGAGCAAAACTGGAATGCCCTTAATTCTACATTCACAAGTGGAATTGGAACACCTAGATTCTTTTTTCCTAAAGGTAAAGATGTTATATCAGTTTATCCAACACCTAGCACAGCTACTGTTGAGGGCATTAAAGTTTACTACGAGCCAAAGCAGCCACGAATGATGAGTGATGACTTTTCGACTGGCACTGTGACAGTCACTCAAGGTAGTACAACGATAACTCACTCGGCTGCTGGATTCACACCTGAGATGGTTGGTCGCTATTTTTACACAACTGATGGTACCGACGGTAATGATTATCAAATAGTTGAATATATAGATGCTAGTAACTTAACTATAGAAAACTATTATGAGGGTACAAGTGGAGCTGGTAAAGCATTCTTGATAGGAGTTGTACCAGATATTCCCGACGAATATCAACCATCGATAGTAGATTATTGTATGTCACGATTCTACTTAAGACGAGGTAATCGGCAAGCTGGTGCAGATTTTATGAGTTTGTTCCTGGCTTCGTTGGATGAATGTAAAGAAACATATGCTTCACCTACTAGCTCACCTAATATACAAAGTCCATACGACCAGATGTTCAACATGTTTAATAACCCACCAGGCACATTAAGTTAGGAGTTTTATGAAACCAACAATAGTATCATACCAAAACTTCTATGGTGGTATATCTGTCGATGAGAAAGTCGGTATAGATAATTCACACGCCTACTCTAGAGCTGTTGATTTTCGTAAAAAGCCTGGACAATTGTCACCATTGGCCGCGACTCGTCGTATAGGTTCGAATAACATCGTTGATCTTATTCAACAAATAATCCAAATAGATAACGGCACAAGGTATGCCTTAGGTGATTTAGGTAACTTCTACTCAATTGATACTAATAATAACGTAACCGTAAAAGCAAAACTAGACAACGGTGCTGCCGGTATGTTATATCGACCTGACCTACAAGAGATGTACATGTCATCATTAAAAGCTGTTTCATATTATGGTAAGTTCCCAAACCCTGTTATAAGTGTTAATAAATATGCTGAATCAGCTTCAACCGATACGGCGGCTACTTTAACTGGCGGAACACTGACTTATACACTTGGAACTACCATAATAGAGGATGACACACATATTCAGGAGTTTGAATCGGATATTGAGCCACTATCTAAAATACAAGTTAAGGTTGCTGCAAAAGGAACTGGAGACTGGACACTTACTCTACATGATGATGCTAATAATACTCTGGCTACTTCAACAATAACAGCCGCTAATATGACTAATGGTTTAGTAAACTTCACGTCCTCAAGCCAAATCAGGCTTTACGTTAAACCAAGTGCGAGAACTTACCATTTTCACCTAACAAGTACCGTTGCCGACGGAACTGTATATTGTGCGACTTTAAACGATTTGAACACATGTGACTTCACTATCTACGCTGACAGGTTAGTTATACCTAATAATGGCCTACATCCTATCGAACAGTTCTTACAATATGTCTGTATCGGTAATGAAAGGTATTTATCAGTCTGGGAGCCGCTTGCTGATACTCCAAGTAACTTAGAATGGGATCGGCATAGGTTAGACTTTGGACCAGGACAAGAAGCATGCGGTATGGCAATAACTGATGAGTATCTAGTCATAGCTACTGAAAAACGATCGTCTGACGCCACCAAAGATTTCCAACAAGGCCGTTTGTACTTTTGGGACGGATTAAGTGAGACTTATAATTTCTTCATAGAAGTTAATGAGGGTTCACCAGAGGGGCTATACACATATGGCAATATAGTTTATATGATAATCAACGGAGCCTTATATGTATGGCCAGGTGGTAAGAATATTGTTAAGTTAAGAACTTTATTAAATACTGATTCAGAGTTTAGCAGTATATCTGACACGACGCGAGTTTATCCAAATATTATGGGGGTAAGACGTAATATATTAGTATTCGGCTATCCATCACTCACAGGTTCACTCGATATGGAGCATGGCGTATTTAGCTATGGTTCTGTTGATAAAGACTTTCCTACGAGTTTTGGGTATAATTATGAGTTATCTACCGGCACAAAACTATATAATGGCACAGATGCTCTAAGAATAGGCTCGGTTCGTAGTTTCGGAGATGAGTTATATATCTCATGGCGTGATGATACTCAAAAATCTGGGTTTAAGTATGGATTAGATATAGTTGATAATAATTCCACTCCTGCGTCAAGTGGAACATGGGAATCTAGAATATTCGACGCTATGTCAGTGTTTAAGCAAAAGGCTGCAGCTGGTATCAAACTAACTTGTTTTACACTTCCCACGGGCGTAACTATTAGGACTAAATATAGAATAGATAGAGGTGCATGGGTATATCCTGATGATGGAGTGGTCATCACTGGTGGAACTTATACTACACCTGACATACAACTACGGTTCCATGAGATACAAATAGGATTTGATTGGGAATCAACAGCTTCGGTTCCATTCATTGTAACAAGCATGGCACTTGATGTAGACTTACTACAGAATGAAACACCATTTAGTGAGGTTATATAATGAATACAACGGATGTATTTAAACCACAACCAATGAGTTCATACGATTCTATTTCTCAACCTAAACCTAGCATGAATAATATTCAGGGTGTTACTTTGCAGTCCATCCAAGAAAGAGTTATACCACGACAAGTTAGCACTGGCAATAATAGAGGTGAAACTACAGTTAAAGGCTCCTATAGAGTTGTTGACGCCAATGGAATACCTAGAGTGATGATTGGATATAAAAAGAATTCATTATGACGACAGTAAAGAACGAGTATGCAATAAGAATATCTCAGCCAGGACTTGACGTTACAAATTGTGCGGATTATGAATACATATTTAATTCAGATTGGCCTTCTTTACAGATTGCATTTGAAAAGGTTACATCGATCGCCTCTGGTTCAAGCGTGACCGAGCCACATGGTCTTGATTTTCCGCCGCTAACGATGGTCTGGAAACTAGTCAACGGCGTAAGTGTAGGAAGAGTCTTCAGCACCGTTACTTTTGATGCTACTAATGTGTATATAGCAGATACAGTCGATGCTACCGTAACTTATAGCATAAAGTGTTACAATATCGATATTTCAGTAGCATCTAACTATGAACTTATCCAACCACAAGGACGTAGATACCACTATGACCCAGATTATGGTATTAAAGTCTCAAAAGATGGCGCAGATTTAACTTCTAATGATTTAAGAGATTTTATTTTACACTCTCGCTGCCAGTCGCCAGCTATCCTTACAGTCATTCCGACTACCGGCGAAGACATAGCATATACTAATCCAGCAGGATATGCACCGTGGGTTTTAGGGTTCATATCACCAATAGGAAACGATAGTGTTTATCAGTGTTATGCTCCAGGTGGAAACCAAGCGGCCCCAGCTTTTTTCCAGTTGGGCGACACTGCTGTATTATGGGTAGTATTTGGTAGTAGCACTTGCGTTGGCAGCATAATTGTCTTACGCGACCCATTAGTGATACCTGAGCAAGTAGAGGTGACATACTGATGACCGACGGTCCCATAACGGTATCAGCCCCTAACACTTCTACGTCAGGAGTTGATAGCGTAGATGCGATTTTAAACACTCGTTTCCCATTCCATAAACTAGATTCAACCAATAATGTTAGTTTCCAAGTTATAAATATCACGTTTATAAACGAGCCGCCCAACCCAGTTACCCCTACCTCAACAGCTACTTTTTCTGACACCCTAGTATATTCATACCCACACGGATACGAATATACACCATCTACATGGTTCCTCATGTCACTAGACGATTTTGATACTACATTAGGGCCAGAGGGTTCTATGATACTAGTACAGGGACAACTTCCAGGAAGTACTAATGCAAAATTAAATATATATGTTGACGATACAAACATATACTTCTATATTAAAAAAACATGGGGTTATGTATTTGGTACGCCAGATCCAGTAGCCCCCAATATAATTAATACTAGAGTATCAATTAGATCTTATGTTTTTGTTGAGGATTTATCTGGTGAAATGGTACCAGATAATCCTTGATACCCGATTTTATGTGTTATAATGTAATAAAGGCCAGAGCCACTCTAGGCCTATTTTTATTAGGAGAAAATTAATGGATTCACAAACGGCACTATCAGAATTAAAAAACTTCCAAGGGACTCGTAAAAGTTCACAAGATTTATTTTCTCAGGCACAAGGAGAACTTGGCGTTAATGATGCTCGCACTCAACAGTCTAACTTACAAGATATAATTAGAAATACCGAGAAACAGTTAGCGGGTGTTGGTGAATCTGTGGCTGGACGTACTAGAGGTAATTTAGTTACAGAAGCGCAACGCGCTAGACTACAGAACCTAGAGGAAATACCAATTTCTCAAAATTTAGGTACTCAACAAGGGGCATATTCAGATGCCGCACAAAATTATCGGGATCTATTAAGTCAGGCAACTACTCAGGCTGGTATGATGTATCAATCAGACGCCGATAGGCAAGCTGCGTTAGAAGGTAACTATAATAGATTATTTGGACAAGAGACGGCTGCTCAAGAACAATCTCGATGGGAAGCCCAACAAGCCGAAAATACTAGACAATTTAATGAACAGCTAGCTGCTACTGAACGTGAATATCAGAGGCAGTTAGCAGAACAACAAGCTACAAGGGCGCAACAAGCATCCTTGTATGATAGGCAGCTAGCTGACACAAAAACTGCTCAAGAAACTACCGACCGAGAGGCGGCAATACAGGCAGAAGCTGCTAAGATAGCTGCTACTCCAGCCACAACACCTACGGGTGGCGGCGTAACTATTTATGATAAGTTAAATGCTTTCAAAACCGCACCATTACAGACTAAGATTGGTAGCTTATTACCATTATCTGCTGAATATGCTTGGACAAAAGGTGGAGACTTATTAGGCAACATAGGAAAGTGGTTATCAGGGAGATAATATGGCATATACACTAAATGAACAAGATAAACTCGAAGCTCAACAACGAGCGCAACAAATTCTATCAACTCAGCAACCTGCTCAGAAAAAGGGTAACTTCTTAACTAGCTTACTCCCAACTGCGGGTGGTATTCTAGGTGGTATCGGGGGATCGTTCTTAGCACCCGGTCTTGGTACGGCAGCTGGCGGTGCTGCAGGAGCAGGACTTGGTAAAGTATTACAAAACCTATTTGAGGGTAATCAAGATGTTGGCCAAGGTGTGTTAGGGGAAGCTGCCCTAGGAACTCTCGGTGGTGTAGGTAAAGGACTTAGTGCTATTAAAAGTGCGGCTGGAGCATTGAAAGCTGGACAGGGATTATCTAAGGCTGCTCAAGTATTAAAGTTTGGCGTTCCTAAAGTAGCGACTGCTGCGGCTGAACAAGTGGCTAGAAAAGTTGTACCTGGAATGGTAGGAAAGGCTGGTAAAGCCCTTGAAAATATAGGAAGTAAATCTATTGGTTCGCAAAGTCTAATGACAACAGCACAGGCACGATCTAAGGGAATAAATCCAATGCAAGTATTCGGAAATATTAATAAACGTACTGGTTTAACTAATATGAATGATATGGCTGATGTAGCACAAGGTCTAACAGGTAAAAGTGGGTCAACTCTTGATATTCTTACCAGAGAAGCAATCGGAAGTACTAATGGTGTTAAGATACCTAGCCTTACTAAGACAGCGGAGAATTTAGTAGATAATAGCGGTGCATTATTAACATCGGGCCAAAGGAAAGCCGTAATAAGTCAAGCGAACAGAGCGGGTACCAATATGTATGGTGGTGCAAATGGATCATTATCGACTTTAGCTGACCCTAACATCGCTTTAGACCAAGCTAATCTGTTTAGAAGCAATGCAAAACAATTAACCAGTGGATTTAATACCACCTCCCAAGATAAACAACTGGCAAAAGTCTATAACTCATTGGCTTCTACTATAGAAGATTCATTATATAAATCACCTGGAGTTAACGAAAGTATACCTATCTTAGTTAAAGCTGGGTCAGATGACCTAATATTCAAAGCTCGTGATCTAAGGGCTGCTGGAAATGTCACCCAAGCAAAAGCGTATGAAAAGGTAGCCCAAGAATTACGTGGGGTTAAAGATGTTCAAGATCTACGAACATTTAAAAAAGATTTTGTGGATATAAGTAAAATCGATGAAGTTAGCGCACAAGCAGAGGGCGCTCGTGGTATTAATCCTAAAGAATTTAGTTTAAAATCAATAATAGCCAATAATGCTGCTGCCCCTATCGGTGGCAAACTTATCAAAGCCGGTCAGTCACTACAATCTGGTAATATTATGCCTCAAATCGGCCTACCGAATGCTGCTAAAATAGCTGGAACGCAGTTGCTAGGCCGTAGTATGACGGGAACATTGCCAGGTTCGGCTCCTAATCAAGATACATCATCAACAAGTAATCCATTAATGGCCATGTCTGGTCAAACTTCAATTGGAACAACCGCTGGAGTTCCTAATACTCAAAGTCAATCTAGTCAGGCTTATACACAAGAAGCAGTAACTAGAGATATCCAAAACGATCTACAACGTACTGGCGGTGCTAATATGGATAAGTATATTACCTTGTATAATTTCTTGAATCCTAAGACTACCGCAGCGTCAGCGTCTTACAGTAAACCGTCATCTCAACAGTATTCAATGGCCACTGGGGGAATGACTGGTGTCGATCAGATGGCTCAGATGTTATCTCAAGATCCAAGCATATTAACTAAAACTGCCATACCAGGTCAAGAATTACCTATAATTGGTGGATTGATAAGTAATGTTGCTGGAACTGGCACATATAATGCCCAGGCTCAAAATGTGTTAGATTCATTAGCACGTGCTAGAACTGGAGCCGCAATGCCAGCAAGCGAGAAATCATTCTATGAAAGGTTATTACCGCGAGCAGGCGATAGTAATGCAACCGTACAGAATAAGTTAGCAATACTTAAACAAAGTTTCGAACCATTCTTAGGGTATGGTACAACAGATGCCACATCAACTGATGCAGCATCTATATTGAGTCAAATTGGGCTTTAATCTTTAACGATTAATTTAGCGAACTTAGCACCTTTATCCATAATATCTTGGAAGTTAAACGTTATGTCTTTATCTTTTATTTCTAGTCGGTCAGCAATATTTTGTGCGATTCTTGAATAGATAAAGTTACGAGCTGCTTCAGCTTGCTGGATCAAAGCTACCAAAGATGCTATTTCAACAGTTTCTTCTGGTGTTAGGTCGTATTCTTTAGTCTTAACTGCTTTGTTTAATATTGCGTCTTTTTTGCTCATATTATCTCCTTTAATTTATTTCACTTTCAATACCAAAAGTTTTAGTTGCTTCTACTTTTCCCCACGCTTCGATATATTCTTGGTTAGGCATACCATTTTTATAGGGTTGGACTATATCCTTAGCATATCTTTCGCGCATGTCATTTCTAACAAATTCACGATGTAATTGGTGTTCCCGATTAGTGGCTTCGATTGGTTTACCATCGATAAATCTACCATTAATAACTTGGCCGATCATCCTTTTCATGCTATTGTATTACAACTCCGGTATCTTCTTCAGCTGTAAATGATGGTTTTCGGTTATCAACATCTGGTACTGACTCTTTACTTGGAACTACACCTCCATAAGGATTGTATGCTGGGTCTTTAGATAGTTTATTCCTAAGTGCAGCTGATTCATTAACAATATTTTCTAATGGTTCAAAATCGTCTTGTATAAAACTAGGTTCTGGGGTTGATGGTTCATCATAAACATCTACTAATTGACCTGATTTTTCTTGTAAAATTATAAACTCATGTATCTCTTGTGGGCTACCTTGATATTCTTCACCGTCTATAAATACTTTCATCTTTGTTGGCCTTTCACCATATCTATTAACGTGTCATTCGCTTGATCTGAGAATACAATCGTAACAGTAGTTGTGATGAGTTTACCAGCTACAGATGCAGCATTTCGTACAACTTCTTTAATAACTAATGTAGGGTCAATAATACCGGCCTTACGTAGGTCGATTGGCTCATCGGTCATGTTCCGTAGGTCGTAACCACAGCCAACTTCGTGTTCTAATATTTTACCTAGTCGATATTCGGCTTTTTCACCAGCATTTCTCATTAATTCTATAAATAATTGTTGTAGAGC
>Ga0172380_10008420_pt1 | contig 11282 bp, 12 predicted proteins | sample Leawe162metaG_FD_119747 | JGI IMG/M metagenome (GOLD analysis project Ga0172380, IMG submission 119747) | Leachate microbial communities from a municipal landfill in Southern Ontario, Canada - Leachate well 162 metaG | ecosystem: Engineered > Solid waste > Landfill > Unclassified | place... | reverse complement strand
TCTAATGGTGTTGCTCCAGCGATTGAAAATACATCAGTTAATACTTGGTACACGTCTACTTATGTTAGCTCTCCAACATTAATTCCAAGCACGGCATATATTTTATCAAATGTAGGCAAAAATAGTAATGGTGTCTTAAGATATAATGCTGGTGATGCTAACCAAGGTTATGTTGATACAAGTAATAGTTATACTACTCCGAATAATCCTACAGATGCAACAAATAATAACAATAAATACTCCATCTACTGCACCTATGAAGCAGGAGGGGGAGGAGAAACAGCAGTTATCCCCACCCGTCTTTTAATGGGTGTGGGCGGTTGACTTTTTAAAAATACTTTGTTAATGTTAATTTAACCAGACAACTTGGCTGGCGAACTCGGCGAAAACGAAGGCCGGGTATGTTCACATTTTTTTGTGAGCATGCCCGGCTTTTTTGCGTTTATTAATAGTTACTGTCCAAAAGGAACAGAACAGGAGGTCAAAATGGCAGACTTTTTCAAAGATGAACCTCCCCAAGAGGAGGTTGTCGAAGAGGTTGCAGAACCCGAAAAAATTAAGGTAGGGGAGGAGGAATTTACACAGGAGGAACTATCAAGTTTAGTTGGGCTGGGAAAACTCGGAAGGGAAATGGAGGAGAAATACAACACCAAGATTGACCGGGTTTGGCCGGAATATACCAAAACAACCCAAGAGCTTAAGGCCCTAAAAGAAGAAAAGGAAAGACTTGAGGCCGAGAGGGTAAGCCAGAAAGCTAATACTGGGGCAGAGTTAACAGACGAAGAGGTTGCCAAACAGGCAAGAGAACAGGCAAGAAAAATTGGCCTTGCTTTAAGTGAAGATGTTGAAACCAAAGTCTCTCAAAAAGTAATGGAGGTTTTAGCGGCAAGAGATTTGCTAAACGACTGCAAGGACTTTGAGGGTGAACTTAACGGTAAGGACGGCAGGCCAGCATTTAAGACTCAGGAAGTTTTAAAACACATGGACGAAACGGGCATTAAAAACCCCGAAAAGGCATACAAGGATTTATATGAAAAAGAGCTTGACGCTTGGAAAGAGCAACAGATTAAAAAAGCCAAGCCAAGCGGGTTAGTAACCGAAGGAGCATCAGCAGCGGGAGGCAAAGAACCAAGAGAGGTTAAGCCGACAGCGGAAAACTTAGACCAGCTGGTAAGAGATGCCCTAGCGGGTAATATTTGACCTTTGGGTTAATTCTTAAGGTAGAAAGGAGGTGAAAAATATATGGCTATAGTTTTGAGTGATGTAAGCAATGCTTTACAGAAGGTTATCATGCCGTTCATTCAGGACAACTTCCCTAAACAAACCATTTTACTCGACAAAGTAAAAAGGAATAAGGGAGTTACCTTTATGAATGACAACTTCTATGCACCATTAAGAACCGGCAGACATGGCGGAATTGTCGCACTTGCTGACGATGATAATAAATTGGTGACAGGAAAATCGTCAATCGGACAGGCTTCAGTTCCTGTTCGGATTTTGACTGGTACCTTCGATATTTCTAAATTGGCTATTGATGCAACTAAAACAGCAAAGGGTGCAGTGGAAAACCAACTGACCTTCCAGGCTTCAAGTTTGGCATCGGACTTTGCCAGAAGCGTAAACAGGCAATATTATGGTGACGGATCGGGAATTGTGGCGCAAGTCGCTTCTTCCGCCTCCGCAACCGCAGTCAACATTAAGCTTCCGGATACGAGTATTGACGATGGCCATGCTTTGGATAGATATGGCACCGTTAATGGTGACCTTTCTCCTTCCAAATACCTGGCTGCCAATATGTTTGTTGGGGTTGGAACCGCTGGTGCCGCTAAAGGCACTATTTCCTCGATTTCTTCGGGGACCGTAGTTAACTTTACTGGTTCAGTGGCCTCAGTTGCCAACGACTCCATTGGTATTGTCGATGGCTCTCTGGGGGGTTTCGGTACGTCCGAAATCTACGGTCTAGGCCAAGCTTTGTCTTCATCTACCGGTACTTCTTTATATGCAGGAGTTGCTAGAAGTACGACTGGTTGGACACCGCAGTTTGGTTCAACCTCCGAAGCGCTTACCCTTTCGGCAATGGAGGATAAATACCTCGCCGCTAAAGAGTATGCCCAGATGGGAGATCAATATGCGGTTTTCGTTAACAAATCCCTTTATAAGAAATACGCCGACATTTTAACGGCGATGAGAAGGACTGTTAATGAAACCGACCTGTTGGGTGGATGGACAGGGTTAGAGTTTGCGGCAGGTGCAGGTAGAGTAGGAGTTTTCTTGGACTATGATGTTCCGGACGGGGATGTCTTGATTGTCAACTTGGATTCTTTGACCGTGTGTCAGGTTTCTGATCTTGACTGGATGGAATCTCCTAATTCAGGAGCTTTAGTAAGAACAACCGACTACATTACCTATCAGGCAACAATGGTTTGGTTTACCAATCTTTTGTGTCTGTGCCCGGCGGCAAATGGTCGTTTGACTCAGAAGACTGATTGAGTCTAGGGTTTGGCGGCTTTCCTTAGTAAAAAAACCGCCAAATTTAAAAATGAAAATAGGCGAAATAAATCCAAAAGATAAGAAGTTCTGGCCGGATAAACCAGACCCGGGATTCAGCCCAGAACGGAATAAGCAGATAGTTGATAAAACTATTGCTAAATACGAGGCAATGCGAAAAGCCAGACAAAAAGAGTTTGGCGAACAGCTAGGAGAAAGAACAGATGCCATTGCTTCATATTTGGCAGGAGGACAAGGAGCACATAAGGGTAGAAGTTTAGAAAGGTATTTTGGCAGAAGATATTTAGCGCATTTAAGGGGTGAGGACATAGTTAATGAGATTAAAAACAGAATAATGTTTGGTAGTCAAAACGATATTAAAAGAGTAATTGAAACGAAAATAAGTGTCCAGAAAAAGAAAAAATCTAAGGTTTAACAATGATATTCGTCTTAACCTGGACGAACTTTGCCGAGTAGCGGGAATAGAACCAAGACAAAAAATAACAATGAGGAGATATATAGAAAAAAAATTAAAAGGGGGTGAGCGTTAATATGAAACAATTAGTAGGACTTGAAAGATCACAACCATATTTAGCTTTGGGCGGAAAAATTAAACCGACAGAGATGGATGTCATGTGGCAGTATGTCATTATGAAGCCTTCTGTCAGCGACAGCGCTGTAATGAATACTGCAAACGGAACTTCTTTAACAGGAACAGTTACCTTGGCTTATCCTGATTATCCGCGCTCTCTTTGCTATAAGTTTACGGATGCCACCGGAACAACCTGTATTTCAACTGCAACCATTTATGGTAAAGACCAGTTTGGAAATACAATAACCGAGGCAATTGTGCAAACACAAACGGGGACATCGACAACCAACGGAACAGCAGTTTTTGCCTATGTTGGAACGATTACCCTTGGTCACGCAAATGCAGCGGCAGGAGATGCCCATCAAATCGGTTATGCCATTGGAGCGGCAACGGCCACCTTTGGATTACCGTTAAAGTGTGGAACGGCGGCGGATATTAAAAAAGTTACTTGGGTAGACAACGCTGTGGTTACCCCGGGTACAGCAACATTTGTTGCGTCTGTTAATGGGTTAAAGTTTGGAGCAGCTATTTCAGCGGAAGACGATTACATCGTCTTTTACAAGCCAAACTACAGGGTGAACGATGATGAACACTGCAGTATGGCAAGCGAGGCAAGTATTGCTTGAAGTGTTTAGTTAATAAACATTTGCTTGGTTGGAGGTGAGGCCTTTCCGCATTCTCCAACCAGGAAAGGAAGTAAATGAATAATTTAGATAGCACACTGAAAACTAAATCGGAGTTTGAAGGTTTACATTTAGGCACGGCAAAACAGAACGGGGAACAGTTCTGGTATGTAGGGAAAGAAAGTGATTTTAACGACTTAACGAAAGAAATCTTTGAGATTAAGCCATATGACAATTTCTTTACCAAAAAGGATATGGTGATTGTTGATGCGGGGGCATACATGGGAGATACCGCTTATATTTTTAATCCCCACGCCAGCAAGGTGTATTCAATTGAGCCTGACAAAAGAGCTTTCGAGTGTCTTAAGAGAAATATTGAAATTCACAAGCTCGACAAAGTAGTTCCGATAAACAAAGCCCTTTTGGGTAGAACAGGCCCAGCAAGGCTTTATGCTACCGGAAATGAGACTACAGGAGCCTGCACGATACCTTTTAGAGCCGGTTCCCTTGGTTGGGATGTTGAGGGAATTGCCTTTGATGACTTGTGTGAACAAAACAATATAGACCACATTGATTTGCTAAAAATGGACACAGAGGGGTCTGAGTATGGCGTTTTTCGGTCAGAAGGCTTTGCTAAAATGGCGGACAAGATAGACACAATTGTTTTGGAAGCCCATCCGTTTTTTATACCCCTTGGGGAAGGCGGGACGGTCTGGGAAATTCCCTATTTATTAAGTAAGTTTGGTTTTATAACCAAAATCCAGAAACAGAAGCTTGCTTACTTTGTAAAAATGACTTTTGCGGACGGAAGACAGGGGATGTTGCAAATGTACATATTTGTGGCTAAAAGGAGGTGGGAATGAAAAAAGCAGTTTTTTATTCAATAGCGGATGAGAAAAATATCGGTTATGCCAAAAAGATGCACAACTCGCTTGTAAAATTTCATCCCGATATTCCCCATATAATTTTTACCGAAAAAGACTTTGGCTGGATTGAAGACCCGAAAAAGTTTTATCGGATGTATGCAATTTTCGGAGAAAAACTATCAAAAGAATATGAACTGGTGATGCAGATTGATGCAGATAGTATCGTTTGTGGGGACTTAGACCATATTATCAACGATGACAGCTATGAGGTTGGGTGTGTTCTAAATAACAACACCATTGATCCTCGGCTTTCAGTTTTTCTTGTGCCCGCCGAGTATTACGTTAATGCCGGTTTTCTGGCTGTTAGAAGTCAAAGATTTTGGAGTTGGTGGGCAAAGTTAAACTACACGCCATATTTTGATTCCATGCAGTTTGTGGAACAGGATATGTTGAATTTAATTGTCCATTTTGGAGATTTAAAAACCAAAGTATTTGATATGTCTGACAAATGGCACGGCCTTATCAGTAAAGGATTATGGAATAGGTTTGAATTAAGGGGGGACGACATTGTTCTTCCGGCAACTGATGAGGTTTGCAAAGAAGACAAAACCATAAAAATAATCCATTGGGCGGGAGGAAATGTACCTAAATTTAACTTTAGAATTTCCTTCAAGCCAGAAGTTGTTAATAGACTGGAATATTTAACAGGAGAGGCAAAATGAAAGAAGAAAAAGATAGAAGGTTAAGAATTTTCTGGAGCAGCAACGCTCCTTGGACAACCTCGGGTTATGGAGTCCAGACTGGTGAGTTATTAAGCCGGTTTGTTAAAGATGGCTGGCAAGTGGCCTGTGGGTGTTTTTACGGCCTCGAGGGGGCAGAAATAAACTATCAGGGGATACATTGTTACCCTAAAATGGCGGCAATGTATGGCGATGATGCCTGTGTTTATCACGCTCAGGACTATAAGGCAGATGTAACTTTTACTTTTCAAAACATCTGGCCGATGGATTCCCAGTTTTTTCCGAGAATGAAAAACTGGATACCATATATTCCTGTTGAACACTACCCTCTTGAACAGGCAAGTTATGAAAGATTAAAAATGGCCTACAGAATATTATCTTTTTCCAAGTTTGGGCAGAAGGCAATTGAGGAGGCCGGACTGTTTAGCACTTTGATAGAAGAAGCGGTGGATACGGAGATTTTCAAGCCAATGGACAAAATCGAGTCCAGAAAACAGCTTGGTATTCCCGAAGATGTTTTTCTGTTTGGAATGGTGGCGGCCAATAAAGATAACCCGCCCAGAAAGTCATTCCAGCATGCTTTAGACGCTTTAAAAAAACTGAAAGACAACCATCCAGAAAAACGGATTGGAATTTTCTTTCAAACGCTTTTACAGCAACAGGGAGGCTTTCCAATTCATGAATACGCAAGGCATTTAAAAATCGAAGGGGATATTTGGTTTCCGCCTCCATATCAGATGATGTACAAATCACCCCATCCGGTAGTGGCAAGAATTATGAATACTTTTGACTGTTTGATAAACGCTTCTGCTGGCGAAGGGTTTGGACTTCCAATTGTTGAAGCCCAAAGTTGCGGAGTGCCGGTAATAGTAAACGATTGGACAAGTATGCCCGAACTGGTAGTTGAAGGAGAAACAGGTTTAATTTGCAAGCACGGATTTGAAAGATGGGCCCCAATAGGCGGATACTCCGCAGAACCCGATTTAGATAGTTTATACGATTGCATGGAAAGGATGTACTCTTCTGGCAGGGAAAAGATGTCAGACGCGTGCAGGGGGCACATATTAAAAAATTACGATATGGACACTCGTGTCAGGGAACAATGGATTCCGTTCCTTGAAGAGATACAAAAAGACATATTGAAGTAAGGAGGTGGTCAGTTTATGGCAATGACAAAAAAATCAAGCCAAGACCATTTAGCAGCGTCTTTTGGACAAATTGACGAAGCAATAAGGTCAAGAACAGGCAATGATGTTTTACTGGTCGGTGGAGTCATGGAGGGAACAGCCACGGCAGTCGAACATGGTGATGCGGCAATGATGCATTTTGATGCTAACCAGAATTTAATGGTTAATGTTGTTGAGGGCGAAATTGTTGCCTCACTAGGAACAGTTGGGGTTGTTGAGGCAGGAACTATAACCAAAGTTTCTTCTGTCGCCAATGTTGTAACCGGAACGGTGGCCGTAGTTAGTTCGGTTGCCAATTTAGTAACTGGAACAGTAGCCAGAGTTACCGAAGTGGCTAATTTAGCAGCGGGAACAATCTCTGTCTTAAATGATGGAACAGTTGCTTCAAATCAAGTTTCTGTAACAAGAGGAACAGTAACAATTGCGTCCAGCGACAGCAATGCTGCGGGGACAACAACTGTAGAGATAAATGGCCTTATGAGGGGATTGACCTTTGTTACTCCCGACATGGAGGACACGGACTCAACAGATTTGTCTCTATACGATTCTTATGGTTATCTGATTCATTCATCTGGAACAGTAGCAGAACTCGGAACAACAATTGTTTATTTTGGGGGAACGGCATTAGACAGACCGCTTTTTGGAACAACTACAGTTATAGCAACGGCTGAGGGAACACAAAGTGCAGCAAGAGATGTTGTTTTTACAATCAAGGCAACCAGATGATTAGAGTAAGAGACATTAAACCAAGTTTGGAAGTGAAAAATGTTAGACCAAATATGAGTGTTGGTAATACAAAACCAAACTTGGGAGTAGTTTCTGACATTAAACCAAATATGTCGGTTTCTGAAACAAAACCCAGAATGTCAACAATTAATGGGGAAACAGAAGTTTATTACGACTATGAAATACCGAGAATAAACAAGTTGTATTACAGCCATGACTTGTATCTTAAAAACCAGTTATATTACATACCTTACAGAAAGGTAAGAAGCTAATGGCAAACACGGGAACAACAGCATATCCAGCCGCACTTGATGATTTTACCAATGTCGGAACGGCGACTTATGAAGATGACGCAGGTTTTGGACATACTGATTTGCACAATCAAGCCCATGAGGCAATTGAGGCGATTGAGTCGGTTATGGGGACTACGGCAGGAACTTCAGTTTTAAAAAATGTTTCAGCGGGGCAGTTTGTAGCGACAACTGGTGATATTCCGGTTAAAGCAAGCGGGGCAGAAATTGATACTGGGACCGATGATGCCAAGTTTGTTACCGCCAAGGCGATTACGGACAGCAAGATTACTCAGAATGACAAAGAGCAGACGCTCACAAACAAGACTCTGACCAATCCTACGATTAACTTCACCGACAAGGCTTCGAATGTCAACGTCAAGGCTAGTGCCTATCGCAACGCCGCCCTAAACATAAACGACCAAACGTGGACAGAGGTTGTCTGTGACGCTGAGCTTTACGATGTGGGAGAAGACTTCAATGTGGCAAACGGTCGTTTTACCGCTCCGGTGGCAGGATACTATCTCGTGTCAGCTTATCTGTCTCTACAGGCGCCAGGCGACCAGAAAAGGATCATCCTCGGAATCAGCAAAGATGGAAGCAATGACCCTGCCTACCGTGCATATACGACTGCAAGTGGGACGAACGACCACGGATTAGTGCTATCTAGAATTCTCTACCTGACGGTTGGACAGACCGTCTCTCTCTGGGTTTGGCACAATGCCGGAGGTGCAAAAGGGCTCAACACCGGCGACTCAGGCAGATATACCGGAATCGACGTACACCTGCTCTCGGTCTAGTATCAGGTCGATGGTCGTTTCGTATCTTTTGTGAGAAGAAGATATAAAAAAGCAAAAAAGATATGAACAACGGAGACAAAGTAACTAACTAACATAACCAAGGAGAATTAAATGCTAATTAAATGCGAAAACAATTTACCGGATAACTCTTTAAAAACTTATCTCGCTTACCCTGAAGTAGCGGGAACGGGGGTTTTAAGGTGGAAAAGCTATAACGGGTTTTCTGCTTCTTGGGGATTACAAATCGGAAATACGGGCGAGGAAAAAAGCGAGATTGTTCTTTTGGGGACAGCGGCGGTTACGGGAACGGCGGGAACTTTAACTGCCAATACCCGTTTTGACCACCCGGCCGATACCCCAATTTACGGAATTATCTATAATCAGGTGGTTTTTGAACGCTCAACTGATGGTACGGCGGGAACAGCCGCTCCAATAACAGACGGAACGGTTACCATTACTCCAGACAGTCAATTCACGATTTTCAATGATACTTCCGGCTCGGCTTCTTATGCCTATAAAACATATTTCAGGAATTCTGTTTTAAACCAGACGACCACTGAGTCCGACTGGCAAACTTCGGCAGGTTTTAAGATGTATTCCTTGGGAAGTATCAGAGAGAGGATTAAGAGCAAACTGCCAAAAGCAGACTTTGTTACAGACAGCGAAATTGATGGATGGGTCAACGAATGGTTAGAGGCGATGACTAACGGAGCCATTGATGTTAATGAAGATTACGCCATTGGAACGACAGAGATTGCTTTCTCGGGTACAGCCCAAGAGGGAACAATAACTGCTGAGGATTTTAAACAAGTAAGAAGGGCTTGGTACACGGAAAATGGGACGGACGCATATCAAATGACCAAACAGGAAATGACCGGCTTTTATCCCAATGAGGTTTTTAACGAAAGCCATCCTTACTATTATATGAAAGGGGACAACATAATCGGCAGAAATCCCCACACCAGCACAGGAACAATCCAGCTTGCTTATTACAAGCTAAATCCGATTCTTGATAGCGATGGCGATTCATTACCTGTACCCATGAGGGGATATAGCACTTCTTTCGTTAAATGGGGGCTGGCTCAAGCAAAAAGGAAAGACAATAAGGAGCAGGAGGCGGTTCAAATGGAGCAGGACTGCCGTGTTGATTTGGATAGATTCAAAAAAGAACTAACCCCGAGAAATAAATCAGGGCCGACATATATTGATGTAGTTGAAGAATTTGGAGAAGGAGAAGAACCCTTTTTCTGGTAAAGGTTTCTTTAATAAATGATTTATCGGTGTCTAAATCTAGGTTCATTAAACCTAAAAGTATCCCCATTTCTCCATAAAGATGGGGACTTGCTTCGTTGTGTTAATTTTGAGAAAGACCAGGTGGGGGCTTTAAAGAAAAGGCCTGGTTATGTAACCTATCTAGGCACGGCTAACGGAAGCACTCCCTTAGATTTGTTTACCTGGCAAAAAGATGACGGAACAACTTTTTATAATTACCGTAATTCCGGCGGCCTTTTATACTACTCTGCTCAAGGAACAAGCGAGTGGACGCTTTGTGGAAATGGGACTGTAACAGCAGATAAGCATATTGGCCACGCCGTCCTCGAAAATACATTGATTGTAGGGCAGGCTGGTGGCACTACAAGGCACACAACCAGCGGAACTGCCTTTACTGATACAACATCAGCCCCGGCAGAAGAATTTTTGGTTTCTAAATATAACAGGATTTGGGCAGGAGGGACTTCTTCTAACTGGTATTATTCTACCGCTGGAACTCCTACCGACTGGACTTCGGATTCTTCGTCAATCAAAATCCCAGGGGCGGGTAAGGTTCATGGTGGATTTGTGGCTAACGACAAGATAGTAGTACCAAAAAATTCGGGCATGATGTTTACCTATGACGATTACAATTTAAGACAGGTTCCAACAGATATGGGGCCGTCTTCTCCCTATTCTTTGGCACAGAGAGAGGATTACTGGTTTTCTTTAAACAGGTTAGGGTTTTTTGGCTATTCTGGAGATAGGCCGAAAATCATCTCAAACCCGATTGAAAAACAAGTTTATAATGACGCTGATACAGGAATAGCGGGAACTTCCTTTGATTCTGCTCCTGGAGGGATTTATAGGTACGATTATTTTTGTGCTGTAGGTTCAGTAACGGATGATTTTACCAACGAAACTGTATCAAACTGTATCGAAAAGTATGATTATCAACTAGACGAATGGTCTAACTATTCTTTTTCAAACTTTCCGACCGCCTTTAATACTTATAAAGACGCAAACGGGGATGAAAAGTTTATCTTTGGGGCTTCTGGCGGGCAATGTTATACTTTCGGAGGCACGGCCTTGTCCGATAACGGAAACCCAATCGAATCAATAGCGGAAGGGTTTTTACACTTTGGAGAGCCTGAAATAGATAAATATTTTACCGAATTGTGGGCTTTTTCTTCCCCTGGGTGCCAGGCAACACTCCAGATAGCTATTTCCGATACCTTTAACCGAAATTCCCTAAATTGGCAAAACGTAGGAAGTTTGTCAAGCGGATGCAAACACTTTGGTTTTCCGCCTCAATCAAGGGGTAAATTTTTGTTCTACAGGATACATGAATTTTCCAAAGACTCAAGATTTACCTTTTATGGATTTGCGGTTAATTTGGAAGGAATAGGAGCAAGAAGATGAAATCATACGAAGATATTGGCCTTGACAGCAGTTTAAGAAAGATAGGGGGCATAGCCTCAGAAGAAAGAAGGAATGTTAGTGCTTATGACTTTGGTGTAAATTACCAATTGCCAACTGGGGGATTAAGCTATACCCAACTTAACCCCGCCTCGAGGCCACATTCGGCAATAGTTACTCTAAGCAAAAAACAGGGAAGTTTCGACAATATTCAAGCGGCGATTAATCATGTAAATAGTTTAGGCGGCGGGACTGTCTTTATTAAGGCCGGAATTTATGTTTTATCTTCTGATTTAACACT
>Ga0172380_10008419_pt1 | contig 11283 bp, 11 predicted proteins | sample Leawe162metaG_FD_119747 | JGI IMG/M metagenome (GOLD analysis project Ga0172380, IMG submission 119747) | Leachate microbial communities from a municipal landfill in Southern Ontario, Canada - Leachate well 162 metaG | ecosystem: Engineered > Solid waste > Landfill > Unclassified | place... | reverse complement strand
TCCCGAACAGGACCGTGAAACGCCTTTGCGCCGATGATAGTAGGCATTGCGCCTGTGAAAGTAGGTCAGCGCCAGACTCCCCAATATTCCAAAGCCCTCGTAAGAGGGCTTTGGCGTTTATGGGGTTGTTGGTTTGGGAGGGGGCGTAGGCTTCTTCTTTCGCCGCGCTGCATGCGGCTTGGGGTGGCTGAACTTCTGGCGCAGTTGCGCCAGCTCTGCCAGGCGTACGGCGACCTGGAAATTGACCGTGCCTTGCGCAACTTCTCCATTTTCGTCGGCTTCACCGGCCGGTGTCCCGGTCAGCAATTCGATCGCCTCGTCTATGCTGCCCACCGCCCAAATTCTGAAGCGGCCCTGGCGCGCCGCGTCGACGACGTCCTGGCGCAGCATGAGATTGCAGACGTTGGCGGCGGGAATCAAGACGCCCTGTTCGCCAGACAAGCCTCTGGCCTGGCAGATGTCGTAGTAGCCTTCGATCTTCTCGTTGATTCCGCCCACCGGCTGCACCACGCCGAATTGGTTGACCGAGCCTGTCACCGCCAGCCCTTGATTGATGGCCAGGTCGGATAGCGCCGAAAGCAGGGCAGCGAGTTCGGCCAGAGAGGCGCTGTCTCCTTCGACGCCACCATAGGACTGTTCAAACACCAGGCTGGCCTTGAGCGACAACGGTGTGCTCCAGCCAAAGCGGGCCGCCAGGAAAGAAGAGAGGATCAACACGCCCTTGGAATGGATCGGCCCGCCGAGCTCCACTTCACGCTCGATGTCGATGACCTCTCCATCGCCCATGCGCACCGTTGCCGTGATGCGCACCGGGTGAGCAAAGGTCGCCGCGCCCACCGACACGACGGCGAGGCCGTTGATCTGGCCGACGTGGTGACCCTCAGTGGCGATCAGCATTTGCTCGCGCAGGATCTCGTCCTGGCAGCGGCGCCGGATGCGCTCGTGGCGCCGGCGCTGGGCTTCTATGGCCGCCTCCACATGCTCACGTTCGACCAGGGAGGCGCCGGCCTTGGCGGCGTAGTGATCGGCCTCGCGCATCAGGTCGTCCAGCGGACGTGTCCTGCTGGTCAACCGCTCGGCGTCGCCGGACAGGCGCGACGCGTGCTCGACGACGCGGGCCACGGCGCTCGCTGCGAAATGGTGCAGCCCCTCGCGCCTGGCCAGCGTGGCGACTAGGCGGGCGTAGTGACCAACGGCCTCGGGTGTGCGGGGGACCTCGCTCTCCATCTCCGCGCTGATCTTGAACAGCGCCGGGAATTCCGGATCGTATTGCGACAACAGGTGGTGGATTAGGCGTTCGCCGATCAAGACCACCTTGAGCGTGAGCGGAACGGGTTCGGGATCCAGTTGCACGGTGCTGGTGATGCCGATCAGTTCGGAGAGGGATTCGATATGCACTTCGCCCGCTTTGAGCGTGCGCTTGAGCCCTTCCCAGGCGAAGGGCTGGGAGAGCAGCTTGAGGGCGTCGAGCACCAGGAAACCGCCGTTGGCACGATGCAGCGCGCCGGACTTGATCAAGGTGAAATTGCTGACCAGGGTGCCCATGTGCACCATGTGCTCGATGCGGCCGAACAGGTTTTGTAGCGTCGGGTGGTCCTCGTATACCACCGGTCGCCTGGCCTCGGCTGAATGCTCGACGAGCAGGTTCACCAGGTAGCGCTGGACGGAGATGCCACCGCCAGGGAAACCCGCCTCGGACTCTTCCTCGGTCCTGCTCGATGCGCGCAGCGACTCGCCGCTCTCGGTGATGTCCTGCATCACCGCGTTGAGATGGTCGGCGACCTTGGGCAGGTCGGCGTAGCTGGGCTTGAGCTCCTCGATCAGGTGGCCGACCGCGAGCCGCAGCGCTTCGCGGCTGGCCTCCTTGATGCGGTTCTGAAGTTCCCGCCGCCAGCGAGGGAACTCGTTCATCAGCTTGTGCAACTGTTCGTAGAAGCCCTCTATGCGCTGCGCCAGGTCCTTCTGCTTCTCCTCCGGCAACTTCGCGAACTCTTCTTGCGCATAGGTCTCCTCATCGCTCTTCAGCGGCGCGAAGGCGAAACCCTGTGGGGTGCGCAGCAGAGCGACGCCGCCTTTCGCCGATTCCTGGCCGAGGCTCTGCAGAGCGGCCTCCTCGCGGCGCTTCTCCTCGATCTGCAGGGATTCGATTCGACTCCGGTATTCGTCGCTGTCGAAGGCCGCGGCGATGGCCGGCCCCAATTCGCCGACGAAGCGCTGCATGTCGTCGCGTAGGCGGACGCCGCGGCCGCAAGGCAGGCGCAGCAGACGCGGGCGCGCCGGCTCAACGAAATTATTGACGTAGCACCAGTCCGCCACCTGGTCGCCCTTGCTGCGCTCGCCCTCGAGCAAAGCGGCGGTGATGGCGTGGCGGCCACTGCCGGTCTCACCGAGGACGAACAGGTTGTAGCCCCTGTGCTGGATGTCTATGCCGAGCTGCATGGCCTCGATCGCGCGCAGGTGCAGCCGCGCAGGATCGAAATCGGGCAGGGCCTCGGTGCTGGCGAAGCCTAGCGCCGAGGCATCGGCAGGCGTGTAGAGGACTTGCGGCTGGAGCGGCGGGCGCATGGGATGACTTTTTAGAGAAGTACCATATTATCCCTGTGAACGAGAACGTCCTCGTCTAAGTAACCCAATATGGCCTTGATCTCGCTGGTGGCGCGGCCGGCGATACGGCGCGCCTCGCTCGCCGAGTAATTGGCCAGGCCGCGGGCGACCTCCTTGCCCTCGGGGCTGCGGCAAGCGACGGCGGCACCGCGTTCGAATTCGCCGTCGACGGCGATCACGCCTATGGGCAGCAGGCTGCGCCCGTCCTGCAGAGCGCGCACGGCGCCAGCGTCAAGATGCAGGCTGCCGGCGAGCTGCAGGTGATCTGCCAGCCATTGCTTGCGCGCCGCCAGCGGCGTCGCCGTGGCGTAGAGCAGCGTCCCCACTTCCTCGCCGTGGGCCAGCCTGAGCAGCGCATCGGCCTCGCGCCCGTTGGCAATCAGCGTGTGGGCGCCGCTGCGCGCCGCACGCTGTGCCGCGCGCACCTTGGTGATCATGCCGCCCTTGGCGATGCCGCTGCCAGTGCCTCCCGCCATCGCTTCATAGCTCAGGTCATCGGCGCGTCCCTCATTGATCAGACGGGCCGTGCTGTCGCTGCGCGGGTCGGCGGAGAACAGCCCGGACTGATCGGTGAGGATAATCAGGGCATCGGCTTCGATCAGATTGGCGACCAAGGCGCCCAGAGTGTCGTTGTCGCCGAACTTGATCTCGTCAGTGACGACAGTATCGTTCTCGTTGATGATGGGCACCACGCCGAAGTTCAGCAAGGTGAGCAGCGTCGAGCGGGCGTTGAGATAACGCCCGCGATCGGCGAGATCTTCGTGGGTGAGGAGCACCTGCGCCGTTACCAGTCCGTGCTCTGAGAAGCAGGTCTCGTAGGTCTGCGCCAGACCCATCTGGCCGACCGCCGCCGCTGCCTGCAACTCGTGCATCGCCTGCGGGCGCGTGGCCATGCCGAGGCGCTGCATGCCGGCGGCGATGGCGCCGGAGGACACCAGCGCGATCTCCCTGCCCTCCGCGCGCAACAGGGCGATCTGGCGCGCCCACTCGGCGATCGCGCCCTGGGCCAATCCCGCGCCGTTATCGGTGACCAAGGCGCTCCCCACCTTGATCACCAGCCTGTGCGCTTCAGCTATGCGCCGCCGCATCTTCCTCATCTTCCCTAGGCTCCGCAGCGGCAGGCTGGGCATCAAGGTAGTCCATGATGGCAAAACACAACTCGCGACAGCCGGCGCCGTTGATCGCCGATATGGTGAAGTGTCTTTCCACCTTACCATAGGCGGCGACCAGGCCGGCGACTCGTTCTTCGCGCTGGTCTTCTGGCAGCAGGTCGATCTTGTTGATCACCAACCAGCGCGGTTTTTCGAACAGCGCCTGATCATACTTGCGCAATTCCTCGAGTATGGCGTGGGCGTCGCGCGCAGGATCCGCATCCGGGTCGAAGGGCGAGATATCCACCAGATGCAGCAACAGGCGGTTGCGCTGCAAGTGGCGCAGAAAGCGGTGGCCGAGGCCGGCGCCGTCGGCGGCGCCCTCTATCAGCCCCGGTATGTCGGCGACGACGAAACTGCGCCGCTCGTCGACGCGGACCACGCCGAGATTGGGGTGAAGGGTGGTGAAAGGATAATCGGCGACCTTGGGTTTGGCCGCTGATACCGCGCGGATGAAGGTCGACTTGCCGGCGTTGGGCAGGCCGAGCAGGCCGACATCGGCGAGCACGCGCAACTCCATCATCAGCTCGCGCTTCTCGCCCTCTTCCCCCGGCGTGCATTGCCGCGGCGCGCGGTTGGTGCTCGACTTGAAATGCAGGTTGCCGAGACCACCCTTGCCGCCGCGGGCGATGAGTGCTCTCTTGCCATCGGTATCGAGATCGGCGACCAGTTCGCCGCTGACCGCATCGCGGATCACCGTGCCCACCGGCACCGAGAGCACCATGTCGTCGCCGCCCTTGCCGTAGCAGTCCGAGCCCTGTCCGTTCTCGCCGCGCTCGGCGCGAAAGACGCGCTTGTAGCGGAAGTCGATCAGGGTGTTGAGATTGCGGTCGGCCACCGCCCAGATGCTGCCGCCGTGGCCGCCGTCGCCGCCACTCGGACCGCCGCGCGGAATGAACTTCTCGCGGCGAAAGCTGGCCACGCCATTGCCGCCGTCGCCGGCAAGGACTTCAATCTGCGCTTCATCGAAGAATTTCATTGCGAATCTACCGTGGTCCCAAAAGCAAAAAGCCCTACCGCGAGGGCAGGGCTTTCGCGGTGTTGCCGGAAGACTTTCTCAGGCAGCGGGAGCAACGACGGCGGCGGGAACGATGACGACCGTCTTGCGATTCTTCGGGCCGCGCACCGTGAACTTCACCGTGCCATCGATCTTGGCGAAGAGGGTGTGATCCTTGCCCATGCCGACGTTGTCGCCGCCGTGAAAGACCGTGCCGCGCTGGCGCACGATGATGCTGCCCGCGGAAACCAATTGGCCGCCGTAGCGCTTGACGCCAAGACGCTTGGAGTGTGAATCGCGGCCATTGCGCGAGCTGCCGCCTGCTTTCTTGTGTGCCATGAATAGGCTCCTGTGTTTACCGTTTAGGCGGCGATGCCGCTGATCTCGATCTCGGTGAAGTTCTGGCGATGGCCCTGGTGCTTCTGGTAGTGCTTGCGCCGACGCATCTTGAAGATCTTGATCTTGGGACCGCGACCGTGGGCGAGCACCTTGGCGGTGACTCGTGCGCCGGCTAAGAGAGGCGTGCCAATGCTGACCGATTCGCCTTCGCCGACCATGAGCACCTGGTCAAGAGTGATTTCCGCACCCACGTCCGCCGGTATCTGTTCTACTTTAATTTTTTCGCCGGCGGAAACGCGATACTGTTTGCCACCGGTTTTTATGACCGCATACATGTTGGGCTCCACTGAGCATTGCAAAGAACCGCGCATTTTACAGTGAATGGCCCCTCTGGTCAAAGGCAATTTTGCCGGCTTGACGCCAGCCGGGGTGCCGCCTAAGATCGCCGCTTTTCGCCGGGAACTCCTCGTGCCCCTGTCGCCGCTGCAAGCCCTGATAGCATCCGACATGGCCGCGGTCGATGGCGTCATCCGGGCGCGTCTGCATTCCGATGTCGTCCTGGTTCGCCAGGTCGCCGAGTACATCGTCAGCAGCGGCGGCAAGCGCCTGCGTCCGGCCCTGGTACTGCTGACCGCCGGCGCTCTCGGCTACCGCGGCGTCCATCACCACGAATTGGCGGCCGTGGTCGAATTCATCCATACCGCGACCCTGCTGCACGACGACGTGGTCGACGAATCGGCTCTGCGCCGCGGCCGCGAGACGGCGAACGCGCTGTTCGGCAACGCCGCCAGCGTGCTGGTCGGCGATTTCCTCTATTCGCGCGCCTTTCAGATGATGGTTTCGGTCGACGACATGCGCGTCATGCGCATCCTGTCCGACGCTACCAACATCATCGCCGAAGGCGAGGTGATGCAGTTGATGAACTGCCACAATGCCGACGTCGCGGTCGACCAGTATCTGCAAGTCATCCGCTACAAGACCGCTAAGCTGTTCGAGGCGGCGGCGCGATTGGGTGGCATCCTCGGCGGGGCGGCGCCGGAGGTGGAAGAGAGCCTGGCCAGCTATGGCCTGCACCTGGGCACCGCCTTCCAGTTGATCGACGACGTGCTCGACTATTCCGGCGAAGAGGCGACGACGGGCAAGCATCTCGGCGACGATCTGGCCGAGGGCAAGCCTACGTTGCCGTTGATCCACGTCATGCTCCACGGCAGCACGGAGCAGGCGGCCTGCGTTCGCGCCGCCATCGAAACAGGCGGGCGCGACGATTTCGCGACGGTCCTCGCGGCCATCCGTGCCACCGACGCCCTTGACGTGACGCGGCGCCATGCCCAGACGGAAAGCGAGCAGGCCATCGCTGCGCTCACGGTGCTCGAGCCTTCAAGCTACAAGGAATCTCTGCTACAATTAGCGCGCTTTGCAATTGCGCGGGATCATTGATTCATACCCGAGATGCTGCAGATAGCGCGCAAGAGCAGGTCGGTTTCAGTCGGCAAGAAGTCTCCGTCGTTCTGTTGATTGTCTCCTCGGGGTGTAGCTCAGCCTGGTAGAGTACTGCGTTCGGGACGCAGGAGTCGGAGGTTCGAATCCTCTCACCCCGACCAGAAAATATCCCCGCGTTTGCTTGGACGAGATCGAGGTACATCGATGACGTCGGCCATTGCGGCCTAGCAAGCGAGCGCCGCCCTTTGAATTCCTCGTTGGCGATACTCGCCGGACCCAAGGCGCTGCGCATCCTGCGCGGTTGAAGGCATCAGCGCATTTCAGGAAAAGCGTAGACCCGATTCCAGCATGACGCCCTAGAGCAGACGCGGCGCTGTCACCATGGGATCGGCGCACAATCGTTCGATGGCGGCGAGCGCTCCCTTGGTGGCGCCCACCAGGCGCGCGTGCGCCAGGAAGCGCTCGAGAAGCTTGTCCAGCGGATAGTCGTATTCCTGCCAGCTATCGCGGAAGTCGCGATCGGAAAGTTGCTGCAGCACGAGCTTGCCGGCGCTGTGCGCGATGATGGACACACCGGCGCGGCTGCGGCGTACGGCGACGGCGATGTTGCGATGGCGGTTGATGAGTGCACCGGCCACGACTAGGTTCGCTTTCCAACGAGGTGCTCGCGCACATGGCAGCCATATTTCTCGATGACCTCGGAGAAGGCCATGCGCTCCGCGCGTTCGCGCGACAGTCCAAGCACGAACTCGAGGATGGCGGCGCGCTCCTCGAAGGCTTCGCGTACCCCCTCGTCTTCGAGTTGGCCTGGATAATTATTCGCCGGCTGCATCGTGCGGGCCTCCTTGAGCAGCAGCATAATCAGTGCCGAGGAATTTGGTAGCGAGATAAGATGGAGAAAGTCAGGTGAAATCGCCACTTGCCGGCGTGGCGGGCGGGCAGAGACGGTGGGGCAAAGGATGACGGCGATGGGTGGAGAAGGCGTACTGGTCATGTCGTCGGGAGGGACCTCGGGCCTTGTCGGGAGGCGTGTCGCCGCCTTGCTGCTGACGCTCTCTGTTTTGCACTCTGTTCCTGGTGCCGCTCAGGGGCAGGACGAATTGCGCTTCGAGGCAGACGAGGAACTCTTCTCCGTGGAAGCGCCGCGCGTCCGGGCGATGCTCGAACAGGCTGCCGCGGCGGAGATCGGCCGCGGCCAGCAACGCAGCCGGATCCGGGCGGCGATGCTCTATTGCGAAGCGGCGGCACAGGGCAGCGGCGAGGCGCAATACAGACTGGGACAGATGTATCTCAACGGGAGCGGGTTGCCGCAGGACGAGGACATCGCGGCGACGCTGTTCTCGATGGCGGCGACGAACGGTCATCAGGCGGCCCAGTCGGCGCTCGAGCTCACCGGCGAGCGGCGGGAAGAGCTGCCGCTGTGCCTGACCGATCCGGATTCGGCCTGGAAGGACTATGGCAAGGAACTCCTGGTCGATATCCAGGCATACGTCGACGCCCTGCCCAGGGAGCGGCGCCGGGTCGCCGACATCATCCGCCGGCTCGCCCCGCATTTTGCCGTCGATACGCGCCTGGCACTGGCGGTCGCCTCGGTCGAATCCAACTTCAATGCGGCGGCCCGCTCGCCCAAGAACGCCCTGGGCGTCATGCAGTTGATTCCGGAAACTGCGCTACGCTTTGCCGTCAAGAACGCTATGGATGCGGAGCAGAACGTCCGTGGCGGGCTCGCCTATCTGCGCTGGCTGCTCAAACGTTTCCACGGCGACAGCCGACTGGTGGTGGCCGCCTACAATTCCGGCGAGGGTACGGTGGAGCGCTACGCCGGTATTCCCCCCTATCCGGAGACCCGTTCCTACGTGCGGCGCATCATGCAGTACGTGGCGTTTGCAGAACTTACCGAGGAGGCCAAGCGGGCGCCTCAAAAATCGCGCAAAAAAAGCCCGGCTAATCGATAGAACAAGATATTACGATTGTCCTATAATCAAAGGCTTCACGGAGAGAAGTTCTGTAACGTTTCCGGTACAGGAGCCGACCTTGCGCCGATAGTCACGGGAGTAAGCCATGAACAATGTGCGCGTCTCTGCCATCGCCTGTTTCTTCCTCTTGCTGTTCTGGTCCTGCCTGTCCTTTGCCGCGGCGACTACGCAGGCCGTCTCGGGCGATGTGCAGATGGCGCCCGCCAAGGGAGACTATGGCACCCTGGCTTTCGGCCAGCGGGTGGAGACCGGCGCTACCATCAAGACCGGAGCCACCGGCCGCGTCGTGCTGCGCTTCGACGACGGCCAGATGGTATCCATCTCCGAAGGCAGTCTGTTCGTCATCAGCAACTACAAGTTCAACGCGCACAAGCCGGCGGACAGCAATCTTGCTGTCTCCTTGTTCAAGGGCGGCATGCGCGCCGTCACTGGCGCCATAGGCGAAGCGAACAAGAGCAACGTGACTTTCAAGACCCCGGTCGCAACGGTCGGTATTCGCGGCACGGACTTCCAGCTGTACATGGAAAACAAGCTCTACATCAACGTGCTCTCCGGGGCGATCGCCGCTACCAACGAAGGCGGCACCACGGTGTTCGACGCCAAGTCGCAGGCGACCGGCCAGGTGGCGAACGCTCAGACAAGGCCGACGGCGGCGCCGCCGGCCGCCTTCCCGGCCGGCGCCCAGGGCGCTTTCCGCCTGCAGCAGCAGCAGCCCTTGATGGGTCCGGTGAAAGACCCGAATCCGACCGATCCGACCTGCAAGGACCGCTAGCTCAAAATGCCTAGTCTTAGTCTCTGAAGGATGGGGCACGCCATCCGTACGCTTTGGATAGCTCTTCCAGCCCTGCTGCTCATGGTCGTGCTGCCGGTGCTAGCCGAGACCCTGGAAGAGGCAGTCAAGCAGACCCTGGAGACGAATCCCGACGTGCTCATCGATGCCTCGCGCCGGCAGTCGGTGGAGCAGGTGCTCGAGCAGGCTAAGGGCGGCTATCTGCCGCGGGTAGATGTCGCCTTCGGGCGTGGTCACCAGTACGGCGACAACCTTACGGACCAGCAAACCTACGGTGGGCCGATAGGGCAACGCCGCTACGACCGTTCACTTACGCTGACGCAGATGCTCTACGACGGCTTTTCCACAGCCAACGAGGTCGAGCGCAATCGCGCCCGCGTCGATTCGGCGGCGCATCGGCTGGCGGCGACCTCCGAGCAGATAGCGCTGCGGGCCATCGAGGCCTATCTGGAGGTGCTGCGCAACCAGGAGATCATTGCTCTGACCCAGGACAATCTGCAGGTGCACCAGCGTACCTACGACCAGATCAAGCTGCGCGCTTCCAGCGGCGTCGGGCGCAAAGCCGACCAGGATCAGATAGAGGCCCGACTGGCCTTGGCCAAGTCCAACCTGACTGCGGCCGAGGCCAACCTCAAGGTGGCCGAAATCAACTACCGGCTGGTCGTCGGTACCACTCCGGGCACCCTGGCGCAGCCAAAGATACCGGACACCAAGCTGATTCCGGCGACGCCAGAAGAGGCCCTTCCCGTGGCGATTGCCAACAGTCGCCTGCTCAAGTCGGCCAAGGCTGACATCGAAGCGGCCCAGGCACAGCACCACGGGTCGCGGGCGGCGATGCAGCCGCGCCTGGACCTGGAACTCTCCGCCGCCAAGAACGCTCTGGTCAGCCCAGTCGACGTCCAGCCCGACACCAGTCGCTCGGCCATGCTGAGGCTGCGCTACAACCTGTTCAAGGGTTACGCCGACGTCGCGCACATCGCCGAAACCGGATTTTCGGTACGCGAAGCCGAGGAGGTGGAGAGGCGCGCCGAGCGCCAGCTCGAGCAGAGCCTGCGCCTGTCTTGGAACGCCTACGCCTCGGCCACGGAGCGCCTGCCCTTCCTGACCAAGCACGCCGAATCCAGCCAGTTGACGCGCGAAGCCTACGCCAAGCAGTTCAGCCTGGGGCAGAGAACACTGCTCGACTTGCTCGACACGGAAAACGAAGCATTCACCGCCGCGAGCAATCTCCTCAACGGTCGCTACGTCGAGATCTTCTCGCGTTTTCGTGTGCTCGCGGATCTGAGCATGCTGCTCGACACCATCGGTGTCTCGCATCGCGATGAATCCCAATCCAGCCAACGCTGATCGCCGCATACGCTCTTTCTTGCGCGCCCTGGTCCTTGGTCTGCTGCTCTGCTTCGGTTTCCTGCTGGCGCAGGACGTCTCGCTTCAGCTCACGGAAAAGGTCATGGCCAGCGCCGAGAAGAAGTATGGTGCCGGTGCGCGAGTACGGCTGCAGGCGTGGGTCAAGCTGATCGCCGACAACCGCAAGAAGCCGGAGGCTGAGAAGCTCAAGCTGGCCAACGACTTCTTCAACCAGATTCCCTGGGCTTCCGACATCGAGCATTGGGGCGTCGAGGACTACTGGGCGACGCCGGTGGAGATGCTGGCCTCCAACAGCGGCGACTGCGAGGATTACGCCATCGGCAAGTATTTCACCCTGCTGGCGCTGGGCTTCCCCATGGACAGGCTGCGCATCAACTACGTCCTGGCGCCGGCGCAGGACCCAGCCAACCAGGCACACATGGTGCTGACCTACTATCCGAAGCCGGACGCGGTGCCCTTCGTTCTCGACAACCTGATCAAGGAAATCAAGCTGGCGAGCGCGCGGCCCGACCTGGTCCCGGTGTACGGCTTCAACGGCGAAGGCCTCTGGCTGGCCAAGGAGCGCGCCTCCGGTCGCGCCGGCAGCAGCTCGTCGAAGATCAGCCTGTGGGCGCAGTT
>Ga0172380_10008418_pt1 | contig 11285 bp, 13 predicted proteins | sample Leawe162metaG_FD_119747 | JGI IMG/M metagenome (GOLD analysis project Ga0172380, IMG submission 119747) | Leachate microbial communities from a municipal landfill in Southern Ontario, Canada - Leachate well 162 metaG | ecosystem: Engineered > Solid waste > Landfill > Unclassified | place... | reverse complement strand
TGAGAATCGGGAGATTTATCGAATATCGTGATTGCCATTTCTGGCCGAGTGGCAATCGCCTTCGAGTGAACTGTGTCCAGACTCGATTCCCACTCAAATGCAAGCGCCCACTGCAACTTAATCCGCACCGGCACCGCCCACGGAGTGTCGTCATCGAGCGTCACTGCTAGCACCATAAATTTTTGTTCGCTTAGAAGTTGTTCAAGTTTTTCTTTATCTGTCATGATTATTCTAATAATACATGCTCAACCAATATTTTTCGACGCGTCAGGTGGTGAGCCATATCCTGCAAGCTATAATCTTCAAATTCATACATGAAATTTTGCTGGTTTGCCGCGACTGCATAGACGATGCGGTCAACTCCCGCCCATGCCGCACAGGAAAAACACATTAGACATGGCTCGTGACTGCCATACATCGTCGCGCCGTCGAGATTATGAGATCCGATTATCTTGCATGCCTGCTTGATTGCCGACGTCTCCGCATGGAGTGTCGGGTCATGTTCTTCATGTACTTGATTAGTGCCCTCACCGATAATTTTACCGTCCTTGACGACTACCGCACCGAAGTTGTAAGGTGAATCTTTGCGGTTACCTAGATCTGTCGCTCGCTGCAGATAATCTTGATCCGTCATGCTGTTTCTTCGATTAGTTTCTCGACCTGTATCTTAATATCGTCTCGTACTTGTCGCACGAGTTCCATCCCCTTCTCTTTATGATAATGCGGATCAATTACTTCCCACAGTTCGGCCTTTTCGCTTTGCTTCACATAATCCGGCATGTAGTCGCTCGGAAAATAAATTACTCTCTCGGCATCGTTTACCATTTGCTCGGTAAGTTGCTTGGGCCTTAAGTTCATCGTATCCATACCAACATCGCCCATCGCCTCAATCGCTCGTTTTGAAATATGATCTTTCGTCTCGGCTGTCGCGCCGGCGCTCATGGCGTCATTCGACTTCGTTAGAGCGTTATAAAATGCTTCGGCCATTTGACTTCGCATCATGTTACCTTCACATACGAATAGGGTTTTCATTTTAGAGTCCTTTCCAGCCGAGATTTGAAACTATTGAAGTCTTCATAAAGAACCGTTTCCATTCCTGCAACGTCAGCCCCATCGAGATACGCCTGCACATCATCGATGAACACGCACTCATCAACCGCTACACCTAAGCGCCTTGCTGCGAGCTCGTATATCTTTACTTCAGGTTTTGCCATCCTAACCCCGTACGAAAGCACGACGTCGTCGAACAACGCTTGCTGTTCTTTGGTGAATAGCTCATCCATCATGTCACGTGCGACGTTCGATAAAAAACCAATCTGATAGTGAGGTTTCAGTTCCTTATGAATATACGAAAAGAGCTCCGTATTCACTATATGTCGCGACATAAACTCGCGTATTTCGGCCTCGGGCATGCCAGTAAGTCCAGCGATACCCTGGTAAAAGTCGTCCATAGTAATACTGCCCTTGTTCGAAGCATGATCCAGCGCCTTTATCTGCCCGACCATCTCTGAGTTGTCAGGATAATAGGTAGCATAGAAGTGATCATATGTACTAGCTGTCAGCACACCGAAACAATCGAAGATAACTGCCTTTATCATTTCCGCTCTTCCAGCCACTGTAATAAAATCAAAGCAATGCGTTCTTCTTGCATAGAGCCACTCAGAGCCATCTGGCGCGCTTCGTTGTAGGTAACCCAATTGTCAGCTTCGATCTTCTCGCCAACTTCGAGTTCCTGACCATCAACACTTAGCCGCCAATCACTCGTTTCAAATACATACAAATCCCATTCAACCGTCGCGCCGAGCACGGATTTTCTGTACAGCTCAAGGTTCGCTATTTCGACACCAGCTTCTTGTTGCGCCTCTTCAATTGCTTTCACTTTCGCCGCTTCAACGATATCTTCACCACTTGCTCGGAATGCCTCAAACTCATCAAGCGAGTCAAAGACTTTCCCGCCCAGTAAGCGATAATCCCATTCGCCGAGTTCTCTCCGGTATTCTTTTGTCAGCAAGATTTTACCTGCTGGTTTGTCGTGAATAATCAATCGCACACCTGGCGCCCGCCGAGCGACTTCAAATACACGACCGTCGTCTTGCATTAGATGAACAAGTTCGAACAACTTTCCCTTGGCGTAAATTTCTTCATTCATCATCAGTCCCGAGCTGCTTCAAGAATCGTTTTTTCGCGTCGGCTCATAAAGCGCACGGTGAAGTCATCGTGATTAAGGGTTTGCGATACACATTTGATCGCTTCATCGATGTCTTTTGCCCAAAATACCTCAAAGCCGTCAGCTAGCTCTTCATCGGTAAAGCTCGGCTCTCCTACTTCTCCAATAACATGTGCCGAAAATGCATCAGATATTTGGTGTAACCCGTAATCATCGAATACTCGCCACTCTTCAACTCGACCAATCTCACCATCTACCGCGGCCACGGCGCCGACTTCTTCGAGCAGCTCTCGTGCTAATGCCAGCGACATATCTTCACCCTGCTCAACACCGCCACCGGGTAACTTATAGTACTTTCGTGTGCCTGCAAAGAGCAAGGCAACTCTCCCTAGGTCATCCTTAAGTACGGCTCGTGCTGCATAGCGGTCTCGGTATTCTATATCATCTCGCTCGACATACTCTGGTTCGACATCTTGCTGTCTAATTTTCAAAAGTTCTTTCATTACGCTTCTCCCCAGTTTTTCCCTATACTCACATCCACCTTCAGCTTGATTGGCAGCTCCGGGGCGATTGACTCCATCGTTTCTTGCAGGATTTTGCTGACCTTCTCAGCGTTTTCTTTCGGACATTCGACGAGGATTGAGTCATGGATTTGCAAAATTTGTTCGCCCAAATCACCCATTTCCTCATCAACTTTTATCATGGCAAGTTTCATCAGGTCGGCTTCGGTGCCCTGAATCGGCATGTTGGCGGCGGCACGTTTGCCAGCTTCGCGCACCATGAAGTTACTGCTGTTTACATCTGGCGTTGGGCGGCGGCGGCCGTGAAATGTCTCGACGTAGCCTTCGTTCTTGGCTTTTTCTAGAGTGTCATCAATGAATTTGCGGATTGGTTTTCGGAGTTCGAAATACTGATCAATAAATTTCTTCGCCTCTCCGAAACTCATGCCGGTATTTTGCGCCAGCGCATGCGGGCCCATACCGTAGAGCACGCCGAAGTTGATTACTTTCGCATCACGTCGCTGATTCTTAGTCACTTCATCCAGCGGGATCCCGTAGACATCACTGGCCGTCTTGGCGTGGATATCGATGTCGCTATTGAAGTCGTCGATCATCTGCTGGTCACCAGCCAGTACGGCAGCGAGACGCAGTTCGAACTGCGAGTAGTCAGCGCTGACAAACACATGCCCTTCATCAGGAATAAACGCTTCACGGATTTTGCGTCCGGCTTCAGTGCGCGTCGGGATATTCTGCAGATTCGGACTGGTGCTCGATAGTCGTCCTGTCGCCGCCACGTCTTGATTGAACGTCGTATGCAATCGGCAGTTGTCATCGGCTAACTCTGGCAAAGGATCGACGTATGTATTCTTCAATTTTGAGAGTTCACGCGTCTGTTCGATCAGCTCGATAATCGGGCTTTGGCCACGAAGTTTATCAAGCTCCTTTTGCCCAGTCGAATAGCCAGTCTTCCCTTTTTTGATACCTGCCGTCGGCAGCTGCAGCTTCGTAAACAATACTTCAGATAGTTGTGCCGGACTGCCAATATTGAATTCATAGCCGACAAGTGCGTACATTTCTTGTTCAAGCTTAGCGTGCTTTTCGCCTAGCTCCTTGCTCATCTTTTTTAGCAGCTCTGGATCAAGCTTGATACCTCGGTGCTCCATACGGAATAAGTGGTAGATTAACGGGAAATCAAATGTGTGTGCGATTTCAGCGACTTTCGGCTTTTCTGCGAAAGCGCCTGTCTGCCAGGCATACATCTGCCACGTCGCGGCGACTTCTTCTTGCGCGCCTTTTAGTTCCCCGCCGATGAGCCCAACCAGACTACGATCGCGCCTGAGCGGTTCTAGCAGAAAGGCCGCCTGCCTGACGTCATGCACTTCATTGAACCGAACCTCCACGCCCAGTTTCGCAAGATCGTGATACAACTGCTTCACGTCGTAGCTAATGATGGTGCCGAATTCGAGTACCCGCCAAAAACTTGCATCGATATCCGCTGCCTTTAGCCGCGTCACTTCGCGCTCATTGAGCGATAGCCACACAGTGTCATCTTCGAGCTGCAACACAAATGGGCCATCGATCTGAATGGTCTTCGGCCAGTCAACTTCCCGCAAATTCACTTCTTCTGACTCATGAAAGTATAGACTCGTATCAGCAGTTTCCTGCATATGTTTCGGAAGTCGTTTGAGAAGCGAGTGGAACTCAAAGTCACGCAGCTTCGTCGCGACCGCTGGAAGATCCGTATTATCAATATCCGCCTCATCCCAATCGAGTTTAATCGGCGCATCGCACCAAATACGTGCTAGCTCACGGCTCATAAATGCGTTATCTTTATCAGCCTCGAGTTTTGTCTTCTGCGCACCTTTTAGCTCTTCGATATGCTCGTACACGCCTTCGAGCGTGTCGTATGCTGCAAGAAGCGTCTGGGCGGCCTTTGGCCCGATACCACGTACGCCAGGAATATTATCAGAGGAGTCACCCACTAGTGCCTTGTAATCAACAAACTGCGATAATTTCACGCCGTATTTATCTTCGAATTCGGTTTCGGTAAAGCGCATCATGTCACTGCCCTTTTTGTTGATATACACGCTGGTGTGCTTACTGAGAAGCTGCATCATATCGTAGTCGCCGCTGACGATATATGTCTCGATATCCTTCTTCGTCGCTTCCACCGAAATCGTCCCGATGATGTCATCAGCTTCGTATTGGTCTAGCTCGATTACCGGCCACCCAAAACTCTCAAGCAAATCGTGTAGGAGCGGGATCTGCGCGAAGAAATCGTCCGGTGGGCGCGTACGACCCGCTTTATATTCAGGATAAATCTCTTTGCGTTTCGCCGTCGCCGTCTTGCTTTTATCCCACGCCACGGCGACATAGTCGGGCTCGAGCTTTTTAATCACTTCAATCGCGATACTGGCAAAGCCGAATACACCACCCGTTGGCGTGCCATCCGACAGACTCAGTCCCGGCATAGCGAAATAGCCGCGGTAAAATACGCTCATGCCGTCGATCAGTACCAGGCGTTTAGTCATGGTATTAGTATACCCCCTGCCTGTTTTATGAGCTACTCACCAAAATCAATGATTGCACCCATGCCATCGTACTTATCTGGTCGCTCAGACTGTTGCTTACCCCGTACCTCGCCTTGCCTATGAATATCTACCAACGCAATACCGACGGATACCATCACACCAGGATTGGGAAGAGAGAGCTGTAAATCTGGCTTAGTGCTAGATTGTGCAATAAAAGATTCTAGTACACGGAGTCCTTTATCCTGGTGAATATTATAGGGATGAGCTTGGTAAGCCGCTATTCTAGCCCTTAAATCGCTACGTATCCGTATCATGTCATTCTTTAATTCATCCGAGATGCCCCCCTCTGGCCGCTGAAAACCAAGTGTAACCATAAGTGCAGCAGCATGGCTAGGAGACAAAATGCCGGCTTGATAGAGATACTTTACGACATCCTGTATGTCAGCGTAATCCGGTTCGGCCGGAGACTTATATTCCCGTTTAATTGCAGTATTTTTCATACTGACAACGTTCGCTGTAGCACTTGCCGCCGTCTCTACATTTTCTATATCTTGCGTCTCTGGCTCTTTTAGGGAAATTTCCATCTTATCGCGAGCTACTTTGACGACTGCCCCTAGCATGCTGCGCCATACTGCATAAGGCCCATCTCTGGAGATAGTCCTGATTGAATCTCGATAAATGCGTCCAAGTTCAGGATATGCAACACCATATAAGCCGTCCAGAGTAAAAGCCACCTCGGCCATTCGTCTCGTGTAGATATCGTCATCTCGTTTGCTAGCAATATCTTCAAGGTTAAATGTCAGAAGTTTATTAGTAAAGGTAGCAGAATCCCCTTCGGAGGGCTTAAGCGACTTAGGTAAACTACCGCTGTATGTAAATGCCCGCTTTATCAGCATCTCTTGACGTTTTCCGTCATATTCTACACTAGGGTCAGCGATTACCTCAAAGGCTCGCGCTTCCCAGTCTGAGCTTCCATCAAACAAACTTTTCTTTGCTTCGGTCATACTGCTAGCTATTGTCACGTAAAGAGAACTTTATTACAAACTTAACCGTAATCAAATTTGTTATACTAAAACATAATGACACATCACGAAAACGTAAAAATCATTGCCTTTGTTGGCTTGGCTGGCAGCGGCAAAAGCTCCGCAGTTGAATATCTCACCACAAAAGGAATTCCCAAAATCTATTTCGGCGGGATTATCTATAAGGCTATGGAAGAGGCAGGGGTTGCTGTCACTTGGGAGAGTCAGAAACGGTTCCGTGAAGAGATTCGCGAAAAAGAGGGTAAGGACTTCGTCGTAAAACGCGCTATCAAAGAAGCTCGCAACCTCATCGATGCTGGCCAACATCGCATTGTGCTCGATGGACTTTACTCATGGAGCGAATATAAAATCTTGAAGCACGAGTTTCCTGGCGAGATGACGGTTGTCGCCGTCGTGACGCCAAAGCATATGCGAAAAGCACGCATGGCAAAGCGTCCTGAACGACCTATGTCATCACAAGAAATCGATGAACGAGACTGGGCCGAAATCGAGAATCTCGAAAAAGGCGGACCGATCGCGATTGCCGACTATTTCATCCACAACGACAAAGACGTCCCCGATTTGGAAAGCCAAATCGACGACGTCCTACATTACATAGATTTTTAGTCTACTTCAGGTATTCGTGCAGCTTCTTTGAATCTTTGTGTTTGCGAAGTTTAGCGAGAGCCTTGGCTTCGATCTGTCGGATACGCTCACGCGTAACGGCAAATTCCTGCCCTACTTCCTCGAGCGTGTGACTCTTGCCACCGCCGAGGCCGAAGCGCATCTTGACGATTTTCTGCTCGCGATCACTAAGTGTCGAGAGGACACTTTGCACCTGTTCTTTGAGCAACTGATTGGTCGCCGATTCTTCTGGCGTTGCCGAGTCTTCGTCTTCGATAAACTCACCAAGCGTACTGTCTTCTTCTTCACCGTCACGACCGACACCAGCGTCAAGGCTTTGGATATCTTGCTTGATTTTGATGACATACTCAACCTTCTCTGGCTCCATCTCGAGTTCTTTGGCGAGCTCTTCGATGGTCGGTTCACGGTTGAGATCTTGGGTCATGCGGCGCTGGGTGCGTAGCAACTTATTGATCGTCTCGACCATGTGTACCGGGATACGAATCGTACGAGCCTGGTCGGCAATCGCGCGGGTAATCGCCTGGCGAATCCACCACGTCGCGTACGTACTAAATTTGAAACCCTTGTCCGGGTCGAATTTCTCAACGGCTCGCAGCAACCCAGTATTACCTTCTTGGATAAGGTCTAAGAAATCAAGTCCACGGCCGCTGTAACGCTTGGCAATCGAAACCACCAATCGCATGTTGGCTTCAGCCATTTTGTCTTTTGGCTTACTAAGTTTAGCGGCCTTTGTGACCAGCTTTTGACGCTCGCTAGCCGATAGGTCATCTTGCGCTAGTTTTGCTTGAACTTCTGCCAGCTCATCACGATTAGCGACGATTTGCTGCGCGAGCGTGATTTCTTCTTCGGCATTTAGTAGCGAAATCTTACCGATTTCACGCAGGTACAGACGCACCGAGTCATCCGACACATCATCGAGGTACTGGTTTGAATTCAGCGTATCTTCGTCAGTATCAAGCTCTTCGTCATCGAGATCCTTGGCATCCGGCTCATCGACCACATCAAGTGCGCTGACCACTACTGGATCTTCAGTTGCCTCGTCGTTATTTAGTACAATGTCGTCCTTACCCATGCGCAGTCTCCTTTATGAGTTGGTGAAGTTGTTGGCGAAGTTCATCGGATTTTTTATCGTCTCCGATTTCCTCGGCATCGCGCAACTTCTGTAATAATTCTTGTTGGGTTCGTTTTTTGCTGTCAGTAATTATTTGGCGGAGCAGCCGGGCGGTTTCCTGAACGCGTTCAGCGTCGGACCATGCCTCGTATCGTGTCTCGGCCTTTAGTTCTACTATTCTGACATAGGTTTCGATTTCTTTCAACCCCTCCGGGAGCGGCTCAAGCGCCTGGTCGTGTTTTTTTAGCCACTTCGCCAGTCGTTGACGTGGTTCACCGCTAAATAGTTGCGGGTCAAAGTCGTTTAATAGATGCCGACTCGACGGCCAAGCAACGAGTACGGCCAACGCGTTGTCTTCGGTCGTATTAAATGACTCTCCGTTGTCACTCTGTGCATCGACTTTAATCTCTTTCAGCCGCGGGCTTTCGGCCGAATCCGGCTGCGCGAGTTTCTTTGCGATTACATCGAGCGAACTATCAGAAAGTTCGGCGATGCGCTTCATGTAATGCTCCGCCTCAACGATATCGCCCAAGCCACGCAATACGTTCAGGCTGGCGGTCGTGAAGTTGCGCTTACCTGCAGCCGTAGCGAGATCTTCGCGCTTGGAGTATTGGTCGATAATCCATTCGACTGCTGGCTGGCTTGTATCGATTGCCTTTTGCCACAATGCCACGTCTTGCTTGATAAGCTCATCGGGGTCTTTCGCCTCATCTGGCAGCGTCACGATAGCAAGGTTCAGCCCAACACGCTCGGCGATTGGGATTGCTCGTTCGGTAGCAGCAATACCCGCCTTGTCCCCGTCAAAGGCTAGCTTAAGGTTCGACGACAAGCGCGACAAGCCTTTTAGTTGCCATTCGGTAAGCGCCGTGCCGGCGGTAGCGACGACATTCTTTACTCCGGCCTGATGACTACTCACAACGTCGAGGTTGCCTTCGACTAACACGCTCCCGTCGCCTTTTCGAATCGCTTCTTTTGCCTGACTTAGTCCGAAGACATGGCGCGATTTATCGTAAAGCAAGGTCTGCGGCGTGTTGAGGTACTTCGGTGCATTCGGCTCATCCCGCAGAATCCGCCCAGTAAAGCCAATCACCTGCCCGCTCGGATCCATGAGCGGCACCGTCATACGGCCCCGGAAAATGTCGCCACCGAACCGATTCGTCAGCCCAGCCTCGCTCAACTCCTTGGGACTAAAACCTTTTTTCTTTAACACGCCAACAAGCGCTTCGCCGTCATCCGGTGCGTATCCGAGCCGAAATTCTTGGACAATTTCTTTACTCAAACTCCGTGCTCTAAACACATATTCAAGCGCATGTTGATTACGAAGGAGGCTCTGTTGATAATACCGAGCCGCCAGTTCATTTGCCTCGAGTAGTCGCTTCTTTTTTTGCGCAAGTTCCCCAGAACGCTGGTTGTCATATTGGCTCAATTCGACGCCGGCTTTCCGGGCAAGATGCTCGAGCGCCGCTCTGAAATCCATACCTTCGACTTCCATGACGAAGCTGAACACATCACCACCCTTACCAGAGCTAAAGTCATGCCAGATGTGCTTTTCCGGGCTAACCGTAAAACTTGGCGTCTTCTCGCTCGTAAACGGGCTCAGGCCCTTGAAGTTACGCCCGGCACGCTTGAGTTGGACATACTCACCAATCACATCCTCAATATTGAGCCGTGAGCGTACATCTTCCTTAGCGTCCTGCATGACTTTATTGTATCACTCTTTATATCTGTTAATCGTTATGGTTAAATAGGGGTAATGGACCCATACTCACGCCAATCGCCCGATATATCAAATTTACCAAGCGATTATCTCGACACGATCGCCGTACAACCGACCCAGCAGATTATGAAACCATGGCTGCTATGGGCAATTATCGGTGGTGCCCTGCTGCTGGTCGCCATTATTTTTATGGCGCTCACGTCGGGTGGCACGTCATCAAGCGAGCGTCTCCAGCAAATGATTTGGCGCATGCAATCCGTCAACACATTGGCTGACGACAGCTATAAGACGATCAAAAGTAGCGAACTACGCGCTGCTAATAGTAATCTGACTACTATTTTGACTGGCGCCGAACAAGAAGGCCTGGCGCTACTGCCCGAAAACTTGCAGAAACAAAAACAGCCGAAAGAATCGAAGCTAGCCGCATACTTTACAAAGCTTGGGACCACGCTTGAAGACGCCCGTCTCAACGGTGACTTTGACACTCCTTACGCCCGGGAGATGGCCTACCAAATCGGCTTGCTCCGCTCAGAGATTAAATACCTCATGCCAAGTGCTAAGGCTTCCCTCAAGACTTACCTTGAAACACTCAATAAGAACCTTGAGTCCATCGAGACCGAATTCTCTCAGTTCGGAACTACCGACTCTTAGACCGACGCCGCGACGAGGTCGTAGCTAAGTCGTACGAGGTCTTTGATTTCGTCATCGCTCAACTGCCCGGTACAGATAATCGTATTCCAGTGCTTTTTGTTCAGGTGATATCCTGGCACTACGCTCTCGTACTTCTCGCGAAGCGTTTCTGCCAGCAACGAGTCGCATTTAAGACTGACGCGTAGCGGTTTTGAACTATCAGCGATGATTGCGAATAGCTTTCCTTCGTTCTTGGACTTTTCGCCAACTTTATAGACGCTCGTTCCTTCTCCAAACGGATAGTCGAGCCATGTGTTTGGAAAACTCAGCAAATACTCTTCAAGTTCTTTGTGTGTCATGACTTCACTTTTCCCAGGTAATACCGCAGCTCTTCGATGCTACCACGGATGTCTTCCATCGCTCGGTGCGCCTCTGGCTTCGCAAACTTCTTCTTGTATTTACCTTCAAAAACAATTTTCCAGGCGCTCACATCAAGCATCCTGTAATGTAGCAGTTCATTCAGTCGAGGCCATTCGTTCTCGATGAATTTGCGATCTTGATGAATCGAATTGCCCGCTAGGATAATTCGGTCGGACGTATCGAAGTGCTCATTTACGAAATCAATTAGCTCATTTTCAACCGTGCGGCCATTTTTACTGTCGGCATTTTGTGTCATCAGCTGGTCACGCACTTCAGGAAATTTCTCCCAAAACTCTCCCACCATACGTGTCTTCATCAGGCTTGGTCCAACTTTTTTCACCGCTTCGTACGTCGCGATTTCGTTGAACTGCCAATCAGTCGCGATCACGCCGACTTCCAATATACGGTCATCTACCGGGTTAAGCCCGGTCATCTCAAGATCTATCCAGAGTAGTTTTGCCTTAGTCATTGATGTTAATTATACCATCAAATCATCTTGACTTTGACAAATTAGAGTATTATTATATGGTCAACCATGGATA
>Ga0172380_10008417_pt1 | contig 11286 bp, 8 predicted proteins | sample Leawe162metaG_FD_119747 | JGI IMG/M metagenome (GOLD analysis project Ga0172380, IMG submission 119747) | Leachate microbial communities from a municipal landfill in Southern Ontario, Canada - Leachate well 162 metaG | ecosystem: Engineered > Solid waste > Landfill > Unclassified | place... | reverse complement strand
TCTCATTTATAGGCATTATACTCATCTATAAACTACAACATATAAACACTAATCATTTTCCATAAGAATTCTATTGCCAATTCTAACATTTTAGAAATTAACGACAATATCAAGCCCGATTCTCGACTTGTTTTAATTAACTAAACTACATTTTTTAATGCTACTGATAATTGTGAATTTATTAATCTCTCAATTTCAATATCGTGTAAAATTTTAAATTCTTGAAACTTCTCAAAACATAAATCTCTACTAATTGTTTCTAAATCATTATTAACATTCATTATAAGGAAACTACTATACAAATCCCTCTGAATCTTGAATTCTCCGAAATCATTCCATCTCTCATTTAAATCCTTCTTAATAAATTTATCTTCAATATGATTATACTGACTAGCTTTTACTTTCCATGTATCTATCTTCTTTAATCCTTTATTAATCCACTTAAGTTTATTATCTAAGATTATTAAAAACATTGATGGTGCTTTGTTGGCTAAACTCTTACCGAATCTCTTTTTCTTGTTAAACTTTCCTGTTTTCTTATTGATAGTGATATTCTTAGCCCTGGCTTGTAACCCCTTATAACTCATAGTTTCAACTTTTATGTCGTTGCCGAGAGTTAAAATATAGTTAGCTAATTTATTGTGAGATTGTTTTCTGATTTCTCTTTGTTTACGTTGCAATTCTTTTAATTCCATTTGAGTTTTGATATATTTTTTTGATTTAATCCATTTGCTTTTATCTTTGGTATTGATTGAGCCATCATTATTATATTTATTAGGATTGGTAAAACGTCTAGAACGATCTAACTTCCTTTGTAATACTCTTTTTTGCTTTTCAATATTCTGTACTTCAGGAGCAAGTTCAAGTAATTTAACTTCTTTACCAGAACAAACTGCTAAACTTTGAGTACCGATATCCAAACCGACAGATCCTTCATTGACATAATGCTTAATTTCACCAGTATTTACATCAATCTTCATAGGAGGAATACCATCCAAAATTAATTGTACATAATAATGGTATTTTCCTTTAATAATTTCTCTCTTTATACGGCAATATTTAATTTTATCTCGTAATGCCATATTAGCATAAATATAATTTTTCTTAACTATTACTGGTATTTTCATCCCATCGTATAGTAATACACTATCTCTAAATCTAATCCCTTGCTTATTAGTCTTGCCTTCAATTGAATTTAATTCTCCATAAGATTTATATTTAACTTTCTTTGCTTTATGAAATATTAATCCTTGAAAAGCATTAAACGCCCTAGAAGCAATCTTTTGTGCAGTCATTGCATCGATACCAAAATATTTACTCATAGGTTTAACAAAGTCATGAAGTGCATACTCTGTTAATTTATATTCTTGATTAAGTTTATTGAATATCTTATTTCTATCTTTACCTTTATATTTACAATTTTTTTGATATGCTTTAGATTCTCGCATATGATTATATCGTTTATGTAATTCAGATATACAAGAATTATAAATCTTTCTGCATTTTTCAAAATTCTTATTTAAGATATCTTCTTGAAAGTTTTCAGTTTTTAATGGTAAAGTTAGAATATAATTTGACATAGTATTCACTCCTTTCTTTATTATTTACCTTGATTTTCAATGTATTGTTTAACAACTTCTAAACTAACACTTCCTACTGTAGAAATAAAGGTTGATCTGCTCCAGAACTGTCCTCCCCATAAATATCTCTTTTTTATAAATGGAAATTCTTTATACAGTTTATAAGCAGATATTGATTTTATTAATTGAATACACTTTGTTACTCCATATCTAGGATTACAATTTATTATCATATGAATATGGTTTTTATCAGTTTCCATTTCTTCGATAATAAAATCATGTGCTTTAGCAACTTCCAAACATATTTCTTTAAGTCTTGTTGCAACGTTGCCTATCAAAATACTTTTTCTATATTTAGGACAAAAGATTACATGATAACAACATTTATAAACCAAATGATCTGATCTGAAATAGGATTTATTTTTTCGATATGATTCTATTTAAAATCACCAACCTAATATTAATAATTATATTTATATTATACATTTATTAATATAATAAGTCAATAATTTTTTATTTATTACTTAATTATTTGCACCACACCCTAAAGGGTGGGTGCTATGTTCCGCATTGTATATTTATATTTTCCAGTACAATGAGGACATCTTGGATTCTTTTTAAAATTAGTAACGGTTTTTGAAAACGTATGATTTTTATTACATTCAAATGATAATTCTGTTTTACTGTCAATTTTATCATCAACACAATAATTACTAACACATTTTATATCAGTAGAATTTTCTAACATCCATAGTTTAAACTGGTCAATATTTTGCTTCTTACCCATTTCTTGATTCCTCATATCGAATAGATTCCTATTTTTAAAATAATAAAAGAAGAGTGGTCTAGGAAAACCACTCTTGTTAATATTAATCAAGTTTCGAACCTTAATTAATACCTATCTTTTATAAAATTATTTTATATTACTCAGCTAATGCAGAGTCGAACAAATATCCAATTAATGGAATATATTCCGCAATTACGTAATTTGAAAATTCCCAATCATAACGAGTTACAATACTCCGAGTATTTAAATCTGTTCCAGTCATTGTCGTCATATTCCCGCGAAGACAAATTTGTAATGGACTAACAGCACCTTGTGGCAAAAACCACAAATCAGTTGTAGGAAGTTGTGGAGCATAGAAGTCTCCGGCAGTATTAAGATCAATCATGTTGTAACTATTTGGCATTTCTACAACAATACTTCCTTTATATACTTTAATAAGACCAGTCTTCATTACTTCTTCCATTACATAATCAGGGAATCTAAATTCAGTACCTGCTGAAACTGTACTAAAATTAGCAAGGTCTCCTAGTTTATTTACTGCACTATAATCACCTAAAATTGTAACAGAGGAACCAAATCGTCTTGCTTTTTTTCTTACACTTTCTACTGATGTTTTTGTGATACCTTCTTCATAATTCTTTAAAGTAGTAGCTGCTGTAATAGCTGCTCTTAAAGCGTTAATATGAGAAAGAACCATTTGGTTAGTCATGTCTGTCATTACTTGTTCATTTGCCATTGCAAACCCATCTGTCGCACCACTCTGCAACTCGCGAAAATCCTGACTGACCCCCCCAGTAGAAGTTTTAGTTTCCATAGTACCAGTCCTTTTCTTGACGGTAGGAAATACAAAACTACCAGACGAAGCTTGAACTCTTGACTTCTGACCTTGTAATTCGTACACAGTATATTGCATAACCTCATTAAATCCGACCTTTGTAACCGTTCCCATAGCATTATTAATAGCTAATCTTTTTTCTAATGGTTGCTGAATAGTAACTGTTCTAATAGCATTCAATTCGGTGATTGCTTGGGCATTGCCATCATTAGCAGCAGTTGCCAACATCTTAATTTTATCCATTACCGTATCAACTTTTTTACCATATTTAGATACATCTTTACCATATATGATATTGGTAAAAATCTCCACATTCTCGTTTTTAACAATATTAGGCAACATATTCTTAACATTTTTATTAATTTCCACTTGTTCTGCATTTTCTTGAAAATTTGTAAAATCTATTCCAAAACTCATTGTTAATACCTCTTTTCTTTCTTATTATTTATTTATTACTTTATTGTTGTTTTGTTGTTTAACATTGCTTTACCAATTGACATAACAACTAAAATATTATATATTGCATACAAATATATAAACTAAACCAACTTAAATATTAGATTCCAGGAGTTGCCATAACTTCTACAACATAACCACCAGGAACAATTCCCCCACCTGCATCAATTGTGAATGCACCAAAAGTAGTCTTAGTAATTACCTTAAGGAAAATTGCATAAGTAGAAGGATCTGCTACTTTAGTCCATAATTTAGTATTAGTAGTATCTGCTACAGATCGTCCAATAATATAATTACCAACTGCAACATTTGCAAAAGTATCTGTAACTAAATCAGAAGACATATCAAATTGCAATCCTACACAATCTTTAAGTCTAAATGCTCTAATATACTCGTCTGCTGCGACATAATAATCATCCGTATTGATAATTTCAGGTTTGTCAATAATGTTCAACATAACCCAAATATCACCCAATTTAGCAGTAGCCAAATCTGGAACTAATACCTGTGTATCAGATACCACATTAAATTGATTACCATTATATGTATTTCCAATTGCCAATACATTAGGTTTGTTAGGGACAGTCAAAAAATTAGAATCATGAAATTTAAATAAACTCATTGTTAAATACCTCTTTTCTTTCAATTTTTGTTATTAATTATTACTTGACTTTAATTGTTTACATTAAAATATTATAATTATATTTTACTTTCTTCATCACAAATATTAAAAATTATTAATTAATATTAATTAAAGAAAGATGGGATACTACCGGGAACTTTTTTCATTTCTTTTTCTTTAATAGAAATAAACATTGCATTGTTTGTAGAATTAGTTTCTACATCAGAATCTACATCTTTTTGAGCAATCATTTCCTTGAATTTTTTAGCACACAATTCTGCTTCTGCTTTCTTCAATCCTTCCAAATCAACAGATTCAACAAATACTTTCAAAGTATTTACTTCAGATTCTTCAAAACCATTCTTTGTAATTTCTGTTTCAAAATAAGAATTTACCTCTGCAATTTTTGCTTGAGACTCAGCTTTCACTTTTTCTTCTCTAAAAGAATTTACCTCAACAGTTAAAGATTCTTTTTCTGCTTTTTCAGATTCAAGTAATTTATTAATTTCTACGATTGTAGTATTCGCCTCATTTACTTTGCCATCTAATTCTTGATTTTTTTCTGTTAAATTATTAACTTCTATTTGTTTTTCTTCCAAAGATTTAGTTAAAGTATTGATTTCTGTTGATTTTTCCTCTAAATATTTATTCAACGTATTAATTTCATTGATTTTATCTTCGATTTTTTGATTAAGTTCTAATACAATTTTTTCATCCATTTTCTTACTTTCCTCCTTTGTTTGATTTAATTCTATAGGTTTTTCATTGTTGATTGGAGTCCAAGATTCTTCGACTTCAAAAATATCTCCTAAAATAACATTATTATCATTATCAATTGAATATGAAGATTTATAATACTTTGGAGTCTCATATCTATCCCATTTTCTAATGATAAATTCAGAATTTATAGGATATAATTTATCAACATAATATCCATGATCTTCACAATCACAAATATCACCTATTGCAATCCTAAAAGCTTTTTCCAATAAATTTTCTATTTCCCATGAAGTTAAATTATTAATTTCTATTGTTTTTCCTTTTGAAATTAATTTCATATTATTGGTTTCATTTTCCAAATTATTGTCCTCCTTTCCTGTATTTTTATTTATATCAAGGTTATCCTGTTTAGAATTAACCTCAAAAACTATCGAGTTATCATCCGCTGGATTTTCTAAACTAGATAAAATTGCTAATCCACTGAAATCAAATATTTTGGGACATCTGCCCATTTTTAAGTTTCCGTCATCATCTTTATTCCCATCAAGATAGACTATATTTTTTGCCTTGCCCTTACCATTTATCTCAATTGAACCATAGACTTTACCATTTTCTATTTCTTTTTTTAACCATTTAATAAATAAAGGATATCTCTGTGAATTAATATATCCTTCTGTCATCATTACTTTTTTAATTTGTCCATCAATTTCTACATCGCAAATATAGGCATCTAAGACAGTTCCAACTACTATCCCATCAAATTGAACATTACCTTCATCATCAAATGTCATTGTTCCATGTCCTGAAGGTATTTGGTTCTCTTCATCTGCCCACGATACAACATAATTCATACCTATAGCAGATTTAATATTATTTTGTGTATATTCTTCAAGCCAAGTAATACCATTTTTATTCCACTGTCCTATTTTTGGATGAATAAGATGACTAGACATTTTAATACGAACCCTGCCAGCCAAATCTTCCTCTGCCATTTCGCATATCTCAATGTATGTGTTATCATAATTTATCATTGACTTATTCACAAAATATTCTCACCTCCTTTCAGTATATTTTATTTTATAAAACATACTCCCAGTGTAATTTTGTTCCATCTTCAGATATACCACAAGTGTTATTTTTCCCCCTACAACACGCAGACATAGTTTTAGGGCTACGATTTACATATTTAGACGCTTCATTCATAGAATTATAAATAATGCCTGTCTCAATACATCGTATTCTTTTAGAATTTAAAATTGCGTTATTTTTTACATTTTTAATCTTTTCATCTTCCGAATTATATTTACACCAATATATCAGATTACCCTTTTTAAGATATCTAACAATAGTACTTGGAGTTAATTTTAATAATTTTCCTATGTCTTTAACACTATATTCTAAAGTATTCCATAATTCACATGCTATTTTTACAAAATTATTTAAACTTAATTTATGACATTCTAACCAATCTATTTTATTTAAATCAAATAAATCATTCAAATTACTAGATAATATATTATTTTTTATGTATTCCAATTCAGATTTTAAACAATCTATTCTTATAACTTTTATATTATGTTGAATAGCCAAATCTTCTTTATATTTATCTATCGCAAGACTTTCTTCAGGTGTCATTTTGCTTAACGTATTATAATTTCCATGCCCCATTCCACCATCCATCTCTACTATATATTCATTATTATCTTTTATAAAATAAAAATCATATCGTTTTGATTTAAGCCATTTTGGGCAATATTCAGGAATAAAATCTATCAGTTGATTCAAAAGATTGTACATAATTTTATTTGGATAACTAATACCATCACTACAACTATTACAAGATAAACCATGCGATTTAACATTAGATATACTTTTATCATTAATAATACTATTACAATTAGAACATTTCCAATCTACTTTTTTATGACTTCCTTGAAAATACTTATATCCATCTTCAGGATTCGCAAGAAGTTTAGCTAACTCTGGATTAGTAGTCCACATATCATTAAACCCTTTAAGTATCTTTTGATTAGAACAATAAGGACACCCATATTCGGATAATAAACTTTCTGCCGAAGGTTCCCATTCACCAGTACATGTTAAACATTTAACTAAAATATTATTTTTAATTGTAGTGAAAGTGCCAATAACCATTATATTTTCATTTATTAATTTCATTTCTTCTATAAATTCCTCATGAGTTCTTTTATAAACATTTGCACATTTTGGGCATCCAGAATCATTCAAAAGTGAACTAGGAACAGGATTCCATTCATGATTATGTATAATACAACGACACAATATTGGAATATTACTTTTTACATATTCTCCTAAAACATCTATATTAGAATTAATTTTATTTAATTCTTTTTTAAAAGTTTCAGTTGTATAAGTGATTGATTTACTATATATGCCATTATTCCTTTTTATATTTTCTAAGAAAGAATTTGGTTTTAAATTTATTATTTCTTTGGTTATTGTGTCTTTAATTTTAATTTCAGTTTTAGAATTTTTATATTCTTCAATAACTTTATATCTGTTCTGAATAACTTTATCTATTTCATTCTGAAATTCTTCTGTAGTTTTTTTAAAACTTCTATGTTGACAAAATTTACATCGCTTTCCATTTAAAAAATCATCTGGGATTGGATTGATATAATTTAAACATTTATTATGCTTCATTTTTATATTTGTTCTAGCATTAATATATTTACCTATTACTTCATACTCATCACCAACTAAATCGTAAACTTCTTTACAAAATTCTTCATGTGTTTTTAATTTACCCATCTCCAATCATTCCTTTCTAATGAACTCCTTTCTTGAATTTAAACAAATAAAAGAAGACGAGCGAAAGGAACTCGTCTTATCAGTAGGCTCATGACTTCCTACCTATCTCTTATTAAAAATTACAAAATTATTTATTATTTTTAACCCTTTGCTCATTACTTTTTAAATTTTTCGTGGTTAATCCTGATTCCTTTAATTCTGAATTATCTTTTTGTGGTCTTCCACCTAAATTACCATCTTCATTTGCTGTATCAGCACTATCTGTAGCCGTATAACTTGTAATATGGGGCATATAACGCTCATCAAAGCCATTTTCGATTTCTTGATCACAAATTCCAAGGTAGTCCTCTGGATCAAAACCTGCTGCTGCAATATAAAATATTCTGCTTCCTCCAGCAGTTAAATATAAATCTTTAGCCTTATCATAAACATCCTTCTTATTTAACCATGTAATTGGAAGGAATTTAAGATCAATGTAGCTAAAAGGGAGAATATTTAAATATTCATTAACAACTCTCGTTTCTTCCCTTGCTATTTCATTAATATATTGAAAAACTTGTGCAGAAATTAAGTCTAAATTAATTTGTAAACTTCCTAAATTTGCACTTTTGCTTTCAGCATTTAAAGCAGAAATAGCAATTCCTAAATTTGTACCTATTTTTTTCATGTTCTCGTCGCTCAACGTATCCTTAATTAAAGAAGAATCTTTACTTAATCTATCAATTGTTGTTCCAGGAGCCAAACTGAGCGTTGAAATTCTAGAAGTATTACTACTTGTATTGACTTTTACCGCACCTTTAAATGCTTCAATAATTTCTGTTTGTTGTTTCGAATTTAATGAGCAAGACCCAGTTTTTTCCCCACTCGGTAAGACAAGATAGTATATACTACTTGCCAATTCACTAATTAGTTGATATTGACTATCGTTATAATCATCACTTGCTTTCATATCAATAAAAGCCGAAACTCCATATGGAATACCCCAAGCATCAATTTCATTTGCTTTTGCTTTTAATACAATTGTTTTTCTACAATCTAATATAAACCACCTTTTACTCGCGTCTTTCTTATAGGCCATATATGCTTTCATAAATTCTTTCGGATAATTCTTAATTTCATTAAGCAGCCCACCATATTTAAATTGATCAAAATACATCATATCAAATGCAGCAATAGATATATTATTTTGGAATCCAATTATCTTACAATAATCTAAATCCAAAGGTTGAATCATAAAATTATTATCTAATGACAACCCTTCAATCCTATCAATTGATTCTACTGTCATTGAACCAGTATCTAAATTTTTATTACTTGCGGTAGAATCTCTCAGAACTCCTATGTATGAACCATCAATGAATAAATGTCTTAGAATATCCCTAGTTGTTCGATCAATATTTAATATTTTAAGTAATGTATTAAATTTTGCTTTTTTATCTTTCATTTGTGGAGTTTTATTTCTCAATGTTGTAATATATGATAATGTGGGAAGTGCTATCATGCGGTCGATACTTTGACCATAAATTCCGTTCAAACTATATGATTGTCTAGATATAGTTCTCAAAATTTCATTATATATCATAGGATATTTTACATATTGTTTTAAATCACTCATAGGAATATTATCTGTATCTAATCTTCCAGTTGATATAGAATATGAATTATATGAGAGTGAGTTAGTTTCAATTTCATTTGAGAATTGATTAGGGTTTGGAAAATCTGATTCTGGAGTTTGTGTTAGAGTTGTTTTTTTTGTCAAGTTGGAGATACCTCCTTTCTTTATGAGTATGAGAATACGAAATCGAAATCGCTATCATTTTCTTTCATTAAATCTTGTTCTAGTAAATCAATAAAATATAATCCATACAACATGGACATTAGGATATCCTTCATTCCATTTTTTTCATCTATTTCTATACCACCTGATTTCATTCTTATAACTTGTGTATTTACGGCTTCGCTTATTAATATAGAAGTAAGACAAAATGGCATAATTAATCTTGTTGCCTTATCATTATCTTGTCTATTATCGCTATTTACAAGAGAACTATATTTATATCTTTTATCTAATTCATCAATTATTTCATCTTCTGATAATAATAACTTAATTTTTCTTTTTTCAAAGTTTAATTTGGCTCTACCAACCATATTTGCATGGACAGTAGATGCACTTGCTCCTGATACTTTAATAGTGAATAATAAAGGTTCTGCACTATCATCAATTACACGTTCTTCTAATTTTTCATTTTCATTTCTCGTTTTCCAAGCTGGATATTTTTTATTTCTTAATGAATCCTCAGTTTTTTTTGTACATAAGTCATAAAATGTTTGCCCCATGCCACCACAATCAAGAGCTGCAAAATCACATTCTAAATCATAAAATAGCTGTTTAAATCTTAAAATTTGTGGCTCTACATTCATACCACTCATTGTTTCTATGTATGCAATTTCTTTTATATATTCATCACCATTCAAAGTCAGTCTAAATACAGTAAAAGCTGAGTTATCATTAGCACGAGAAGACATTAAAGCAACGTCAAAACTAATTAATCTTAATTCATCTTTCTCTTTTTTTTGGTAAAATGGATATTTTCTTATATCTCCTCTATATTCCATATATTCATCATCACTTATTGGAATAAGGGGAACATGTATTTTTCTACATCTATTTAAATCTTCAAATCTAAACATAGAACTCTCATTATCACCAGTAGGAATAACTTCCATTTCTTGTCTAAATGCTTCAATATTAGTTGTACTTTCTTTAATCATTTTTTCAATAGTCTTTTTACTAATTATACCAGACGATACTCCGAATTGATAAGGTAAACTAAAAACACAATAGTCCGATTTTTCATCTTTTGTAAAATTTAAATATTGTTCAAAATCATTATATAAACTGCTAGTTTTTGATCCTATGCTAGATAATTCAATAAAATGATTTGTCTCTAGTTCTCTAAAATCCTTATATTCAGCATATTTTAAATAAGGAGGTTGTCTCGTCGCTGTCAAAAATGGAATAAATACTTTATCAATAATTAATTTGTCTACAATTTCCCTTTCGTCAATTATTAAAATCTGGCAACGTTCTCCTCTAGCTCCATCAGATGCTACTACTGTAGCTACTTCGCTTCCTCCGTGAAATATAATTCTTGATTCATCTTTAGCTAATTTTATTTCTGCTATTTCTCTAGCTGCCATTGGACAATTTCTCTGAATTTCTTTAACCTTTGATAATAATAACCCTGCTTGTTTAATATTGGCTGCAGCAACACGAATAACCGTCCCAGGATTTAGTACAGATTTTGCTATACAATATACCATTGTTAAATATGTTTTTCCCGTACCGCGACTGGCTAGGAAGACCGTGTTTCCAGTATGCCACATCATATACAAAATAAATTGTTGCCACCACGACAAATTAATTCCCAAGAACTCTGTGCAAAAACGATGAGGATTTCGGCGATAATATGTTATGTAGTATTCGAAATTATCC
>Ga0172380_10008416_pt1 | contig 11286 bp, 8 predicted proteins | sample Leawe162metaG_FD_119747 | JGI IMG/M metagenome (GOLD analysis project Ga0172380, IMG submission 119747) | Leachate microbial communities from a municipal landfill in Southern Ontario, Canada - Leachate well 162 metaG | ecosystem: Engineered > Solid waste > Landfill > Unclassified | place... | reverse complement strand
GCGCATCGAGGAGGGTGGCTGGCAGACGGTCGCGCCCAGCCCGATCGCCTTCAACGAGGGCTACCCCACGCCGCGGGAGCTCTCGACCGCCGAGGTGCGACAGGTCGTCGATGACTTCGCCGCCGGGGCGGAGCGCGCGGTGCGCGCCGGCTTCCGCGCGATCGAGGTGCATGAGGCGCACGGCTACCTGATCGCCCAGTTCCTCTCGCCGTTCTCCAACCAGCGCACGGATGAGTACGGCGGCGACTTCGCCGGGCGCACGCGCCTGGCAGTCGAGGTCGCGCGCGCCGTCCGTGAGGCGGTGCCGCAGACGTTGCCGGTCTTCGTGCGGCTCTCCGCCAGCGAGTACGTGGCCGATGGCTGGGACCTCGAGCAGACCGTTCAGCTCTCGGCGGAGCTCAAGCGTGTCGGCGTCGATCTCATCGACGCGTCGTCGGGTGGCAATCTGCCGCATCAGCAGCTGCACGTGCACCCGGGGTACCAGGTGCCGTTCGCGCGCGCGATCCGCGAGCGCGCCGGCATCGCGACCGGTGCGGTCGGGCTCATCACCACCGCGTCCCACGCCGACGCGGTCATCGCCTCGGGCGATGCCGACGCCGTGTTCATGGGTCGAGAGGAGTTGCGCGATCCGTACTGGCCCCTGCACGCCGCCGCCGAGCTGCGCGACAACGTCCGATGGCCCGTCCAGTACGAGCGCGCACGCCGCTAGCCCGCCTCGCGATCACGGCGCATATGAGGAGCCCCGGCATTGCCGGGGCTCTTCTTTGTGTGACTGGATTCGAGGCTAGGGCTTCGCGGTGGCGGTTGGTGTGGGCGTGGTGGCTCCCGGCGTCGCGACCGCAACGGGGCCACCCTCGCGCACGGAGTTCTGGCCGACGATGATGATTTGGTCGCCTGCCTTCAGCCCGGAGGTGACCTCGACGTTCGTGCTGTCGCTCACGCCAGTCTGCACGGGGCGGAACGCCGCCCTGCCGTCGGCGACCGTGACAACCGCCTTCGTCTGCCCCTGCGTCACGATCGCGCTTGCCGGCACGATGAGCACGCCCGCCTTGTCCGCGGTCACCATCGTGACTTCTGCGAACATACCGGGGAGCAACAGCGCCTGCGGATCCTGAGCGAACACCTTGACCTCGAACGTGTGCGCGCGCGGGTCGCCGGTCGGCGCGACCGAGGCGACCTTGCCCGGGAACTGCTTGCCGGGGAACGCCGCCACCGTCAGCTGCGTCGCCAGGTCGGGCCGAACGAGGCCGATGCGCGCCTCCTCGATCGTGAGTCGCACCTCGACCGCCTTGGCGGAGATGACGAACAGCGGCGCGGCGGGCGAGGCGGCGGCACCGACCTCCGCCATGCGCTGCGCGATCACGCCGTCAAACGGCGCGACGACGGTGGTCTGGTCGAGCAGGGTCTGCGCGGTGGAGAGCGCCGCCTGCGCCTGCGCGACCGTTGCGCGCGTCGCGCGGATATCGGAGTCGGTGAACGGCACCTGGGCCTTGTCGAGCGTGCTGCGGGCCGCATCGACAGCCGTGCGAGCGGCGGCAAGGTCGCCCGCGGAGGGGCTGAGCAACTGGTCACGCTTCAGTCGTGCGGTGATGAGCGCCTGCTCGGCGGTCGCCTGGTTGTTGAGCGCGGTCTGGTACGCGGCGTTCGCCGCCAGCAGCGCGATTGCGTTGTTGCCCGGGGTGAAGCCGAGCTGGCCGATGCCCGTCGTTAGCCCGGAGGCAACGGAGTCCGTCACCTCCTTGGGCAGGGGCAGCACGAGATTGTTGCAGGGGATGCCGAAGCCACCCCACTGGTAGCACATGATGTAGACGTTGCCGAGGAGCGTCGCCTTCGCGGTTGCGGCGCCGGCGGTGGCGTTGTCGACGGCAACGCGCGCGGTGGTGACGGCGGCATCGGCTGCCGCCTGATCCGTCGGCAGCGGGTTCTGGAGCTGGTGCAGACGCGTCACCGCGGTGTCGTAGGCGGACTGGGCGGCAGCGATGTCACCGGCTCGCGATCCCGCGAGCACAGAGTCGAGCCGGGCCTGGGCCGCCTGCAGGTTGGCCTGCGCCTGCGCGACCTGCGCGGGCAGCGTGCCGGGGTCGAGCGTTGCGAGCCGGTCGCCGGCCTTCACGACCGAGCCGACATCGACGAAGACCGCCGACACCTGTCCGCCCGTGCGTGGCGCCAGGTTCACCTGCTGGCTGGACTGCACGTTGCCGGAGTAGGTGAGCGTGCTCCGGATCGTTCCGGCCTTGACCTCGGCCAGTTGCACCGGGACGGGGGGCTGCCCGCTGGCGGCCGGTGCGTCGCCGCCGCCGGTGCACCCGGCGAGCAGTGCACCGGCAGTGAGCGCAGCGAGCAAGCCGCCGCGCGAGGTGAGCCAGGTGAACATGTGCAATCCCTTTCCGATGGGCCGTCCCGCCGACCGTTCGAGGTACGTCATTCGTTGTCCGCCCCACCCGCGATCGGCACGGCGGCGTGCGACCGTTCGAGGTGCACGAGACGCAGCACGCGGTGGACGAAGTGCATCGCACTCTCGATGAGTGTGTAGACGACCGGGATGAGGACAAGTGTCAGCATCGTCGAGGAGATGACGCCGCCGAGGACGGTAGCGGCCAGCGGCGCGCGCATCTCGGCACCCTCGCCCAGCTGGAGTGCCGTTGGCGTGAGCGCGATCGCGATTGTGAGGCTGGTCATGAGGATCGGACGGAGTCGCGCCGGACCGGCCTCCAACAGCGCGTCGTGCGTATTCATGCCGCGCTCACGATTCTGGTTCGTGCGGTCGACCAGCAGGATGCCGTTCTTGATCGCGAGGCCGACGAGGAGGATGAGGCCGATCATCGAGAACACGCTGAACACGTAGCCGAACGCGAACAGGCCGAACATCGCTCCGCCGACCGCAACCGGCAGCGAGAACAGGATCACCAGCGGGTCGAGCAGCGAGTTGTACAGCACCGCCATCAGCAGGTATGCCATCAGCACCGAGGCGCCGAGCGCCAGGAACAGCTGACCGAAGCTCTCGGCCTGGTCGGCGCTCTCGCCACCGATCTCGATCGAGTAGCCGTTGGGGAGCTTCGTCTCCTGCACGATGCGGTTGAGCGCGGGCTGCACCTCGCTCAGCGAGTGGCCGGTGGCGAGGTCGGCCCCTACGACGACGACGCGCTCGCGGTCGCGGCGGTTGATCTGCGTTGGTCCGGACACCTCGCGCAGCGTCGCCACCTGGCGCAGCGCGACGGTCTGGCCGCCCGCCGTCGGGATCGGCAGGTCGCCGACGCGCGCGAGGTCCGTACGCGACTCCGGCGCGAAGCGGAGCAGTACGTCCTGCTGCGTCCCATCAGGCTCCTGGAACTTCGTGACCTCAACACCCGCGAACGCGGTGCGCACGAGCAGTCCAACGGTCGAGGAGTTCACGCCGTAGTTCGCGGCTCGGAGCGGGTCGACGTCGATCAACAGCTGTGGCTGGCCGGTCGGCGCACCATTTGTGATGTTGATGATGCCGGGCGTGCGCTCCAGCTCCATCTGCACCTGAGTCGCCACCTGGACGAGTCCGTCCAGTTCGTCGCCCTTGATGCGGAGCGCAACCGGCTGCCCGTTTCCGCTGCCGATCGAGGCAGTGACGCTGATATTCACGCCGGGCACGTCTGCGAGCCGCGCGCGCATGTCATCGATAATCGTGTAGATGTCGCGGCGACCGGTGCTGATGTGATGCACCTGTCCGGTAATGTTGCCGTAGCGCCCCTGGCCCACAGAGCTGCCCCCGAAGAAGCCCGTCTGCCCCACACCGATCGAGGCGGTCACGGTCTCGACCTCGGGCATCGCCATGATGCGAGCCTCGACCTGGCGCATGATCGCGTCGTGCGCGGCGAGCGAGGTGCCGGGGGGCGCCTCAGTGGCAACAGTGAAGTAGCCGTCGTCGCTCTTCGGGATGAACTCGGCGGGAACCAGCCCGGATGTGACGAGCCAGATGCCCGCGAACAACGAGGCTGCGGCGACGGCGCTGACGATCAGGCGGTGCGACAGCGACCAGTCGAGGATCGCCCGGTAGCGTTGCTCCAGCGCGCCGAAGCGAAGGTCCCACCACCGCCCGAAGCGATCGATGATCCCCGTGCCGTGCTCGTTCTCCGGCTTCAGGAAGCGCGCCGCCAGCAGCGGCGTGAGCGTGAAGGAGACGACGAGAGACATCAGCGTGGCGGCCGCGATCGTGAAGCCGAACTCGCGGAAGAATCCGCCGACCTGCCCGCTCACGAGGCCGGTGGGGGCGAACACGACGACATCGACGAGCGTGATCGCGACCGCTGCGAGGCCGATCTCGGCGCGACCGTTCAGCGCGGCCATGAATGGTGGCTCGCGGTTGCTCAGGTGCCGGAGGATGTTCTCCAGCACGACGATCGAGTCGTCCACCAGGATGCCGATCGTGAGCGTCAGGCCCAGCATGCTCAGGAAGTTGAGGCTGAACCCCATCAGCTGCATCAGGATGAACGTCGTCAGCAGCGTGGTCGGGATCGAGAGCAGCACGATCAGTGCCGCCCGGATGTTGTGCAGGAAGAGCAGCAAGATCACGCTCGTCAGCACGACGGCGATGACGAGCTCGTGCTCGATCCCGTCCAGCGAGTTGCGCACGAACGGTGTCGCGTCCTGCACGACCTTGAGCTGGCTGGACGCGGGGAGCTGCTGCTCGAGGTTCGGCAGATCCTTGCGTACCGCATCGGTGACATCAGTGAGGTTGGAGCCGCTCTGCTGCGCGACCGCGACCAGTAGCGCCTGCTTGCCGTTCACGCGTGTCATCTGCGTCTGCTCGGTTGCACCGGCGATGACGCGGGCCACGTCGCGCACGCGCACCTGTCCGGTCGCGCTGCCGCCGATGACAACGTCGCCCAGTTCCTCGGGCCGGGTCACGCGGCCGTTCACCTGAAGGTCGAACTGGCGCGGGCCCTGCGTTACTCGCCCGCCGGGGATCGAGGCGTTCGAGGCTGCGAGCGCCCCCTGCATCTGCTGCAACGAAATGCCGTACGCGGCGAGGCGCACCGGGTCTACCTCGATCTGCACCTCTTCCTTGCGCGCGCCGACCACGACGACCTGGGAGACGCCGCTGATCTGCTCGATCGAGGGCAGCAGCACGTCGTCGACGATCTTGCTGAGTTCCTGCGCCGTGAGCACGTCGTCGACAACGGCGAGCTGCATGACCGGCACCGCGGAGAGGTCGATCTTCTGGACGGTCGGCGTACGCACGCCGCTGGGGAACTTGGAGGTGATGCTGTTGACGCGGCGCTCGACGTCCGAGGCGATCTTGGAGTCGTCCGCCTTGTCGGTGAAGGAGACGACGACGCTGGAGAAGCCGTCGCCGGAGGTGCTGCTGATGAAGTCGAGGTCCGAGAGGCCGGCGATCGCATCCTCGACTGGCTGCGTGATCTGCGTCTCGATCTCGCGCGGGTTCGCACCCGGGTAAATCGTCATGATCGTGACGACCGGGATCTTCACCGACGGGAAGCGGTCAACGGGCAGCGTGCGGAACGCCACGAACCCCGCGACGGAGAGTGCGAGGAAGATCGCGGCGGTCGCCCATGCGCGGGTGACCGACAGGCGGGTAATCGTCTGCAACTCAGGCCTCGCTTCTGACGGGGGTGGGGGCTGGGCAGCCGGGTTGTGGGCCGGCATGGGCGGTGATGAGCGCCGCGAGCGCCGTCATCCCGCGGTGCAGCGCGTGCAGGTCGTCCGTCGCCATCTGCTCCAGGAAGCGTGCCACGCTCGCGGAGCCTGCTGAGAGGATGTCGCCGACGAACCGCATACCGGCGTCGGTGAGCGTGACCAGTACGGCGCGACGGTCGGATGGGTCAGGCTGGCGCTCGGCGAATCGCAGCGCCTCGAGTCGGTCGAGCAACATCGTGGCGGCGTTCTTCGACATCCCCAGTTCGCTGGCGACGCTCCCGATGCGTACTGAGCCGCGGTGGTACAGGACGAGCATTGCCTTTACCTGTGGCATCGTCAGTTCCGCCTCCAGCCATGACTCCGGCGGCGCGACTGTGGAGGCGTGCGCGCTGGCGACACTGCAGAGCAGATCCTGCAGCTCGGTGATCAGGGTGTGACGGGAGGCGGTACGTGACATCATGGAATCGTATCACGCTACCGTGATAGTTCTGCAACCAATGATTATTCTCGATCGTTGTCATACCGTCGGTGCGCGACGCCATGCGATAGTGCGCGCGGGTGATGGCATGGCTGAGGGAGCACCACATGGAGCCGATCGAGCGAGTCAGCGAGCTGTTCCGCAACCAGCGCGCCGTACGCACCTTCACCGCTGATCCCGTGCCTGACGATGTGCTGCTGAGCGTGCTCGACGCCGCGACACGCGCGCCTTCCGGGTCGAACACGCAGCCATGGCGCTTCCTGGTCATCCGCGACCGTGCCGTGAAAGAGGCACTGAGCCTCGAGTACGAGCGAGCACAGGCGGAGCGTGCGGGACGCCCCGAGCCGACCGTCGAGCAGGCGCGCGCGGGGATCATGGCGCAGGCGCCGGTGCTGGTCGTGCCGTGCGTGCGCGTGCCGGGTCGGACGGGCACCGCCGGCTTCCAGACCGGCGCCTCGATCTACCCGGCGTGCCAGAACCTGATGCTGGCCGCGCGCGCCGTCGGCCTCGGCAGCGTGCTCACCACGACGCACCGCATTCGGCGCGAGCAGGTGCATGCGCTGCTCGGCATCCCGGGGACGTACGAGAGCGCCGCGATCATCCCACTCGGCTGGCCCGACCGCGCCTACGGCCCGAACCACCGCGCCCCTGTGTCGGAGGTGGTCTGCTGGGATCACTGGTCGGAGTAGCCGCGTCCGACTGCGAGGTATGAGGAAGGCCGCCCGTTGGGCGGCCTTCCTGCGGTCATGCGGTCGGGTGTCGGCTAGCGGCGACCTGCGGCGCGCTGGTACGGGTCACCGATGCGAGCCTGGCGCTCGGCGCACTCCGGGCAGAGCACGGACTTCGCGCGGAACTTGGTGCCGCCCTTGGTCACGTACTGGCCGCAGAGCGCGCACTTCCCCTCAATGCCGCCCTCGCCGTACTTGTAGGCGCCCTGGTCCTCCTGCTTTGGCGTGGCGGCCTTGCCGGCCGGCGCAGCCTTCGCAGCGGCAGGAGCCGCAGGAGCGGCCTCGCCACCCTCGGCGGAGCGGGTCGAGCCGGGCCCGGCGGGCATCCCCGCGACCGCGGCGCGGACGGGCGCGGGGTCCGCGTACCAGCCGGAGTTCAGCGCCGCGAACTGCTTCATCGCATCCGGGAGCTCGCGCTCCGGGAAGATCGCCTGCACCGGGCAGGCCGGCTGGCAGGCGCCGCAGTCGATGCACTCCGCGGGGTTGATGTAGAGCATCCGGTCGGAGTCGGCTTCGAAGTGGATGCAGTCGACCGGGCAGACCTCAACGCACGCCTGGTCGCGCGTGTCGATGCAGGGCTGCGTGATGACGAACGCCATGGGGGGCCGCCTTTCGATGCGCGGCGCGGAATGCCTGCCGTTGTGCACGATGCTAGCGAAGCCGGGGCTATCACGAAAGACCGCCGACCGGGCTCGTTTGCCTCGTGACGGGCGGGGCCTTGCCGAACGCGTATCATCACGCCCGTCTTGGGAGCCGAGAGGGGGCGTGAGATGGCGTTTGAACTGACGGGGACGACCGGGAAGGTCGCGATCGTGACCGGCGCGGGCCGCATGCGTGGCATCGGCCGGATGGTGGCGGTGGAGCTCGCGAGGGCGGGGTGCGACGTGGTGCTCACCGGCACCGGGCGCTCGCCCGACCGCTACCCGGAGGACGAGCAGGCGGCGGGCTGGCGCGACATCGAGTCGGTGGCCGACGAGGTGCGAGCTCTCGGGCGCCGCGCGCTCCCGCTGGTCGCCAGCGTCGCGGAGGAGGCCGAGGTCGACCGCGTGCTGGCGGCGACGCTGGCCGAGTTCGGCCGCGCCGACTTCCTGGTGAACAACGCCGCATCGTCGCGTGGCAACGACCGCGTGCCGGTCGTCGAGATGTCGACGGACGAGTGGATGCGTGTCATCAACATCAACCTGCACGGCACCTTCCTGATGTCGCGTGCGTTCGCGCGGCACCTGGTGGCGCAGGGTGACGGTGGCGCGATCATCAACATCTCCTCCGTCGCCGGGAAGGCGCTGCCGCCCCGTGCCACGGCGTACGCGGCCTCGAAGGCGGGCATCCAGGCGCTGACCGCCGGCATGGCGGTCGAGCTGGGGCCGATGGGTATCCGCGTCAACGCGCTCTGCCCTGGCTTCGTCGACACCTCGCGCATGGACGTCCAGGGCGTCAGCCACGAGGACCGCGTGAGCGAGGCGGCGGGCCGGAACCCGCTGCGCCGCGCTGCGGACGGGCAGGAGATCGGCACCATGGCCGCGTTCCTGTGCTCGGAGCAGGGGAGCTACGTGAACGGGCAGTCGATCAACGTGAACGGCGGCTCGTTCGTCGCGCATTAGCGGAGATTTCGGCAGCAACCGGCAGGATAGGGGCCCCATTCCTGGGGCCCCTTGTTTGTGTAATCCTTCACACTATCGCGTGACCTTCGTAACCATTCCGACGGGACTTCATGCCGAGTTGCACAACGCTCTCGCCCTGAAGAATCAGAGGGCGCCAAAGGGACTGAGGAGTCATACATGGGTTCTGGATACAGGCTCGCGGCGGTTGCCGGCGCGATTCTCGGCGTCGCCGCGCTGCTCGTGGCAACGCTCGCGCTGGGCGGGAGATCGATGACCGGTGGTGGCGAGGCGTCGCCTGCGGCCGCGAAGACCGTGGCGGTCGAGCTGGGTGACCTCTTTATCAAGCCCGGCCAGATCTCGGTCGAGAAGGGTGCCAACGTCACCCTGAAGGTCAAGAACACCGGCGGCACCGAGCACAACCTGGCGATCGAGGGCGGCGCCATGACCAAGAACCTGAAGTCCGGCGAGAGCGCCGACCTCACGTTCAAGGCCGACAAGGACACCTACACCCTTGTCTGCACCATCCCGGGGCACAAGGAAGGCGGCATGGTCGCCAAGCTGACCACGGGTGGTACAGGCGGCGACCACGCCGGCATGGCCTCGGGCGGGACGATGACCGCCGCGCAGATGGATGAGTCCTACCTGGCGGGCGTGAAGGCGTTCCCGGCGAAGACCAAGGGCCAGGGCAACGTGGAACTCGCGCCGAAGATCCAGAACGGCGTGAAGGTCTTCGAGCTGACTGCCGATGAGATCGATTGGGAAGTTGCTCCTGGCGAAGTGCACAAGGGCATGGCCTACAACGGCATGATCCCGGGCCCGGTGATCAAGGCGAACGTGGGTGACCGCATCCGCATCGTCCTCACCAACAAGCTCGAGGAATCCACGGCGATGCACTTCCACGGGATGATCGTCCCGAACGAGCAGGACGGCGTCCCCGGCATCACGCAGCCGCTGGTCAAGCCCGGCGAGACGTACACCTACGAGTTCCCGATTCGGAACTCCGGTTCGAACATGTACCACTCGCACATGAACGGTGCGCACCAGATCCCCTCGGGCCTCTTCGGTGCGCTCATCATCGAGGAGCCGAACGCGCCGCAGGTCTCGCAGGACCTCGTGATGGTCGTGAACGACGGGCCGCTCGGCTACACGCTGAACGGCAAGGGCTTCCCGGCCACGGCCCCGATCGTCGCGAAGCGCGGTGAGCGCATCCGCATTCGTTACATGAACGAGGGACTTCAGATCCACCCGATGCATCTGCACGGCATGCCGCAGCAGGTGATCGCGATGGACGGTTGGACGCTCCCCCAGCCCTACACGCAGGACACCGTGCTCGTGGCGCCCGGACAGCGCGTGGACGTGCTGGTCACCGCGAGCGAGCTTGGCGTGTGGGCGTTCCACTGCCACGTGCTCTCCCACGCGGAGAACGAAGCCGGCATGTTCGGCATGGTGACGGCGATGATCATCCAGTAGCCACTCGGCACAGGATTGCAGCGCAGCGGCGGGCATTGAGCCCGCCGCTGTTGCGTCTCCGGGTTCCCACCGGCGGTACCGTCGGAATCGTGAACTGGCTGGACGTGTCGCTCCTGCTGTTGCTGCTCGCCGCGCTTGTGGTGGGGGCCGCGCGCGGGTTCTGGCTGACGGCGCTCGAGTACGGTGGGCTCATCTCCGGGCTCGCGGCAGGGTTCTGGCTCGCGCCACCGCTGCTCGCCCGCACCCCGATCGAGGCGACGGGGCTCCGCTTCATCGTCGTGGCGCTGATGCTCTGCGGTGGCATCGGCGTGGGCGGCGCGGCGCTCCACCGGGCGGGCGAGGCTGTGCGCGCCGACTGGCACGTTGCCGCGCCCACGCGGCTCCTCGATCGCCTGGGCGGCGCATTGCTGACGGGCGTGGTGACGGTAGGGCTTGCCTCGTCGGTGATCGGCGCGGTCGCGGGTGGTGCGCCGTCCGGCCCGCTGGCTGACCCTGCGCGTGACTCGGTGCTGCTACGGGCGCTCGACGGCATTGCGCCGGCACCGAGCCTCCTGCTGCGGCTGCGCGAGCACGTAGCGGGGGACCTGCTCCCACAGCTCTTTGCGGGGCGCGAACTCGACTTCCCCGGCGCGCTGCACCCTGAGCCGCTGAACGCGGAGAGCGAGGGCGTGCGCCGCGCGGCGGCCTCCACGGTGAAGGTGCAGGCCAGCGGCTGCGGTGGGCTGAACCTGGGGAGCGGGGCGGTCGTGGGGCCGGGCCGAGTGGTGACGAACGCGCACGTGATCGCCGGTACTCACAGCGTCGCGGTTATCGTGCCGGGGAGTCGGCGTCCCCAGCGTGCCGACGTCGTTGCCTTCGATGCGGCCCGTGACGTGGCGGTGCTCGACGTCGCCGGGCTCACGCTGCCACCGCTGGAGGCCGCCGCGCCGCGCCATGGCATGCAGGCGGCGATCCTCGGCTACCCGCAGGGGGGCCCCCTGCGCGTCGTCCCCGCCGCGATCCAGGGCGAGGTGCGTGGAGAGGGGCCGGATATCTTCGGTCGGCGCATGGTGCACCGGGACGTGCTGGTGCTGAGTGGGGCGGCGCGCCCGGGGAACTCCGGTGGGCCGTTGGTGGACACCGAGGGGCGGTTGCTGGGCGTCGTCTACGCCGGATCGGTGAGCCGTCCGGAGCAGTCCTACGCACTCGCGCTGTCGGAGGTGCTGCCCGTGCTCGTGGCTGCCTCGGCGGGTGGTGAGCCACCGGATGTGCGCTCCCTGCCGTGCGTCTCCTGAGGCAGCGCACCTTCCATCTTCATGCTAGAGTGTGCCCCGCCAAGGCCCCCAGCGGGGTCCGGTAGGGGTGTGCCAACGCCGCGCGTGACGTACTACGAGCGCAGGGG
>Ga0172380_10008415_pt1 | contig 11286 bp, 10 predicted proteins | sample Leawe162metaG_FD_119747 | JGI IMG/M metagenome (GOLD analysis project Ga0172380, IMG submission 119747) | Leachate microbial communities from a municipal landfill in Southern Ontario, Canada - Leachate well 162 metaG | ecosystem: Engineered > Solid waste > Landfill > Unclassified | place... | reverse complement strand
CGCCGGACATATGGCCTCTGATTCTCTAGGGTTAAATTTATTTTTAGATGAACTAGAGAAGAAGGGGTTAGAAATTATTCCTTTATCAGGACTAATTAGAGTAAAAAGAAAAAAATAAATATTATTAAAAGACGGGGTTTACCCGTCTTTTTTTTATTGAAAAAATAAGCTATAATGTAATTATGTCAATTAACCAATCAATCAATGATTTATTTAGCAATGCGTCCGGGCAATCCACTAACGACGAGAGCGCAGCAGCTAAATTTTCAGCCAAAGAAAAAAAATTAAGAATTAAAGAGTTGGAAAGATTAACTAAGCAAGCGGCTGATGCCGCTGGTTTGCCGTATGTTGATTTAGTCGGCTTTCCTATAAGCCCAGAAGCTTTAGTTCTAATTAATGAAGAAGAGGCTACCGCGCTTCAGGTTTTATGTTTTTATTATGACGGTAAAAATATTCGTCTAGCTAGCTTAAGTCCTCAAGATGAAAAAGTGCAAGATTTAGCCAAACAGCTTGCAGAAAAATATTTTTCAGATATTAGCGTTTATTTAGTTACTGAAAATAGTTTTAATTACGGCTTAGATATGTATAAAAACCTACCTAAGGTAAGAGAAATTATTAGAGGCGTTAAGGTTACTGAAGAAGAATTAAGTAAATATGGAGAAAAGTTTTCTAGCTTTAAAGATTTGCAAGCAGAAATAAGCCAAGCGCAAGTTACGGAAATTGTTACTATGCTTATGGCTGCGGCTATAAAATCAGATTCTTCGGATATTCATATTGAAGCAGAAGAAAAAATTATAAAAGTTAGGTTTAGAATTGACGGAGTTTTGCATGACGTTGCTACTATTGATAAATCATCTTGGGATAAAATAATTTCCCGCATGAAACTTTTAGCTGAGGTAAAAATAAATATTACGGATAAACCGCAGGATGGACGTATGTCAATTTATATGAAAAATGACCGGGTTGATATTAGAGTTTCGTTTTTACCGACTAATTTTGGCGAAAGCGTGGTTATGAGGCTACTGCGCTCAAGTTCGGTAGGTTTAGAGTTTAGCGATTTAGGTATTCGTGATCGAGCCTTTAATCAATTAAAAAGAGAAGTAGAGCGCCCGAACGGCATGATTATAACGACTGGTCCGACCGGTTCAGGCAAAACTACTACGCTTTATGCGATTTTAAAAAAATTAAACAGCCCAGAAACTAAAATTATAACCATTGAAGATCCAATTGAGTATCAACTTGCCGGAGTTAATCAATCACAAACCAGCAAAAATTATACTTTTGCCCAAGGTCTTCGCTCTATCGTTCGTCAAGATCCTGATGTTGTTATGGTTGGAGAAATTCGCGATTTAGAAACAGCCGAAATCGCTATCCAGGCCTCTTTAACCGGGCATTTAGTTTTATCAACTATCCATACTAACGACGCGGCTGGTACGGTGCCAAGATTTTTATCCATGGGAGCTAAGCCATATTTATTAGCGCCAGCTTTAAATGCTATGATTGGGCAAAGATTAGTTAGAAAAATTTGCCAGAAATGTAAACATGAAATAAAACTTGATGATAATAATTTAAAACGGGTTAAAGATTTGCTTAATGAACTTTTAGACGAAGACAAAAAAGGCATTGATTTTGATAATTTAAAATTCTATCAAGGCAGCGGCTGCGAAGCTTGCCAAGGTATAGGCTATAAAGGCAGAATTGGTATTTATGAAGTTTTGACTATGAATAAAGAGATTGAAAAATTAGTTTTGAGCGGTACGGCCAGTGAATATGACATGCGCGATAACGCCAAGAAAAACGGCATGATTACAATGGTCCAAGACGGAATTTTAAAAGCGATTGCAGGCATTACTAGCGTTGACGAAGTATTTAGAGTAGCAGAATAAAACACTTTAAAAACCTTATATAAAGTATCAAATAAAAAATAATTATGATTAACAAAAAGTTTATTCAGCAATTAAAAAAAGATTTTGATGTTCATGGAAAAGAACGGCAGCAAATTATTGGTTTTGCCAATGCCATTTTACACGATTCTAAAAAAGCGATTTTTTCATTGCATCGCGACGATGTTTCTGGCGCGGGCAAGACGCTTCAGGAGATTGACGACATTTTAAAAAATTTACAGAAAAAATTTAGCTATAATCGGTTAATGGAAGAAGGCGCATATAAAGCGGCTGTTGAAGAATACGTTGAAGCTAAAATGTTTTTTCTAGTTATGACCGGAAAAACTGTCGATAAAATTAAAAGCATAGAAATTGATTATGAAAGTTACCTCGGCGGCATTAGCGATTTATTAGGAGAATTAGTTCGCCAGGCTGTAAAAATGGCGACTTTAGGCAAATACAATGAAGTTAAAAAAATTCATAAAATTGCTGATGACGTTATGGCTGAACTCGTAGAATTTGATATGAGAAGTTATCTGCGAACTAAATATGATCAAGCCAAAGGTCATTTAAGAAAAATTGAGCAGATAAATTACGAAATAAATTTAAGAAAATAGATATATAAATAATAAAAAACGGGTAAATTAACCCCGTTTTTTATTTGGTAATTAGAGGTTTTTAAGCTATAATTAAGAAAGAAGTTTAAATTTATAATTTCAAATTTATTCATTATGTCTAAAAATTACTTTTTAGCTATCGCCACCTTAATGGGCACAATTATCGGCGTAGGATTATTTACTATTCCTTATATTATTAATAAGGCCGGCATTGTTCCATTATTTTTTTATATTATAGTTTTGGCTTTGGTACAATATTTTTTGCAGTTGCTTTTTGCTGAAATAATTTTGTCGACAAAAGAAAACCATCGTTTGACTGGTTTTGTTGGAAAATATATAAACAAAAAAAGTAAAATAGTAACTTTTTGTATAGATATTATCGGAGCTTATGGTTCAATTTTGGCTTATATAGTAATGGGTGGAATTTTTTTACGCCAGCTTTTATATCCTTATTTCGGCGGAAATTTTTTTATATATTCAACAATTATTTTTATTCTTGTTTCTTTTATCGCTTTTTATGATATAAAATTAATTGCCGGAACTGAATTAGTTTTAACTTCTTTTTTAGTTATTGCGATAGGTTTAATCGCCTGGCGAGGTTTTAATTATATTCAATTAAGCAATTACCATCTAATAGATTGGGGGAATATTTTTTTGCCTTATGGTCCAATATTTTTTGCAGTTGGCGGCGGTGCAGCCATCCCAGAAGTTTGCCGTTTATTGGATAAGCAGAAGGATAAAATTAAAAGCGCGATTGCTTGGGGGACTTTTTTACCGGCTATTTTAACTTTAGTTTTTGTTTTAACAAATTTGGGCATAACAGGATCATCTACTACGCCAGATACTCTAACCGGTCTAGGGTTTATATTAAAAGATGGTGTTATTACTTTTTCTTTAATTTTTGGTTTGTTAGCTATAATTACCTCTTATATAGTTACTGCTCAAGCTACAGAAGAGATATATAATTGGGATTTAAAATTAAACAATAAACTATCATGGTTTTTAGCGGGATTTATACCTTATTTTTTATTTTTAATCGGCTGGAGCGATTTGATTAAAATTATAAGTTTTACTGGCGCAATTACTGGAGGATTGTCGGGGATTATTTTAATTTGGTTGGTATTAAAAGTTAAATCTAAACCAGAAAAAGATTCTTTTATAAAATGCCGTTTGGACAAGCCCTTAGCTTATATTTTATCATCATGTTTTATTTTAGGCGTTATTTATGAAATTTGGATGGTTTTGCAATAAATATTAATGTTATGAAATTTTTAGTTATATCCGATATTCACGATAATTTGGTAAATTTAGAAAAGTGTATTAATTGGGGCAAACGCAAAAAAGTAGAGAACGCGATTTGCTGTGGCGATGTAGTTAACGCTGAAACTTTAAGATATCTATCGGAAAATTTTAAAATTATTTATTTAGTGCGCGGTAATTTAGAAATATACGACGAAAGCGAAATAAAAAAATATGCCCGCCTCGACTCGCGACGAGTCGACGCGAGGCGGGGAAATATAAATTACTTAAATAGATTTGGCGTGTTTGAGATTGATGGAAGAATTATCGGCTTATGCCATGAACCTTGGTTTATAAAAGAAGTTTCGGAAATAAAAAAATGTGAAATAATTTTTTATGGCCATACCCATGAGCCATGGATTGAAGAAAAGGATGGTTGCACAATAGCTAATCCAGGAACTTTGGGTGGCGTATTCAATAAAGCCAGTTTTGCGATTTTTGATGATGAGACCGGTAAATTAGAATTAAAAATATTAGAATTATTGTAAATTTATATTTATGGATAATCAAATAAAAAAAGTAGCTTTAAATGCAGTTAAAATTTCCGGTGAAATGATAAAAAAGGAATATGCTAAATTTGACCGTTTAGATATTAAGCTTAAGCCTCACCGTCAAATCTTAACTAAAGCTGATTTAATGTCCCAGGAAATAATTATTAAAGAAATAAAAAAATATTTTCCGGCGCATGGAATTGTTTCTGAAGAAAAAGATAATGAAAAAATTTATTCTGAATATATTTGGTATCTTGATCCGATCGATGGCACAACGAATTTTTCTATGCATAACCCCTTATGGTCAATATCTTTAGCTTTAGCTAAAAATAATGAATTAATTTTTGGTTTAATTTACGCGCCGATGTTAGAAGAAATATATATCGCTCAAGCCGGTTTAGGTAGCGAATTAAATGGTAAAAAAATTTCAGTTTCTAAAATTAATCAAGGTAAAGTTTTAAATACTTTTTGCCATGGCGGTAAAGACGCAGACATTAAAAAAGCTTCAGCCTATTGGCGTCGGCAGAAATTAAATGACTTGGATTGTCGGCAAATGGGTTCGGCGGCGATTGAATTAGCGTATGTAGCTTCAGGCCGCGTAGAATCTTTTTTATCGCCAGGAACTCATGATTGGGACGTGGCCGCGGGCGTTTTATTAGTGCGAGAAGCCGGCGGTAAAGTTACTGATTTTAACGGGCGCGATTGGCATTTAGGCGAACCAAATATCGCGGCTTCTAACGGCAAAGTGCATACACAAATTTTAAAAGCTATAAATAGAAAATAATAAAATGTTAAATTCTAAAGAGCAAAAAGAATTGTTGAAAATTGCTAAAGAGACAGTAGAAAATTTTGTTTTAAATGGGAAGATTCCTGAATTTAATATTACTGATGAAAAATTAAAGAAAAGACAAGGCGCTTTCGTTACTTTACATAAAGATGGAGAATTGCGCGGTTGCATCGGCCAGATTGCTCCGTCAAACGAACCGCTATGGCAAGTTGTTAGAAATATGGCGGTGGCCGCCTGCTCGGAAGATAATCGTTTCGATTCGGTGAGTGAAGATGAATTAAAAGCATTAGAATATGAAATAAGTATTTTATCAGTTCCGGAGCTGATTGATGATTGGCAAAAAATTGAATTAGGTAAACACGGCGTGATTATAAAACAAGGCGGACGAAGCGGCGTATTTTTACCCCAAGTAGCTACCGAAACTGGGTGGAATTTAGAAGAATTTTTATCCGAACTATGTTCGCAAAAAGCCGGGCTCTCGCCAGGTTGCTATAAAGATAAAAACACGCAAATTTTAGTCTTTACGGCGCAGATTATTAAGTAAACCCTCACATTTATTTATAAATGTGAGGGTAAAATTTTATTGACAGTTAGCGAATATTTTAATACAATTAATTTATATGAAATACTCAAAATTATTCGGACGAACCGTTAAAACGGTGTCAAAAGATTTAAAACTTATTAGCAATAAATATCTTTATCAGGCAGGATTTATTAGAGAATCTGTCGCTGGCAGATATTATTATTTACCCTTAGGCATGATAGTTCGGGATAAGGTAGTAAAAATAATTGAAGAAGAAATGGATAAAAGCGGGGCACAAAAAATTTTAGCTCCGGTTTTACACCCTCTGGAATTATGGGAAAAAACTAATCGCACCGAATCGGTAAGTTTTGAATTAATGAAAGTAAAAGACAGAAATGGTTCGGAGTTCGCTTTAGGCGGTACGGCCGAAGAAATGATGGTTGATTTAGTGCAAAAATTTAATATTAGTTATAATGATCTGCCGTTTCATATTTATCAGTTTTCTACAAAATTTCGCGACGAGTTAAGGGCTCGCGGCGGCTTACTTCGTTTAAGAGAATTTTTAATGAAAGATGGCTACTCTTTTCATGCCGATGAAAAAGATTTTAAAAAAGAATATGAGAAGATGCAAAAAGTCTATAGAAATATTTTTAAAAGGCTAGGTTTAGAAACTTTAATGGTTGAATCGGATAATGGTTATATCGGCGGCGAATATTGCCATGAGTTTATTGTTGAAAGCGAAGCCGGAGAAAGCCGTTTTCTTTATACTAAAGATGGTTCTTATGCGGCTCATGAAGATATAGCAAAATTTTTAAAAGAAAAAAAGAACGTTGACGAGAAAGAAAATAAATTAACTGAAGTAAAAGCGCCGCGCGGCAACACCATGGAAGACGGCGTTAAATTTCATAAATTACCTTTATGGCAGCAGATAAAAGACGTGATGTTTGTTGATGAAAAAGGCAGATTTATTTTAGCGATTATCCGTGGTGATTTAAATGTTAATGAAACTAAATTAAAGAATATAATCAAAGCCGTTGAATTGCGTCATGCCACGGATGAAGAAATTAGAGAATTAGGGAGTGAGCCCGGGTTTATTTCTCCGGTCGGCATTAGCAAAAAAGTTTTAGTCGTAGCGGACGATTCTTTAAAAACCATAAAAAATGCTTATGGCGGATCAAATAAAAAAAATATTGACTTACTAAATGTAAATATTAATAGAGACTATAAGCCAAATTTAGAAGGCGATATTGCTTTAGCCGAAGAAGGTTTTAAAAACGAACAAGGTCAAAAATTATTAGCCGGCAAAGGTATAGAAGTCGGTAATATTTTTCAGCTAGGTTATCATTATAGCGAAAAAATGAAAGCTTTATTAACGGATAAAGACGGTAAAGAAAAAATGTATTACATGGGTTGCTATGGTATCGGCATAGATAGAACTATCGCTACTGTAGTAGAAAAATATTACGATGATAATGGAATAATTTGGCCGGAAGCGATCGCTCCTTTTAAAGCGCATTTAATCGCTTTAGGCAAAGACGAAAAAATTTATAAACAAGCCGAAGAGATATATGAAAAATTGATTAAATCGGGCGTAGAAGTTTTGTATGATGATAGAGTTAATGTTATGGCCGGAGAAAAATTCGCTGATGCGGATTTAATTGGTTTACCAGCAAGAATTGTTATTAGTGAAAAATCTTTAAAGGCAGGCGGATTAGAATTGAAGAAAAGAGGAGATAAAAAAAATGAAATTATAAAGGTTAGTGATTTGGTCAAATGTTTTAAATTATAACTTTATGCCAAAGATAAAATTAAGGACGCAAAAAGTTAGCGACGCTAAAAGATTTTATGAAATTTTAAATAATGATAATTTTATTTATTTTGGAGCCAGACCTAAATCAATTGCCGAAGAAAAAAAATGGTTGGAGAATGTTGCTAAAAGGCGTAAAGAAAATATAAGTCATCACTGGACGATTATGTATGGCAAAGAAATTGTTGGCGGTGTCGGCGTAAAAATAAATTATCATAGAAAATATATTGGAGAAATAGGATATTGCGTTGATGAAAAATATTGGGGTCGAGGCATTGCCACACAAGCGGTTAAGTTAATTGAAAAAATTTGTTTTAAAAAATTAAAACTTAATAGAATTGAAATAGTGATGCAGCCAAAAAATTTCGGCAGCGTAAAAGTAGCTATAAAAAACCGTTACAAGAGAGAAGGTTTAATGAGAAAAGCTGTAAAGGGGAAAGACGGGAAGATGAAGGACTGCTATTTATATGCTAAAGTTTTGTAAGTTATGTAAATTTATCTAAATTTATCTAAAATTAGCTAAAAAAATATTATTTATTTTATATTCATTGACCAAAATCTTAATTTGTGCTATTATAAAAGTGTTATTTATAATAACACTTTTTTATTATAAATAATAACGAACATTACAAAAAAATAAAATATATAATAAGGAGAATTGCCATGTTAACAGAAAGAAAAGTTGTGCCCTTCTCTTTGAAGGAAGTCGTTAATGGTAAAAATGGTTTTCCGGGGTATAGCAAAGTTTTTGTTAGCTTCGGAAGGTTGGTTATTAATGGTATCTATTTTATCGCTTGGGTTTTTTGCTCAGCAAAAGAAAAATTAAAAGGAGGTGTCGGGTATGTTGTGGTTTAATAGAACTGAAGCAGTTAAAACTGTATCCGACGCTTCTTTCGTTGGATACAGGAGAAAACTGGATGTTGAAAAAATCATTATAAGGATAATGATTTGGATGGCCAAATATGTTATTCCGTCTTTTTTTCAGAAATATATTTTAGAAATAACGGTAACTTTTGGTCTTACAAATCATTCGGGAGTTGTCGGCCACGACCGGTTGGTCAATATATTTGGAAGAGCCAGGGAATTGTTCGGTCTGAATCGTATACCTGGGTTTGCGAAAGATGCTGGCAAAAAGTATTTGCTTAAAACTGGCGATGCGACTTTCCATCATTTTAAGTCCTTCGGGTTTGGCGATATTATTCGGACAGTTATAGATGTAGCAGAGGTTAATGGTGCAAGCTTCATAATTCGGGGTAGATTCTTAAATAAAAAAACAAAAGAAGTTTATTCCGAGGCGTTTCAAAAAATTGCTTACACCGATATCGCCGGACGACCAGTCAGACTCCCGTTGTGGCTTAAAATTTTAATTGAATTATCATGCCCGCAAAATTTGCCGGAAACAAAAAAGAACAAAAAAGAAGTAGAGAAAGGCTTTCCGGTTTTTGAGCGGGAGATTGTCGTTACTTCCGACATGACAAATGCAGAGCAGAATGTCAGCCATGACGAATATGCAAAAGCATTAACGCAGTCAATAGAATTATTTTTGTTAGAAAATTCTAGCGACAAAAAAAATTCTTCTTTTTCTATAAGGGAGGGCTACTATAAATATAGTAGAGATTTCTTTTTCGGCGACAAGATTTTAATTAAACTTTATGTCGCCGAGGTAAAAAAAGAAGACGGAGTGGCTGTATTCACCGCAGAGTTCTGTGACGAAAGCGGTAGAGTTCATACTCTAGGCAGGCAAAAAGTATATCAAGCCTAATTTTACAAACATTAACTCACGGGGTTGTCGTTTTAACGATAACCCCTCTTTTTTTGTCTATAAAATGAAAATATGTTAAAATTTCAATATATGATTACTTTTAATGTTTATAATTTATTGCCCTTAATTAGTTCGGCCGCATTTTTTTTGTTAGGCTTTTTTATTTATTTAAAAAATAAAAATTCCAAAGTAAATTTTTCATTTTTATTGGTATGTTTAGTAACTTTTTGGTGGCAATTTAGTTGGTTTATTTTATTTAGTTCAGATAACGAAATATTTGCTTCATATTTAGTTAGAATCGGTTATATTGGTATTATATTTATACCGGTAATCTTCTTTCATTTCTTTATTAACTTGTTAAATATTAAAGATCGTTTTGATGTTTATTTAGTTTATTTAGCATATTTTGTTGGTGCAATTTTTTCATTTTTAGATTTATTCACAAATTTATTTATTGAAGGTTTTTATAAATATTTTTGGGGGTATTATCCCAAGGCTGGAATTTTACATCCAATTTATTTAATTTTACTTTTTTTATTATCGGCAAGAATTTTGTATTTATTATATATAAATTTAAAAGATAGTAGACTATCTAATACTTATAAATATTCTCAATTAAAGTTTGTTTTAGTTGCTTTAATATTTTATCTTTTTTCTGCCTGTGACTTTATCGTTAATTATGGTTATGAATTTTATCCTTTTGGCTTTATATTTATTTTAATTTTTTTAGGCATTTTCGGGTATACAATTATTGCCTATCGTTTAATGGATGTTAAATTAGTAATGCGTCGCTATTCAGTGCATTTAGCTTCTTTAGGCACAATTTTAATAGCAGCAGTAATCGTTAAATATTTTATTGAAATATATTATTTTAATTATTCAATTTGGTTTGATTTAATAATTCTCATAGTTTCAATTTCTACTTATCCGACCGTAAAAAATTATTTTTATCGCGTTGCCAATAAATATTTTTTCTCTTCACTTTATGACTCAAGCGAAGTCATCGCTACGCTTTCTGAAAAATTACGCTCTACCCTTGAAGCGGAAAAGATTTATGAATATATTTATCAGACCTTATCTAACGCTTTTCATGTTAAAGCTTTTGGCTTATTAACTCATAGCGAAGAAAATAAATCTTTTTTTGTGCAATATAATAAGGGCTTTAATGTAGATTCACAAATTTTTTTAAAAGATGAACAATTAGATAAGATGTTTATTAAGCAAAATAAGATTGTTGTCACCGAAGAAGTGAAGCGCTTAGGTTCTTTTGAAAAAAATTCAACTGTTGATTTATTATTAAAATTAAAGGTGGAAATTTTAGCCCCCTTAAATGTTAAAAATAAAACCATCGGCTTAATTGCTTTAGGCCCTAAAGAATCTGGCGATATGTACAATGAAGAAGATTTAAAAGTTTTAGAAGTGGTCGGAGCGCAAGCCGCCATCTCATTAGAAAACGCTTTATTATATAAAGAAACTAAAAATTTTAATATTAAATTAGAAAAAGAAGTGGAAAAGGCTACGCGCGATTTAAGAAAAGCTAATACGCAGTTAAAAAAATTAGATGCGGCTAAATCTGAATTTATTTCTATTGCTTCGCATCAATTAAGAACGCCTTTAACCGTAATTAAGGGTTATATTTCTATGATGATTGAAGGTAATTTTGGCGCTTTAACTAAATTAGAAACAGAATCGCTAGAAAAAGTTTTTACCTCGAATGAAAGATTGATTCAGTTAGTAGAAAATTTATTAAATATTTCTCGTATTGAATCAGGAAGATTGCAATTTGATTTTCATGAAGTTGATTTAAATGAAATGACGGAAAGCGTTATTGACGAATTATCCGGCAACGCTAAAAAGAAAGGTTTGATTTTACAATATAAGGCGCCGGTTCAACCTTTACCTAAAATAAAAATTGATGACGAAAAAATTAGGCAAGTAGTTATGAATTTAATTGATAATGCCATAAAATATACTAAACAGGGAAGCGTGACCGTAAAATTAGAACAGATAGGAAAGAAAATTAAATTTTCGGTGGCAGATTCGGGTATGGGCATAAGACCGGAAGATATGGTAAATTTATTTAAGAAATTTTCTCGCGGTACCGGCACTTCTTTAGT
>Ga0172380_10008414_pt1 | contig 11286 bp, 9 predicted proteins | sample Leawe162metaG_FD_119747 | JGI IMG/M metagenome (GOLD analysis project Ga0172380, IMG submission 119747) | Leachate microbial communities from a municipal landfill in Southern Ontario, Canada - Leachate well 162 metaG | ecosystem: Engineered > Solid waste > Landfill > Unclassified | place... | reverse complement strand
GCATGAAGCGGCTAAAAGGGAAGTTTTTGAGGAAGGAGGATTAAAAGTTGAACCAGATAAAGATTATTTTTTTATGATTGATTTTATAGAAGACGAAGAATCTAATTATGCTTTTAACGCCAAATTCATAAACGGAAAAGTAAAAATTAGTAAAGAACATACGGAATTTATGTGGGTTTCTAAAGATAATTGGAAAAATATAGAATATACTCCAGGCGTTACGGCAATAATTGACGAATTTTTTAAAAAAAATAAATAAATCGCCCATATGAAGCGTAAAATTGTCGGAATTTCGTCCGGTTTTTTTGTCCGGTTTCCATTTGACAAAATTATAGATAAGCATTATAATAAGCTATAATGTAAAAACTCTGAAATCATGGAATCTTTTGAGAAAAAATTTAATGGGAAGCTCGAGGAGGTTTTCATTTACATAACAAGTAAATGCAATTTGAGGTGCCTGCACTGTTATATGGGCGATGCAGGGAATGTTAATATGGACAAAAACAATTTCAAAAAACTTTTAAATAAATTAATCAAACTCGGAGCTTCAAAAATAACTTTCCTCGGGGGAGAACCAACGCTCCACCCCTTTTTGCCGGAATTCATAGAAATCGCCAAACAGATGGGTGTAGGCTATGTAAGATTGGATACTAACGGTGAGTTCGATTCAAAATTATTAAACGACGCGGCTTTTAAAAAACTGAGCGATATTTCTTTTAGCTTGGATGGAGTAGATGCAAAAACTCATGCAAAAATAAGGTCAGTGAAAAATTATAATTCTATCATAAAAAACATAAAGAAGGCCGTTGCGCTGAAATACAAAGTAAGAGTGACGATGACGGCAAATTCTTATAATTTCCGCCAAATAGAAAAAGTTGCAGCAAAGCTTGATAAAATGGGCGTATCGTCTTTGAATGTCCATTTAATATCGGCGAACGGCAGAGCTAAAGATAACGGAATACTATTGGTAAGAGAAGAAGATTGGATGGATTATTATAACAATGTGTTGCCAAGATTAAGAAAATACAAAATAAAAGTTAAAATACCAAAAAGATTTATTAAAAAAGACGAGAGTCAGGATTATGGAATTACCTGCGAATCCGCTAAAGCGTCCAGATTGCTGATGACCGCCGATTTCAAAATTTTTGCCTGTCCGTTGCTTTTGGACACCGGCAAAAATTTTGCATTTTTTGAAAACGGAAAATTCCATTATATAAAAGACTACAAAAAACATTCTTTTGAATATTCTGACATGCAAGGGCCTGCTTGCCCTATATTAATGAAAGATAATTTTATTAAATTCACGAATAAAGACATTATCCCACTGTGCGTATCTTGTAAACAGCGAAACTACCAAAATAACGCGCTCATTGAAAACTAAGTTGCACAAACATCGATAGAAAGGAGGGTTTGGCATGTGTAATCAAACTGGCATCCTGGATGGCATGAAAAAAGAGGCATGCCTGAATGGATGCCTGTATGCCAATCCGGAATTTGTTGAGACCAATTCTTCAGTGATAATTTTTATCACTGGCAAGGCTTTTAAAATACTGAAGGAAAATGGCAGGGGCATTGACTGCTCTACCGCTTTGTCACGAGTTGCATTGCTTCAGGAAGAGTTGCGGATAAACTCGGAAATTTCTCCGGATCTCTATCTTGGCGTGATGCCGATTTTTTGCCAGCAAGCAAGAATATTTATTGGCGGGGAAGGATCTGAACCGATAGAATATGCCTTGTGTATGAAACGGATTGGGGATGGTTCTCTTGTTTATAGATTGCTGTCTGGAGGCGTTTATTATCCAAACCATTCTGTTTTGATAGCAAGGAAGCTGGCGGCTTTTCACGCATCCAAATTGTCGGGAAAACTCAATGAAGAGGATCGGAGATTGGTCGAAGAGTTCGGCTCGGTTGAATCATTTGGAAAAGTGGTTCAAAAAGATTTTGAGATGTTTGCGACGTTAAAGCAGGACATAATTCCGGAAGCAATCACGGAAGAGATGTATCAAGAGATAAAAAGATACATCACGGGATTTATGTTAGCAGAACATCATCTTTTTGAGGAAAGGCGCAAAAAAGGATTCATCGTTCCCATTCACGGAGATTTCCATTCCCGCAACATTTTTGTTGAGCATGGCGTTGTCTATGCCGTTGACAGGTCGCTTAAAAGGCAGATGCGTGTTGGCGACATTGTAAAAGACCTGGCGTATTTCGCGGTTGATTTGGAGGCAACCGGCCATGGCTGGCAGAAAAAAGTTTTTTTTGACGAATATCATCGATTCGTCGAAGACGCATATTTTGACCGGCTGTTGCCATTCTTGATGTGCCGCCAAACCTTTGTCGCGGGATTGGTAAGTTTTTCAGCAGGGAATATTGAATATTCCAGAAAGTGTTTTGAAATCGCTCACAGCTATGCTGTCTGCGGTTAATTTAGGGCGAGAAAGTTTATCGCCCTTTTTGTTTATAAAAAAAAGACGGCCACCGAATCAGTCGTCAATGTGGCGGAGAATTTGTTCTACCGCCGCCATGGGATTGTCTTCGGAATTATCTATTTCCGGAAGGCCATGCTTTCTGTATCCTGCCAGGAGAGTTTGGTCTATTTTTCTCCTAGGAGTTCCATAGTCCGGATGACTCACTGACAAATACAACATTCTCTTTTGTTCGTTGCGAACAATCAAGAATGTGTAATCGGGATTTGCCAATCGGACCAGGAAGGAATCAGTAACTTCCAGTGTTGCCCCTAACGCTTTGTGGTAATAGAGCGTTGTGAGTACAAACCTGTCACAGACGACAGACCTATTTTGAAGCATATGGGAAATTTCAGCAGAAGATTGAAATATTCCTGCTAAATAGAAAAGCAGGCATACGGACATAAACTTTTCTTAAATGCGGGACGCTGTAGCAATCAGCATTCTTTTCCCATTCTTTTTGATTTTGAGAGTGCCTCATTTCTTTTACCTCCAAATGAACGATTGTTAAGGAACAAACGGTTGCACTCGATCACTGGTCTTATATTCTATTGTTATGATTAAGGTTTGTCATAAATCCGTATAGTTATTTGACAAAATGATGTTTAATTATTAGAGTGATAGTAGCGCCGAGAACGGTTCTCGGTTTTGACAAAAAAAACACTTTCAAGGAGAAAGAATATGACTGATATACCCGATATGCCTGTTTGGCTGACGACTAACTACAACTGCAATTTGCAGTGCAAATGGTGCTTTCAAAGGGAAATGGCGAGAAGCGGAAAAGTGATGGATTATCAATTGGCTAAAAAGCTGATTGATCTTTGCGCGGGGCTTCCGGTCAAACACGTAATTCTGATAGGGGGAGAACCCACGCTGTACCCTAACTTTTTTGACGTCGTAAGACATGTAAAAAGCCGAGGGCTTTCTGCGAACGTCATTAGTAATTCCGTAAGATTTGCGGACAGCGGCTTCTTGGCGGAATCTCGGGAGTCCGGAGTCAAAGCGGTAACCACTTCCGTCAAAGGCTCTTCAGGCGAAGAGTATCTTACTGCAACTGGTTGCGATGCCTTTGATTTGGTCTGCGGAGCGATCTTGAATTTGGAAAATTCGGGAATATCACACCATGTGTCGGTGACCATTTCCAGTTCTATCATCGCCAATTGGAATCACATGGTGGAGTTTATTAAGGAATGCGGAGCGAATAACTTCCATTTTTCCTTCGAGAAACCTACAATTCTTTTGGACAACACCGTGACGCTGGACGACAGAATGTCGCCGCAAAACATAGCAGGATTCATACAGGATGTGATGTATCCTTCTTTGTTGGAGTCTGGCGTAAGCTTTAAGATTAAATTTATGTTCCCGCATTGTTTTCTCAGGGACGGATTTGTTGAGAAGCTTGAGGCGGAAGGACATGCATTTGGATGCTGTATCCTGATGAATCGCGATGGAATCGTCTTTAACCCCGACGGAATAGTGTTGCCATGCAATCACTTCGTCACGTATCCGCTTGGCAGATACGGTAAGGATTTTATAACTCCGAAGGAGTTCCTTGCGTGGAGGCAGCTGGAAGCTATCAAAAGGTTTTATCAGGTATCCAGGCTGGCTCCGAATCAAGAATGCGCGAAGTGCGATAGGTGGTCAAGATGTGGCGGCGGTTGCAGGATTTTTTGGATTTGCCAAAAGCAAGGTCAGCTTTTGCAAATCCCTTCCGTCAGCGAGAGGCCGCTAACGGCTGCCGGAACACTATTGCGGGAGTATTCCAAAAACGGAGTTTTTCCGCAAGAAGCGGACAGTAAATTCAAGGGCGTTGGTATTTCACCATATGCCCCTAAGTCTTCGAACTGATAAAAGGGTGTGCACCTTAGGGTGTTCACCCAGTTTTTTTGTAAAATTTATAACACGGGTAAAAATTTGACAATCGGTCTTTATTTTGTTATAGTAAAGTCAGTTGATGCTGGGAGTGTTTACCCTGAGGTTGTCGAAGGGTTTCCCAGTTGACTGATCTTTGAAAAGTGAATTCTAAAGAAGGAGGGAGTCCAATGCGCGAAACCAACGATCGTATTGGTTCGTCTGCGATTCCCTCTGGAGAGGGAATCAGAAACAAAGAGGCGGGGAAAGAAAAAATTGGTTTGCCGAAGGTTGAAATTTCAACCGCCTCGGATTCGGTTCTTGAGGTAAAAATCGGCAAAACCATTGAAACGCGGGTAATTAGAACCGCGGAACCCGCACAGCCTCAGAAGAAAAGCTTCCGGCAAGTTGTGAAATCTCACGTCCGTCGGCTTTTCGTTGAGTCGCTCAATCTGTTTTTCAATCACGACTGGATTTATTGGCTGATTGGATTAGCCAATCAAAGATTTGGTCTGATTGAGTCAGTCTTCTTGGCCTACCCGGCTAACGATGATTACAGCGACGCCTACACCTACCGGAGGCGGGCGAGGACAATGGAATGGACTCCTAGGCCGATTGGACTTTTCTGGCAGAACGGAAAGATTGGCGTTAAGTTCGCCATTTCTGCCAGCAACGGCCAATTCAGCGATCCAGCCAACAGGGGCAAGCTTTGCCGCCTAGTGGAGAGAATGGAGAAGCTGAGGAAGCTTTTCCACGCTAAACACAAAACCTTTGCCGGCATTCTTCCGGGAATCCTCTTTATGAAGAGGCTGGTAAGGGAAACTCCAGAGGCCGATGTGACCGTGGAAGCCGTGAGGCAGGTGATTGGCAAAGTAAAATCGCTTGAAGGATTAAGCGACGATACTCCAGTCATTGTCTTGGGCGGACGAGGTTTTATCGGACGCAGAGTTGTTGCCTCTCTTCCAAAGGACGCTGTTTACAGCGTGGATATTGCTGGAAGCAACGGTCAAAACGTTTGGCCGTACCAACTGCAAGGCAAGCCGGTGTTACTCGTGAACATCAGTTTGAACTCAGCTTTGGGCCAGTATATCTATTTGCTTTGGCCGGAGGTTGTGGTCATCAATGAGGTTTATCCTGAGCCATGTCAAGAACTCGCCCAGCAGTTGAAAGCTGTTGGTTGCCACTGCTATCATGTGGTGGGAGTCAATGCAAGGGCACTGCCTTCGTTTCCTGGCGGTTATCAAGGAGGGATTCCTTGCTGTGCCGCTTGGCAATCGGAAAAAATGGAGGCTTTGTTCAAAAGGATAGTTTAGGGCTTTGTCACGGAGTGACATCGCCCTTTTTTGTTTATTTGATTTTGTTGTATAATGGAATAATATGTTTTCTTTATTGTTTGATCCAATCAACATATCTTTGGTTATAACTGCTTTATTAAATTTCTCTTTGGGAGTGCTAATTTTTATTAGCGGAAAAAACAAGAAAATAAATATTGTATATAGTTTGAACATTGTAGCTATTATCAGCTGGATAATAACTATGTTTTTTTATCGTTCAGCACCCAAAGAAACTAGTTTGCTTTGGTGCACGATTTTATACATCACACCGACTTTAATAGCCAGCAGTTTTTTATATTTTACTTATATTTTTCCCTCTCAAAAAGAAAAATATATTTGGTGGAGAACCATTTTAATTTTTGGTATAAATTTAGCAATAATAGTAATGATAATTTGGCCTGGATTTGTAATAAAAGAGGTTAACATTAGGCCAGGCCAGGAAAAGGAAATAATTTTTACTCAGTACTACTGGTTTTATTTTTTATATACTCTCTCGTTTTTCTCTTTTGGATTTTTACGGCTTTTCATAAAACATTTTAAAAACAGAGGGATAGAACGCTTACAGATAATCTATCTTGTAACGGGGTATTCCTTGGCTGCCAACCTTGCCTTTGCCACAAATTTAATAATGCCGTGGATCGGATTTTTCTTCTTAAATTGGCTGGGTCAGGTATTTACCTGTATAATGGTGGCCTTTACCACATACGCGATACTTAAGTATCGTTTGATGGACATCCGAATAGTTGTTAAAAAAACTATTGTTTATTTTCTATCGGCTGGATTTGTTTACGGGATGTTTTATCTGGTAACTTGGATATACAACAAAAGTTTTGGAGGAATTTACAACAAAGGAGCGTATGTTTTGGGTCTAATCGTTGCACCATTATTTGTGGTGCTTTTTGTTTGGGTAAGCAACAAGATAAAAATTATTGCTAACAAATATTTATTCTTTAGTTTATATAGCCACCAGGAAACGATTGCCAAATTAACAGACGAGCTTACTAATTCAATTGATTTGGATAAAATCGTGGATTCCATCGTTAATAGTATAAAACAATCTATGCAGCTGGATAGGGCAGGGGTTTTATTGATTAACCAAGACGAAGGAGCGATAAAATACAAAATAGCCAAAGTTATTGGTTTTAATGAAAGCAATGGCATTAGTTTGGTGCAGGATAATTTTTTGACTCAGCACCTCGAAAAAACACAAAAACCGTTGGTTAGGGACGAACTGCAAATGGTTGCAAGGGATTTAGGCGGTCCGATAGAAAGACAGAAATTTTTTCAGCTTTCAGAAAATATGAAGCACATTGAAGCTTCTTTGTGTTTGCCCATGGTAATCTCAAATAAACTGATTGGAATTATTGTTTTAGGAAGCAAAATTTCTGGAGACGCATACACCAAAGAAGATTTAGATCTTCTGGCTACTCTTTCAAAGCAGGCAGCTATAGCCGTTGATAATGCCCGGCTTTACAGAGAGGTTCAAGATTTTAACAGAACCCTTCAGCAAAAAGTAGACGAGCAGACAAAAGACATAAAACAAGCTTACGAAATTGAAAAGCAGGCGCACGAAGAATTAAAAAAGGTAGACGAATCTAAAACCAGTTTTATGATGGTAACTCAGCACCATTTGCGGACTCCGCTTTCTGTTAATATGGGTTATTTGGACCTTTTAATGAAGGGAACTTACGGAAGAATTCCCAAAAAAGCAATTGAAATAATTCAAAAAACAATAGATTCAACGCAAAAAGAAATTAGAATGGTTAATGAAATGCTTAGCGTATCCCAATTTCAGATGGGCAAGGGGGGCGTTATGCTGAGGGACAGAGTTTCGCTGAGCGAAATTTTAATGGAAATCGTAAGCGATTTAAAATTAGAGGCAGATAAAAAAGGCATTTATTTAAATCTTGAAACCGCAGATGAAATTCCTGAAATTCCATCAGACAAAAACCAGCTTAAAATGGCTTTGGAAAATATCGTGGATAACGCAATAAAATACACAGATAAGGGGGGAGTAGCGATAAAAGTAAAAACTGGGGGCAAAAAGTTAAAAATTGAAATTAAAGACACGGGTGTTGGGATAACTCCCGAAAATCAAAAAAACCTGTTTGACAAAGCATTTCAGAGAAGTAAAGAAGCATGGTCGGCAAATGCGACTGGAAAAGGCATCGGGCTTTATCTTTCTTCAAAAATAATAGAAGCTCACAAAGGAAAAATCTGGGCAGAATCAGAGGGCGAGGGCAAGGGCACAACATTTTACATTGAATTGCCGGCGGGGTAAGATAATTATTAAACAGAGAATATGATTGAAACTCAAAAAATAAGAAAATTTTTTCCTGCGATAAATTCGGGGAGAACCGTTTCAAATAACGCGGCAAGCACGCAGGTTCCAATCCAGCTGTTAGATTTATTTAAAAAACTTATTGTGCAATATGATAATGTTCACAGGGGACAGTCTGAGGCTTCAATGCTGACTACCCAAAAATTTGAAGCTTCTTATGATACCATTGCGCAATTTGTCGGCGCTCCTTCAAGAAAAAACATTATTTTGTATAGAAATGCCACCGAAGCGGTTAATTCGGTTATGTATTCTTTAATGACTGAGTTTAAAAATGGAGATAATATAGTTACAACATTTATGGAACATAATTCAAATTATGTTCCTTGGTATGGGTTGTGCAAAGAAATACTGCCAAAATTTGGGATTAATGTTGAATACAGGATTGCAGAATTTGATAAAGAAACAGGAGAGCTTGATTTGGCTCATTTAAAATCATTGGTAGACAACAAAACTAAATTAGTATGTTGCACCGGCGCGTCAAATTTTTTAGGAACAAAAAATCCAATAAAAAAAATAAGGGAAATTGCCGATTTAAGCGGGTATGTTCAGCCAAACGGCGAAAAAAAATCATATCTTTTAATTGACGGCGCCCAAACGGTGCCAAATATTTATATTGATGTTGAAGAATTGGATATAGACTTTCTTGTTTGGTCTTTTCATAAAATGCTTGCCCCTTTTGGAGTCGGCGCCCTATATGCAAAAGAGGAATTGCTTTTAAAAATGAGGCCGTTTCTTTATGGCGGAGACATGATTGCCGAAGGAAAGGTTAGCCCGGAAAAAGTGGAATATAATTCGCTTCCTTGGAAATTTACAGCAGGAACGCCCAATATTTTAGGGACAATTCTTTCGGCTCAAGCACTAAGATTATTAATGGATTTTTCTTTAAACCCCGGACAGTATAAATATTTTATGGCTGATAAAAAATTGGAAGCCCAGGACGTAGAAAAAGCGATGAAAAACATAGAGGAGCACGAAAAATCTTTGGCAGAAGAAGCACTAAAAATATTGGGGGAAATACCATCCATAAAGATATATGGCCCAAAGAATCCAGCAAACAGAACTCCCTTGGTTGCATTTACATGCGAAAATAAAACCCCGTTTGAAATTGCCGAAGGCCTAAACAAATTAGGAGTAGAGTCTAGGGCAGGCTGCCATTGTGCAACTTTAGCGCATCATTACTACCAGCTAAATCCCCCCGCAAGCTGCAGAATAAGTTTTTATATGTACAACGACCTTAAAGACGTAAGGAGGGCGTGCTTGGCCGTAAAGAAGATTGTCCAGCCCGATAATAGTAATATCAGATTATTAACAAAAAAGCTTTTTAAAAAATAATATTAATATTATAATTTATATATGCAACAATGTTCAATTTACGATAATCGCGCCCTCAATTTTTTTAGAGCCACTTGCGGGTTTCTTGCCCTGGCTGCTTTTTTAATCCAAAATATTTGGCTAATTTTAATAACCGGCCTTTTGTTTTTGTTTGGAGTTTTTTCTATGAAGTTCAATTTTCTTTATCAATTTCATAGTTTAGTTGCAAACAAGCTATTAAAACAGAAATTTGTGCCGATTCAAAAAGATCCAGGAGAATTAAGATTTGTTTATGGATTTACGGCAACTCTTTTTTTGATTTCTTTTTTCCTTCTTTATTTTGGCAAATTTGTTACTTTTGCCTGGGGGTTAGATTTATTAGTGTCCTTTTTAACGCTTTTGGCTAGTTTCGCTAATATTTGTTTAGCCGCTTTAATGTATGTTCTCTTTAAAAAAGTTTCTAGGAGGTAAAAAAAATGGAAAGTCAAAATTTAAAAATTGAAAAGAAGGTAGGAGACTCTGGATATATTAACAAAAATTGCTGGCTGGCCCAAAATTTGAATTATCCTCCTGCCAGGCGCTGCCAATACTGTGAATTAAAATTCAGAAATTGTTTGTTTGAACGCTACCTTGTAATAAGCTTGGTTTTGAGTTCTTCTATTTTGCTTGTGTCGTATTTGGTTGAAAGAAATATTTCAAAAGCATTGATTATTTCTATTTTTGTTTTGGTTATCACTTACGGGTATTTTTTTAACAAAAGCACAGAAAAAATAATTGTGTCTAATTTTGAAGAAAAAAAATCTAAAGACGCATTTAAAGAATTGAGCGCAACTCTTCAGCAAAAAGTTGACGATCAGACAAAAAAAATCAGAGAGGCATATGAAGTAGAGAAAAAGGCTAAAGAAGATTTGCAAAAATTAGATGATATGAAAACTGAGTTCATGCTTATAACCCAGCATCATTTAAGGACTCCCTTGTCGGTTATGCAGGGATACGCAGATTTGGTTGAGGGCGGGTCTTTTGGAAAGGTGCCAAAAAAAATAGGAGAAGTGGTGTGCAAGCTTAAAGAATCCACAGGAGGCCTTATTAAAATAGTAAATGAGTTTTTAGATGTTTCGCAGTTTCAGCTGGGAAAAGAAGTTGTTGTGCCGCAACCTAATGTTAATGTGGAAAAAATAGTAGATAATGTAGCAAGCCAGTTAAAAATCCAGGCAGATGAGAAAGGCATATATTTAAAAGTGGAAAAAAGCGAACAAAAAATTCCTTTAATCATGGCCGACCAGAGCAAATTAGAAGTTGCTTTGGTTAATATTATAGATAATGCGATTAAATATACAAAAGAGGGGGGGATAGCAATAAATATTAAACAAAACGATAACGGCAAATTGCAAATTATTATAAAAGATACGGGCATTGGCATTAAAAAAGAAAATTTGAATGTAATTTTCAGCCATTTTTTGCAAAGGAGCGAAGAGGCCAAAAAATCTAATATTACAGGAAAAGGCATAGGGCTTTATCTTTCTTCAAAAATAATAGAAGCTCACAAAGGAAAAATCTGGGCGGAATCAGAGGGTGAGGGCAAGGGCTCCACATTTTACATTGAATTGCCATTGGGGTAAGATTATTTCAAAGTATTTTTCATGTTTAAAACATTAAAAGATTTTAGCGTAATAAACAAACGCATCTTGGTAAGGTGCGATTTTAATGTGCCCCTAGACGAAAAAGGGGATATTTTAGACGATTTCAGAATTAAGCAAACCTTGCCGACAATAAAATATTTAATTGGGAACAAGGCAAAAGTAATTTTAATGAGCCATTTGGATCCCGAAAGCACAAATGTGGCTGACCGTAAGTTCAATTTAAACAAAATTGCTGAAAAATTGGCAGAATATTTAAATTTTTCCATTGCTAAAGAAGAAGATTGCATAGGGCCAGGGGTTGAGGTTTCAGCTAATAGCTTGGAGGCAGGCAGGGTTTTGCTGCT
>Ga0172380_10008413_pt1 | contig 11287 bp, 9 predicted proteins | sample Leawe162metaG_FD_119747 | JGI IMG/M metagenome (GOLD analysis project Ga0172380, IMG submission 119747) | Leachate microbial communities from a municipal landfill in Southern Ontario, Canada - Leachate well 162 metaG | ecosystem: Engineered > Solid waste > Landfill > Unclassified | place... | reverse complement strand
GTTGTGGGCCGGGGTGGCACCGCAGCAGAACCAGTCCGGGACTTCGGTGAGGCCGATGCCGAGCGCTTTGAACAGTTCACGGGTGGACAGGTCGTATTCGCCGGCGGAGGCGTGCAGGGAGCAGCCGGGGTAGTAGGAGTAGTTGAGGGAGTTCTCTTCGCTCACAGGGCCTCCCCGTTTTTACGCATCGCTTCGATGCGGCTGAAGATCTTTTCGATTTCAGACAGGTTCTTGTTCTTTTTGTGGAACATTTTAAGTTTGCCTTTGGCGAACAGTTTGGGGCCAAGCATCATGTCTTTCAGGAATTGACCGGATTTTACGTTGAAGACGGCGGCAAGGCGCATTTCGTACTGGCGGCCGTAGGTCCGGATGTTCTGCAGGAACAGTTTGTTGGCCAGTTGGACGTAGCTTTCCTTGGAGGGGCCTTCGGCGTCCCAGGAGAGTTTGCGCAGGGCATCCATGATGGAGGCCAGGTGCACTTTGTTCGGGCAGCGGGTCGAGCAGGTTTCGCACGAGGCGCAGTACCAGATGGAGCGGCCGGCAAGGATCCGTTGCCATTGGCCGAGCTGCAGCAGGCGCACCACCCGGTTGGGGGGGTGCTCCATGAAGGTGGCCATCGGGCAGCCGGCAGAGCATTTGCCGCACTGGAAACAACTACGCACCGAGGTGTCGGACAGGGCTTCGACTTTGCGTACAAAGTCAAGGTCCATCGTCTCTTGCGAGATGATCATTTTTTTCTTTTTGTTCATTCAGGTACCTTGCAGGCTGCGGATAAAGCAATAATCCGTCTGTGAGAATAGTCTGTCATATGATGTTAGCAAAAGCCGGACCAATTTCTCCCGGACGGCAAATTCACTCAAATTGCATTAATAAGTGCATCACCGGAGCACCATCCAAATAATATCGGATAGTTGAAGCCTTTTATTGCGGTTGTACCTTCACCCTGAATACATCGCCACACGCCCCGGAAAATGCGTTGGAGATAACAACTGATGACAACTTTGCGGCGATATTACTCAATGTGGCGAATCCCCCCATAATGCAAGGAATGAGAATCTTGATCAAAACCGTCGTATTGTCCTTAATTTCCCCAGCAGCTTAAAAATATACGCAAAAACCACTATCAGGCAGCCAGAGTAAATTGCCCGACCAGATGTTGAAGGCCATCGGCACAGGTTGAGAGCTCACGGGCGGAGTACGTTGACTGTTGCGAGAAGGTGGCACTCGTCTGGATTACATCGGTTATCTGCTGGATGTTATTGGAAATATCCACTGAGGTAGCTGACTGCTGTTCCGCAGCAGTAGCGATCTGGTTAATCTGCACCGTTACATCGCCTATCTGATTGAAAATGTCTTCCAGGGCCTTGCCTGACTTGGCGGCATCATTCGTACCTCGCTCCACCTCTTGTACCCCTTCTTCTATGGCTGCAACCGCATCTTTTGTATCGGATTGTATTGCCTTGATCATCTGGCCGATTTCTTTCGTTGCCCGTGATGTCCGCTCCGCAAGAGCGCGCACTTCATCCGCAACGACAGCAAAACCTCGCCCCTGCTCGCCCGCCCTGGCGGCTTCGATGGCCGCATTCAGTGCAAGCAGGTTGGTCTGATCGGCAATATCCTCTATTGTTCCGACAATTTCTCCGATCTGATCGGAACGGGAGCCGAGATGTTCTACGGTTACTGCCGTTTCCTTAACCTTTCCGGCAATACGGTTCATACCGGCAACGGTTTCGCGCACAACCGAAACGCCAGCCATGGCCAGATCGCTGGCCTGCCGGGAGCTCCCTGCCGCGGTAATGCAATTCCGGGCTATTTCGGAGGATGTGGCCGCCATCTCTTCGCTAGCCGTTGCAACAGTACCTGCTTGTGACGCTACCTGCTCGTTGCCGGTGGCAATCTGCCCGGAATTTGCATACAGCGAGTTGGAGGCGGAAGCCACTTGATTTGCAGTACTTTTTATTGTCGCGATCATAGTGCCGATCGAGGTCAACATACGGTTGATGTTTTTGCCGAGTTCGCCTATTTCGTCGTTGGCATAAATTTTCAACTGCGTCGATAAATCGCCGTCGGCAACCCGGTTCATGGCCCCTGCTACCCGGTTGATCCTGGTGACAAAATTGTTGATTAGAAATATGGATGCCATGAGGCCCAGGATGATTGAAACCGCACCGGCAAGAATTTGAACCAGCTTGACCCTGTCATACAGTGCAATTGACTTGTTGTACTCGGACTCAACGTCCTGCCGCTGAAATTTTACCTGTTCATCGAACAGCTCCTGGACCTTCTGCGTCAGCGGTGCCCCATCCTTTAACAAAAGCGCCGTTGCTTCGTCTCGCTGGTGACTATCAACCAGATCCATGACCCGATTGTTGGCGTTTACGGCCGGACCGATTGCTGCTTTTACATTTTCAAGCAGCTTGAGGCCCTGCTCTGATTTTTCAAGTTCGGCCAACCTGGTCATGCACTCTTTATATTTCCCTCTGGCGGCATCGATTTTTCTCTTCACCCGTGCAATTTCATTCGCATCCTTGAGCAGCACCGCCATCCGGATTTCGCCCTGAATTTCTTCCACCGCTTTTGAGGCTTCAAGGGCATAGACCGTTTTCAGGTAGTTGACTTTAGCGATCCGCTCGACAGACCCGTTCACTTTCCGTGTACTGCCAAGTCCCAGGCAGATCATGATCACAATCATCAGCAACAAAAAACCGAACACCGCCCCCAGCTTGACTTTGATTCCAACTTTTGCAAACAACATAGAAACGACTCCTTTTTACTATTTCTTCTTGATATGAATTTTCGGCGCCTGACTCGGCGTATCTGCCTGCTCGTTCATACCGGCACGACACACGTCTTAATGAGAGGAATTAGCAAAAGCCACGCCATGTTGTTGGCAGAGAAGCTCAGTTATGCAACTTGTTAATAAATAAAGATAATGGCAAGGAGGGCATCAGATTGAGGTGGGAGCAACGTGTAGAGATAGTCAACAACGTCAGGTCTTTCCTGATCAATCAATCCGGCGGCGGTGGACCAGAGACCAATGCCGGAGCGAACCGGGCATGTGACTCCCGACGACTCCGACGGCAAGAGCTGTTACGAGCATTGGCAATGCCTCTGTCGGCAAGACATGAACCAACCCGACCAACCCGATATGCAGCCATGCCATGACGCCGCGTCCCTGGTACGGCCAGTGCCGGGAACGCCAGACGTTCAGGATTATCAGAAAAATTCCCGTTGCGATGGCAAGATGGTGCCAGGTTGAAAACCGAGCATAGGGGACCGCCCAGACAATTCCGCCAAACAGGACGCTTGATGTCCCGATGTGGCTGCTCCGCAGGAGCAGATCCACCACCTTTGGCCAGGTGGAGCGCCGCTTCTCTGTTCTGTATTCGGTATCTCCGTCCATGCACTCTACCTGACACCCTCTCAAAAAATTTGGTTTCAATACGGCCACCGTTGTTCCGGAGGCTGATTTCTGTATCAGCAAAAGCCGATCCAAATCATTAACATACTGTTTTATGGGCGTTTAATGTGGCTATGGTTCGATCGGTGGCATGAGCGGTAACAAGAGTGGGGAAAATGTCTACAGAAGTTTTATGCCTTGGGGAGGTTGTCTCCAAAAAAAAGATCCGAAAGCGGGAGGAGTAATGAACACACATAAGCGGTTATCCCCTGTCGAGCATCTCCCGCACCTTTCGCAACAGCTCAAGAGGTTGAACCGGTTTCATGATAAGTTCGGCTCCTTCATCAAGTACATCACGGGTATGAATGATGTCCAGGGTATAGCCACTGGAATAGAGCACCTTTGCGTCAGGGTCGAGTCGTCTGATCTCTCGACATGCCTCTTTGCCGTTCATCCTCGGCATGATGATATCCATCAGAACAAGCTTGACCGATGCACTGTTTGCCTTGAACTTCTCAACGGCATCCTGTCCGTCCGAGGCAGATATCACAACGTAACCGAAACTGGTAAGAACCTCCTGCACAAGTTCGCGTACCGCAGTGTCGTCCTCGGCCAACAGGATTGTCTCCGTTCCCCCTTTTGCCGGTTCAGGAGCGGTAATTTCCTCATTCTCCGCCAGTTCCTTCTCGATCAGGGGGATATAGATACGGAACGTGGTGCCGATCTTCGGTTCGCTGTAGACATTGATAAACCCGTGATGCTGTTTGACGATCCCGTACACAATCGCCATGCCGAGACCGGTTCCTTTCCCCTCTTCCTTGGTGGTAAAAAAGGGCTCGAAAATCCTGGCCTTGGTCTTTTCATCCATGCCGGTACCGGTATCGGATACCGATATCAAGGCATATCTACCCGGTTCGCCATAACCGTTAGCCTGGACAAACAGCGCATCGATATCCAGGAGTCCGGTCCCGATGGTCAGCATGCCACCTTTGGGCATGGCGTCACGGGCATTGGTTGCCAGGTTGACCAGAACCTGCTCGATCTGGCCGCTGTCGATCTTCACCAGCAGATCGGGCGTGACTAACTTTGATGTAAGGTGAACATCTTCTCCAATGATCCTGACGAGGAATTTCTCAACCTGCTGGACGACATCGTTTAGATTGACCACCCGGGTCTTCATCTCTTGTTTGCGGCTGAACGCCAGCAGGCCTCGGGTCAACTGGGCCGCTTTATCCGCGGCCTCGACGATATGCGACAGTTTATCCTTTTGAGCAGAGCCCAGATCGGGGTCCATTTTCAGCATGTTTCCGTAGCCCATGATCACCATCAGAATGTTGTTGAAATCATGGGCAACACCGCCGGCCAGCTGACCGATTGCCTCCATCTTCTGGGACTGTAACAACTGTTCCTCCAGATGCTTGCGATCAGTGATATCTTCCGCAATTCCCAGCATGAAGCGGGCGTTACCCTTGCTGTCAAAGAGCGGTATCTTCTTTGTGCGCAGGATCCGGTCATCGCCAGACCTGGTTTTGATCGTTTCTTCCGGGATTTCAAGCAATTCGCCCCGCGCAAGTACTTCCCTGTCCTTCCGGGTAAAGAATGCCGCCTGCTCTGCCGGAAAAAGATCGCTGTCGTTTTTGCCCAGCATCTCTTCCCTGGAGTACCCCAGCACTCCCTCACCAGCCTTGTTAAAAGCGACATAGCGGAGCTCATCCGCATCTTTCACGAAGACCATCGCCGGAATGTTCTCGACAATGTTCTTGAGAAAGGCCTCGCTCTCGCGCAGGTCCTCAAGACTCTGCTGCAATTCCGGATAATAGGTTTTGCGAAGGGAGAATTCGCCGAATCCGGCCAACTTTTTCTGCAGGACGTCGAGCGGATCGGGAGAATCAGAGTGATTCTTCATACACAACCTCGATATCTCGCGGGGACGCCTTTCTCGGATTAGTCGCCATGCACGGATCTTTCAGGGCATGGTCGGTGAGGAATTTCAGATCGCCACGATCCACCCCAAGTTCGTTCAACGTCCGGGTAATACCGGCCGCTTTTTTCATCTCCCTGATATGATTGAGCAGAGCCGATTTTTTCAACACGGAGCTCATTCCGCGCAGGTCCAGCCCCATGGCCTCGGCAATACGTTCAAAACGCTCCGGAGCAGTCGGCATATTGAATTCAATGACATGTTCCAGCAGGATGGCGTTACACTCGCCGTGAGCGATATCGAGTGCCCCTCCCAGGCTGTGAGCCATGGCGTGGGTTGCCCCCAGAATGGCATTGGAAAAAGCCAGCCCCGCCTGCAGGCTCCCCTGCATTACATTGCTGCGCAAATCCAGATCAGCAAGATTTGAGATGGAAGGGAGGAGGCTCGAAGATATCAGGCGGATCGCCTCAATGGCGTGCAGATCGGTCATGGCAGAACGGGCGGTCGAGACGTAAGCCTCAATGGCATGGGTCAGGGCATCCAGACCGGTACAGGCCGTGAGGTAGGAGTCCATGGTAGTCAACGTTTCCGGGTCTATCAGCGCCAGGTCCGGAACAACGGATTTGCTGATGATGGCGAATTTGACCTTTTCCAGCGGATTACTGATAATGACGAACTGCGAAACGTCCGCTGAAGTCCCTCCGGTGGTCGGGACACAAATCAGGGGCGGCATCGGGACCTTTACCATGTCAACCCCTTCGAACAGCAGGATGTGCCTGTCGTTGGAAGTGACAATACCGATCCCTTTGGCACAATCGATGGGGCTGCCACCCCCCACGGCGACAAGCGCATTGCACCCTTCAGACCGGTAGACCGCGACCCCTGCCATAATCTCGTCAACCTTGGGATTGGAAGTTACCCCCGTAAACAGGGCAAACGGCAACCCCTCTGCTTCGAGGCTGTCCGTAACATCCCGGGTCCATCCGGCTGCAACCACACCCGGATCGGAAACGACCAGGATTTTACGCCCTCCCAGGTTTTTGGCATAGCGTCCGGCCAGGCGCCGTGCACCCACTCCGAAAACGAATTCAGGAGCAACGAATTTGCGCAGTTCAAAAGCCTCCGACATTGCCGCCTCCAGATGTTTTTTATCTTTATAACAACATTCTATCCCATGACGGGGCATCTCTCAATCATTTTCACAGTGATACTGACAAAAGGGCCCGATTCAAACTGTTTTTAGCATGAGGAGCAGCGCTCGCACCTCGATGGAATAAAAAAAGCCGCCCCTGGACAGGAACGGCTTGGAAGTTACAAAAAACAGGGGCGCTTGTCGTATAAGCGCCCCTGCTCCAGTCTCGTTTCGCGTTTTCGGTAGCTTTACCGCTACGGTTACCATACCACAATGGGTCCTGGTCGTTATTATGAAATCACGCTTTCGAGTACGGCTCTATTTGATCAAAGATTAAAAAGGAAGCTTACCGTATCCCATAAGTCCAAACGCCGGTGCCAGAAGACAGGTGAAGCTGAGGACAATGAACATGGTGGCAGCAACCTTGGGGTTGATCTTGCCGTAGGTAACGCCGGTTACTGTAAAGCAGATAACGACGAACGTCAGGTTCATAAACGCCAGATAGGGAACTACGCTGATGATTGTTTTGCCGTCAGGCTTGACTCCGCCGCCGGTGGCATAAAGGAATGCATATACAGCACACACGATGCCGACAAGCAAAGCGCCGTTGCCAACAGTACGCAGATCGGTCACACCGGTCAAAAGAGCGTGACCTGTCTGCAGATAGAGGACACCGAATACGAACAACAGGCCTGCGGTAAAGGGATCGGTAAAGACTGCGGCCTGAAGAGTCGCACCGATAACAACCAGGATACCAACTACAGCACTAACAAAACCGGTACTTTTGGCTTCGCCGTAGCCCAGGAAAAACATACCTACCGGAACCCACATGATACTGATCAAAACAAGTAATGCTAACGTCATGACATTCTCCTCGATTAAATTACAGTCCCTCTCCCGGCTATACCGGGAGGGGAGCAAAGGTTAGTTACTCAGCAGTGGTCGGATCAATCATTATCCTGACTTCTGAAACGTTGTTGGCCGGGAATCCTCCCTGCCGGGCGTGCTCCAACACCATCTCCTTGTTGGGAGCTATGTAGATGCAGTAAATCTTGTCGTCGGTCACATAGCTTTGCACCCACTGAATCTGTGAGCCCAGTTCCTTGAGCACACCACAGGATTTCTGAGAGATAGCCTGTAATGTTTCAGCCGGCAATTGTCCTGCTCCTGCTAGCTCACGTTCGATCACATATTTTGGCATAACAGTCTCCTTTTAATGGTGTGCTCAGCAGGTTACCAGAAAAACGTTGTTCCGAGAGCAAACTGGTTTGAATGCTGCTTTGCACCATCATGCCACGTATTCTGGGCATACGTATATTCACCGGTAAACTTGGTGAAACTGTTGAGGCTGTAGGTAACTGACGCTGTGCCCGCTTCCTGATTCTTGATCGGGCTGACGGTTTCAATGTCGCCGGTTTCCTGACGGGTCTGTCCGTAGTTAACTCCAACAACTACCGAAGGAGTCAGCTTGTAGGTTGCCTGGGCCAGGAAGCCCCAATGCATCCTTTCTTTACCTGATGCATCGGTTGAGGTTGATTCAAGGAAATCGCCATCCTGAACGCTGACCGTACCAAGCCCCTTGCCGCCATACCCGGAGAGGAGTACGTTGACGCCGCTGAAGCCGGCACCGATTCCATAAGCACCACCGATTGATTCATTGGTCTTTCCGGGGCGGGCGACACCGGCAGCTTCGCTGCGTTTTGCGTTCTGGTAGAGGCCGGAAAGCCATGCCTGCACAGAGGTCGCTCCAAAGGTCTTGGCATAGGAGAGTTCCGCCTCGATACGAGGCGAATTGGTTTTAGCCGTGTCGGCGCTGATTTTGTAGGGTTCGCCGACGGAGATGGCCACTTTGGCCCCACCGAAGTCAGGCGTGGTATAGCGAACCTGTGGTCCAAAGTTGGTATAGAGATAACCGTAACCGATATGACCAAGGGTAGTGTTGCCACGGAATGCAGCTCCCGGAACGACACCGGCCGTCAAGAGCGTCATATCATTCAGAATGTTTTTACCCTGGTAGAGGTTAAGGGCACGACCGACCAGCAGTTCACCATAAGCGCCCTTGGCGGTGTAAAAGAATTCACGGAAATCGATATTCGGTGATGTGTCGAAACGTGTGCCGCTTTTATTCTGCAAGGCAGGATAAATACCGACCCGGACGTTCGAGTCCACGCCGTTGGTCGTCGGAGCCTTGACATTGAAGGCGATAACAGACGGCAACAGACCGATGCCGGTACCAAAGCGCTCATCCTTAGTGGATTCATTGCCTCCGACACTCAGCAGGCTCAGAGAATGGCCGGCGCCCGGACCTTTTGTTGTCGAATTGTAGGTGGCGAAAAAGTCCACGATTCCGTCGGTACTAAACTCCCAACCGTTTGCTCCTCCGACGGCGATGGCCGCGTTTGCCGGGTTGCTTGCGGCTATTGAAGCCGCTGCCAGAAGCCCGACTGCTACTAGTGTACTTTTTTTCATAAATCATCTCCCCTTTGTAGTGAATTATATTAGTGGCGTAACCATGTCTGCCACCTTCAACACATCGTACATCAACACCATCGTTCTGCCGTTGTACCTGTTCTCTGATCAATCAGCTCCTTTCATTGGGATAATATTTCCTTATGTGAAGCGGCTCCTTTCGGAAATGTTGCTGAACCGCCTTGCGCCACACGTCTCATCTACAGATCTACAGCTCCTTGGCTTGGTTGAGAATTCTGTTTGCAACGTGAGTGCCAATAATAGAACGTTGGTTTTTTGTATATAATTCAGCATGTTATCAAACAGTGCATTCTCCACGAGTTTGATGTGTATTATGTAGATTAAAGCGTCACTTTTTGTAACTAACTGTAATCGTTATGTGATATAGTAGTGAGGAAGAGTTCTACACCGTAGAGAATAGGTGCACATGCTCGCAGGCAGGGGAGGATCTGTTCGGGCGACGGCAAGATCTGAAAATAAACGTCAAAAACCGTGGAATATATATAACCAGGTTATGAATTGGGCATGACCATTGCTAGTAAATATCACTTACTACATCGGCTCTGCCGTAATCCAAGTAACAGACAGAGCGCGTGCCGCTACAAAGAAAGGTCCAGGATGGAGTTGCGTAACGACCATACCCTGCAAAATTACAAATTCGAAGTGCCTGAAATAATTTTCGGCAGGGGCATGCTGAGCCAGGTAGGGCCATGCGCCCGCAGACTTGGGGGCAAAAAGATCTTCCTGGTCAGTGATAAGGGGCTTTTTCATGCCGGCTGGGTTGACAGGGCCATGCGCAGCATTCTGGATGCCGGACTTGAATTCATATACTTTGACGGGATCACACCGAATCCCAAGGATTTCGAGGTGGAAGACGGGGTCAGGGAATATTTTCGTCATGGCGCGGATGTTATCGTCGGACTTGGTGGCGGAAGCTCCATGGATGCGGCCAAGGCAATTGCCATCCTTGTCTCGAATGGAGGGAAAATCAGCGATTTTGAGGGACCTGACCGGATTATCCGACCTCTCCCCCCCTTGGTTCTCTGTCCGACCACCTGCGGCACCGGCTCCGATGTCTCGCAGTTTGCAATAATCAGCGATACCGAGGTCCGCCGCAAGATTTGCATCATGAGCCGCTGTGTTGCCCCGGACATCAGCCTGACAGACCCGGACACCCTAACAACACTGCCTGCCGAGTTTGTCGGGACAACGGCTACGGATGCTCTCAGCCATGCTATTGAGGCCTTTTTTTCGATAGCCTCCACGACCCTCACCGATGTCCATGCCATCAAGGCGCTGCGCCTTCTGGCAGCAAGCCTTGCAGATGCCGTTCACGAACACAAATCAGAGGACATGGAGAATCTTGCACGGGCCAGTCTGCACGCCGGCATGGCATTTTCCAATTCCATGCTTGGCATCGTTCATGCTTTGGCTCATCCGATAGGCGGCCTCTATGATGCAAATCATGGCAGCATAAATGCGATTCTGCTGCCGGAAGTGATTCGCTACGACATCCCGGTTGTTACAGATAAACTTCAGGAGCTTGCCTGGGGGCTTGGTCACCGTTCCAATGGCGATATTAGTGCCGCCAGTGAAAAAGTCCAGGAAACACTCGACTCGCTTCTTGAGGCCAGCGGCGCTCCACGAAGCCTGCGCAGCATCGGAGTCCTGCGCAAGGACCTGCCGGAGCTGGCGCGACAGGCACTCAAGGATGTCTGCCTGGTCACTTCCCCGCGTGAAGCAGATGAAGAGGATCTTCTGCACATTCTGGAAAGGGTTTACTGATGAACAAGGTTGCCGTTCGCACAACTATTGATGAATCAGCGCTTGAGCGGCTGCTTGGACTTGATAATTCGAAAATCGGATTCTACGCCGAGGTTAAACAGAAAATTCATGAGCTGGAGGCGGCAAATCTCGGGTTGCGCAGCAAAAGCAGTGAATTTCAGGCCCTGTTTGACTCCATCAGTGACGGGGTAGTAGTCTATGACACCAAAGGCATGGTGCAGCATCGCAACCATGTATGTCCCCACTACTTCCCCCAGGAAACCCTCCCCGGCTGTTCATGCCGTGAACTGTTTCATCCCGAGCATGAATCAGCCCCCCATGATTGCCCCGTAGAGCGTGCTTTGACCGGCGAGCGGGTTGAAATATCGTTTTCTTCGCAACTTTCTGATGGCAAAGCCCGCTATTTTGATGTCACTGCAACACCAATCGAAGACAGCAAAGGGGAGCAGAATCGAGCGCTCCTTTTTCTGCGTGACGTCACCGAGAAACGGCTCCATGAGCTGCAGCTGATGCAGGCCGAAAAGCTTTCGAGCATCGGGGTGCTGGCTGCCGGTGTCGCCCACGAGATAAACAATCCGCT
>Ga0172380_10008412_pt1 | contig 11289 bp, 10 predicted proteins | sample Leawe162metaG_FD_119747 | JGI IMG/M metagenome (GOLD analysis project Ga0172380, IMG submission 119747) | Leachate microbial communities from a municipal landfill in Southern Ontario, Canada - Leachate well 162 metaG | ecosystem: Engineered > Solid waste > Landfill > Unclassified | place... | reverse complement strand
GTCTGCCACAAAATGAGCTATATTGTTTGAACCGCGCGCAAATTTATCCATCTCATAAACACCCATAGGTCCGTTCCAAAGAACTGTCTGAACATCATTTAGAACTTCTCTGTAAAGTCTTACGGTTGCTGGCCCAATGTCAAGTCCCATCCATCCCGCAGGAATCTCTTGAGCTGAAACCAATTTACTTATAGCATCCTCAGAAAATTTATCTGCCACAACAAGGTCAACAGGGAGATAAAACTTCACCCCAAGTCTCTTAGCCTCATCCATAATGCGCCCAGCTTCATCAAGCAAATCATCCTCAACAAGCGAAGCACCTATGTCGTAACCGAGCTTTTTCAAAAATGTAAACGCCATTCCTCCGCCGATTAAAACTTTATCGACACGAGGAAGTAGATTTATAAGAGCCTCAAGCTTTCCTGAAACCTTTGAACCGCCTACTATTGCCGCAAAAGGACGAACAGGATTTTGTATAATTTTGCCTAAAAACTCTATCTCTTTTTGAAGCAAGAATCCAGCTGCTTTGTGTTTATCGTCAAAAAAATGTGTAATTCCCTCAACTGAAGAGTGAGCACGGTGGCTTACGCCAAATGCGTCATTTATATAAAAATCAACCATTGAAGCTAATTTTTCTGACAACTCTTTGTCGTTTTTAGTCTCGCCGGCTTCGTAGCGGAGATTCTCCAAAATCAAAACCTCGCCAGACTTTAGTGCTTCTGCCTTTGCAAGCGCATCTTCCCCGACAACATCCTTAGCCAGAACCACTTCTCTCTTTAAAAGGTGCTGAAGTCTTCTAGCAACAGGGATCAAAGAGTATTTGGCAACGACCTGACCCTCAGGACGGCCAAGATGAGAAGCCAAAACTACTGCGCAATCCTGATCTAAACAGTAGTTGATAGTTGAGAGTGCCGAGCGGATACGGCGGTCATCCGATATATTTCCAAACTCATCCATCGGTACATTAAAATCACATCTAATAAAAACTTTCTTACCGGCTAAATCTAAATTTTTAATACTTAAGAGTTCCAATTTTTGTCCTATTTGCTAATGTGAAGAGCCATATCTATAAGTCTGGTAGAGTATCCCCACTCATTGTCATACCAAGCCATAATCTTAACCATATCGCCATCAATCACCTGAGTCAAATCCTCTGCAACAACAGAGCTGTATTCGCATCCTACGAAATCCTGAGAGACTCTCATCTCTTTGTCCATAAGTATAATTCCGCTCAAACTTCCCTCTGCAGCCTTGTTAAACGCAGCTGTTACCTCTTCTTTGGTTGTTTTTCTCTTGACTATTACGTTTAAGTCAACCATTGATACGTTTGGCGTAGGAACACGTACGCTCTGTCCGTGAAGTTTTCCTTTAAGCTGAGGAAGAACCAAGCCGATAGCCTTTGCAGCACCCGTAGTCGTAGGTATCATGTTGATAGCTCCTGCACGTGCACGGCGCTTATCTTTTGAGTGTTTAACGTCCAAAATATTCTGGTCATTCGTGTATGAGTGAATAGTCGTCATAAGCCCTTTTTCAATCCCAAAAGCATCATCAAGCACTTTTGCGATAGGTCCTAAACAGTTTGTCGTACAAGATGCGTTTGAGACTATGCTCTGTCCGGCATAAAGATGCTCATTTACACCGATAACAAACGTAGGAGTCTCATCCTTTGCAGGAGCAGAGAAAAGAACTTTTTTTATACCGTTATCAATGTGAATTTGTGCATCTTTTTGGCTCAAAAACACGCCCGTACACTCCAAAACCATATCTGCACCGCACTCGGCAAATTTTAGGTTTTTTGGGTCACGGTCATTAAAAACTCTTATTTTTTTACCGTTTATGTTTATATTATGCTCATCGAGCTGTACTATCTCGCCGCTAAACGTTCCGTGAACAGAGTCGTTTTTAAGAAGATAGAGCATCATTTCCATGCTAGCCATGTCATTTATAGCCACAATCTCTACGTCATCTCTATTTGCAGCTATACGAGCTACACAGCGACCAATTCTACCAAACCCGTTAATTGCTATTTTTAGTGCCATTATATTTCCTGATTAAAATAAAAATTGGGCAATTTTACCTAAAGTTAGTTATAATTCGCTTTAAATATGGATACAATCGCACTTTTTGGTGGTTCATTTGACCCGCCGCATATCGGTCACGAGGCTATTGTTAAGGCTTTGATAGAGTTCAAAGAAATTGACAAAGTTATCATTATGCCCACATTTTTAAATCCGTTCAAATCTCACTTTTTTGCGCCCGCTTATCTTAGAGTGAAATGGCTAAAAGAGATTTTTGGCGAATATAAAGATGTTGAGATTTCCGACTATGAGGCTATGCAGCAGAAGCAGGTTCCGACTATAGAGACTGTCAAGCACCTCTTGAAGAGTTATAAAAAAATATACCTCACGATAGGCGCAGACAATCTATCTAGCCTAAAGAGATGGAATAGCTACGATGAGCTTAAGGATTTGGTTACTTTTATTGTCGCTCCAAGAGACAATATAGAGATTCCAAAAGAGTTTTTGAGAGTTGATGTTGATGAGAAAATATCATCTACAAATCTCAGAGAAGATATTGAGATATCAAAATTACCAAAAAAATGTGCGCAAGAGATATATAACTACTACAAGGAAAAACATTGCAAACCAGAATAGAAAAGATTACAAACGTTTTAGACAAAAACAAAGCTGAGAATATAGAGGTTTTTGACCTTCGTAACAAAAACTACTTTGTAGATTATGCAATTATTGCATCATCACTGGGTGCTCGACACACCTCAGCCCTGCTTGATCATCTAAAAAATGACCTAAAATCTGCAGAAAAGTTTAACAATGTTGATGAGAGCAGTGACTGGATTGTTGTTGATTTGGGAGATATTTTAATCCACATCATGACACCTGAATACAGAGTGAAATACGACATGGAGAGCTTCTTAACAGCTCTAGCCGAGGGCAAAGAGGGAATGCCTCTTTAATTCCCAATCCTTCAAGCGCTTTGCGCTCAAGGATTTTTAGCTCTCATACTTTGCCGCTTCCCCTCTGCTCAACAACACTTCCATCTCATTTTTTTGCAATATGTCCCTGTAGTCATATATGGCATCAACATATTTAACAGCTTCGCTTCCTCTTGCATATCCATGTTTAAGCGTCTTATAGTGCTTCTTTTGAGAAAGAAGAGGTAAAACTGTTTTTAAATCCGTCCAGCTATTTTGATTTAATCCCATCTGTTGTGCCAGTTTTTGCACATCAAAAACGTGTCCTAAACCAATATTATAGGCAGCAAGAGCAAATTTTAGGCGGTCTTCTCCGACTACTTCAGGCGGAACACTCTTTATCATCAAAGCTAAGTGCTTCGCCCCGCCGAATATACTCTGCTTTGGGTCGGTTCTATTTTCAACTCCATGAAGACTAGCTGTGGGCTGTGTCAACATCATAAGCCCTCTTACTCCTGTATAACTTCTCGCATTTGGATTCCAGTGAGACTCCTGATAGGAGAGTGCCGCTAAAACTGAGTATGGTATCTGGTACTTTAAAGAAGCCTCCTTAAAGTACTTGTCATACTTTGGCAGCCTTGTTTTTATACGTTGATGAAACATAATAGTGTCGTAATAGTCAAAAAGATGTACATAGCTGTAGTAGTGGTCCTTTAGTCGCGCCATCTCTCCGCTTTGGTTAAACCCATTTAACCAAGCATACATGTCCTCTTTTAACATCTTGGAATCTGGTGCCAAAACCCATGCTTGCTGTGCTCTGCTGCTTATATCAAACGCAAGCGCTATTTTTTGATAATAACGCTGATTTAGGGCATAAACATTTGAGTCCACAATTGTACAATCTATTTCACCGATATCGACTTGCGCTATAAGTTCCTCTGTTGAGAAATCCGATGTGTAAGTGGCATTTATTTCAAAACCCTCGGATTTGAGCTGCTCTATAGTTTCGCTATATCCGGTATCCTCGCCTACGACTATTTTTAAGCCCAAAAGTTCATCAACGTTGCTCGGAAATCTTCCATCCGAAAGCATGCCTTTATTGCAAACAACCTGTTCCTGTGCTTCAAAATATGATGGTCCGAAGTTAAACGTCTTCTCTCTCTCTTTGGTTTTTGAGAGTGCTGCAGAGGTGATATGAATATCTGGATTTTTGCTAAGCTCAATCGCCTCTTTTGTAGTGTTTGCGGTTGTAATATTTAATTTAACGCCCAAATGGTTTGCATAGGCATCCAAGAGATCATACTCAAAACCTTTGGGTCCGTCTGAGCCGATGTAGTACGTTGATGGAGAGTTAAGCAGTACAACGTTTAAAACGCCGCCTTTTTTTATCTTTTTAAGGGTTGACTCTTTGAATACTTTTTTTGCGTCATCATAGAGTAAATGCGTAATCCAACCGAATGTGAAGAAAAATATTGCAAAAAGTGCAACAGATCCTCTTTTTATATATTTTTTCATATCAGTAGTTTACACACCAAACCTTACGCAAAAATAAAGCGGTTAACGCCATTTTCATACTCGTGTGCTAGTACCTGATTGTGGACTTTTAGAATAGAATCAACAAGATATAGCCCCAGTCCAAAGCTGTTTTTTGAGGGATTGTCTTTAGTAAAAGGCTCTATATAATACTTCAGAGGATGTGATATACACTCTCCCTTACTCTCAAATGCCAACTCGCCGTTTTTTATCAAAATAGCTACATGTGCATCCGTTGAATATTTGATGCCGTTGTCTATCATGTTTTTAATCGCCGTCATATAAAGCCTGTAGTTGGCGCTTATTTTATGACTCGCATCCACATTGATGGTTACGCTGCTTTTCTCAATCATTGCCATATCGATAGCACCGTCAATAATATCAACAAGGCGATACTCTTTAAAGTCAGTTTTATCACCGAGGCTTGTTACCTCCTCAATAAGCGCAAATTCGTTAACCAGCGACTCTAGGCGCCCAAAAATAGAGCTAAAGCGGTCGCGCTGTTTTTGAGACTCCAGCATCTGGGTTGCAATCGTCCCTTTTGCAATGGGAGTTTTTAGTTCATGCATGATATTACGCAAAAAAAGAGTACGTGATTCTAAAATAATGTTGATTTTTCTTCTTGTCGCTTCAAGCTCATTTGCGATAAGCGCTATCTCATCACACCCTTTGGCCTTAAAAGAGATATTCATATCTCCATCACCATAAAGTGCTATCTTTTTTCGAAGCCTAATAAGCGGCCTTAGTTTGCGCAAAATAAGTACAAAAGAGAAAGAGATTATAAGAATAATTACAAGATAAGCGTAAGCCACGTTCCAATATTTGTATGGTTTTAGCTCCTCATCAAGGATAAGAACGGAGGATGATGGTGATTGAATATAAAAATATATTTTTTTGTTAAACTCCAACATGCTCGCACTCAAATCTACCACAACTCTTTTTGTATAAACGCCGCCACCTGAAAAAAGCAGAGATGAGTTGACGTTTTGAAAATCTTTTTTCTTTAAAAGCTTTGCGTTTTTTAGGATTATTGCAATATCTGTCTTATCTTTTTCAAGCACAAAATTATATACGGCAAGATTTGCCTCAAGCATAATCTGTGAATCTAGATTTTGCTGGTGTTGTTGGTATATTTGAGTGATGGTCGCATGTTTGGTGAAAATATGATTTATATAGTGCTGTTTGTTAAGCTGAAAAAACTCCCAAAAAACGACACTCACACTTACTACGGTAACTACGAGTGCGAAGAGGACGGTTATTAAAACAGCATGTTGACGCATCGGCTTAGCTCCAAAGTGAAAAATTGTTTACTTAAGAAGTTTATAACCAACGCCTCTAACCGACTCGATAAGAGATTTATCTCCCAGTTTATTTCTGATTCTTCCAACCATAACATCGATGCTCTTGTTTGAAGAATCCTCGTTTATGGCATTTACGTTATGAATCAAATCCTCTCTTGAGACAACAAGACCCTGTTTTGCAATCATGTATGACAAGATGCCAAACTCCGCATTTGTAAGGTCTATATTTCTGCCCTTGTAGGTTATCATCATAGATGAGACGTCACATTTGAAGTCGCTTTTTGACTCTTCTCTTTGCTGTGACTTTGCCTCGTAACGTCTAAGAACTGAGTGAATTCTAGCTTCAAGCTCTCTTGGGTCATAAGGTTTTGGGATGTAATCATCGGCGCCGAGCTCAAGCGCTTTTACCTTATCTGTCACATCGCTTCTAGCAGATGAGATGATAATGGGAATATCCTGACGCTCTCTTATCGCCTCACAAACCTCTAAACCATCCATACCGGGCAGGGTTAAGTCTAAGATAACTAGATCAAAAGGCTCCAACTTCAATATACTTACAGCTTTAAAAGGGTCATCTTCTGTGATAACCTCAAACTTAAACTGCTGAAGATACTCTGTGAGTATCTCCGCCAATTCTAAGTCATCTTCAATCATTAATATTTTTTTCATAGATGAATCTTAACAGATATCAACTAATAAGTAGTTAATGGCAATAAAGTCATGCTAGTTTAGCGATTTTTTTAAATCTGCTATAAACTCTGTAATATCGTCATGCAAAGCCTGTAAATCCTCTTCATGTTCAACTTCATCTGCAAGTATTTGAGAGACAATGTCGTAGGTTACGATATCTTTATCTCTTGTCATATCAACAAGTTGTGAATATATAGATATCGCACACTGCTCGCCTTTTATGGAGTCTTGCAAAATACGTACAACATCAAACTCCTTTGGTTCTTCGTAACCGCAATTTGTGTGCGTAAACCACTCTTTTGGATTAAGCAGGGGAGTGCCGCCAAGTTGTATAATCCTATCCGCTACCATTGTTGCATGTCTGAGCTCATCAGCCGCATGTTGCGTGAGCTCCACTATTGCAGCATCTTTCATAATTCCCTTAACAACTTTTGCTTCTATAAAGTACTGATAATGTGCCAGCCACTCGTCAGCGTACGCTCTATTTAACGCAGTTATTATCTCGCTTATCTCTAAGCCTTTGATGATTGAATTTCCAAATTTTGCCATGCCCTACTCCTTAAAAATTATCTTATGCAGATAGTATAGTAACCTCACTCTTAAAACAAAGTAATAATTAAGTGGTAAAAAAGAGAGCCGCCCTGTAGGCAATAAACGCCAGCGAATATGCTGCTATAGAGGTAAATGCCAAAAGATAGAAAAAGTATTTTATACCTCCGGCTTCACGCGTAAAGACCACCGAAGCCGCCAAACAAGGCAGATATATCATAACGACTACTATAAACGCCACGGCAGATGCAAAAGGTATGTTTTTTGAGATTATCTCTTTCAGCGAAGCGTTCTGCTCATCCACCTCATCGCCAAGCGCGTATAAAACACCAAGAGTCGAGACTACAACCTCTTTTGCGGCAAGTCCCGTTTGAAGAGCTACGCTCATCTTCCAGTCAAATCCAAGTGGCGCGAAGATAGGCTCAGAAAATTTACCTATACGTCCTAGATAACTCTGCTCCAAATTTGCTTGAGTAAGGGAGTTTTGAAGCACTTTTTTCTCTTCTTCGCTTATGGCATTTTCAATCTTTTGTGCGTAACTCTCCTCTAATACAAGATTATGCGGATAGTTGCTAAAAAACCAAATAAGCATAGAAGCTGCGGCTATAAAAGTTCCCGCTTTTTTTAGATACATGAGAGTCTTTGTAACGACCGTGTGCCAAATAAGCTTAGGCGATGGCAACCTGTATTTTGGCATCTCCATAACAAACGGCTCATCTATGCCTTTAAAAGCAGTAAGTTTTAAAACTTTAGCCGCAAAAAGCCCAAGCATAGCGCCTGTTATATAGATAGCAAAAAGAATATTTCCTGCCATACTCTCTGAAAAAAATGCGCCCGCAAAGAGAACATAGACGGGAAGTCTCGCACCGCAGCTCATAAATCCGATGATGAAAAGCGTTAGCAGTCTATCGCGGTCGTTCTTTAAAATCCTAGCACTCATGTAAGCAGGAATAGAACAGCCAAACCCAGTTACAAGCGGGATAAACGACTGCCCATGAAGACCGAATTTGTGGAAAAATCCATCAAGCAAAAACGCAACCCTAGACATGTACCCTGTGCTCTCCAAAAGGGCAATTCCCAAAAAGAGGATGGCAATATTTGGCACAAAAAGCATAACGGCACCGACACCCGATATGACTCCATCAACAACGAGAGAACGAATATCGTCATTTGCAATTGTAGCGCCTATCGTCTCGCCAAACCAAGAGAAAAAAGCATCTATCCACTCCATTGGAATAGAGCCTACTTCAAACGTAAGCTGAAAAAGTGCCCACATAAAAAATAGAAATATAGGTATTCCAAATATTTGGTGTATCAAAACGCTGTCAATTTTATCGGTAAGTGTTTTCTTTTCAACTTCTCTGTTTTGTTTAAGGACTTCAGCGACAACGCCTCTGTTAAAGGAAGCATATTCAAAAGCAAAGGCCTCTTTTATATCGTTGCTGTCATGATGGAGCTCAACATGTTTTGATGCCTCTATAAGAATTGGCTGCAACTCAGTCCAAATAGGGTCGTCATGCAGTTTTGTATATGTCTTTTTATCGTTTTTAAGCAGATTTATCGCGATGTTTCTGTGTGAATTTTCATCTCTATATTTGTGTTTAGCCAAATATTCACAAATTATGCTTATCTCCTCCTCAACTGCCTCGCTAAAGATAAGCTTATACTCCATCGTCTCATTTTTGTACTCTTTTAGTATAGCCTCTATCAGCTCGCCAATGCCCTCTTTTGTCGCCGCGGATACCTTTATACATGGAAATCCAAGAAGACCGGACATATATTTATTGTCTATCTCTATGCCCTCTTTTTTTGCTTCATCGCTCATATTTAACGCTATAAGCATTTTTTTACCGATACTCATAAGCTCTGCTGTGAGCTGGAGGTTTTTTTCAAGATTTGTGGAGTCTACAACATTTATTATCAAATCATAATACGCATTTGAGAGGTACTCACTTGTTACTCTCTCCTCGATAGAGTAGTCGCTCAAAGCATAAGTTCCCGGCAAATCTACAACGGTAAAATGGTAATCTTTATAATCAAAAAGAACTTCGCTTTTCTCAACTGTAACGCCCGTAAAATTTCCTACATGTAGATGTGCGTTTGAGATAGAGTTGATAAGCATACTTTTGCCGACGTTTGGCTGTCCGACAAGTGCAACTTTTATATGTTTTGCAGTTATCGGACAGGCTTTTACATTTTTGTTCATAGTTTTACAACCTCTATTAAACCGGCTTCCTGAGCACGCAGAGCTACTCTCATCTTGCCGACTTTTACCTCTATGGTACTTTTTGCGGGAGCGTGCTCCAACACTTCTATAACCGCATCTTTCATTATTCCAAAAGATATGAGTCTACGCTTTAACTCAGAGTCCGCATTTAGTTTCACAACTTTTACAATGCAAGCTTTTTTACACTCGATTAACTTTTTTATCTCTTTGTCGTCTGTTTTATTGGACATGGTCACTTCTTTTTATCTGATGTTACACATTAAAACGAACGCGTCCGTTTTAATGGCAGGGACATTTGTCCCTACAACCCCCTAAAGCTACAAGGCATTTTACACACTTTTATGAAAAGTGTGTAAGGTCAGTTTTTATTTCTTATGATGATAATCACTATCATATTAAATATAGATTAAACTAGAAGTTGTATGCAATCATAAGCTGAAATCGACTCCAGTCATAGTCTGTTTTTGTCAAACTCTCTCTGTCTTCTTGCTCAACATATATAGCGTGAAGAAGCAGTTTGTCTTTTATAACGTTATACTGGGCTCCTATATTTTGTTCCACAACATGCGCCCTATCGCCTAGACCATCAGCATTTCCGTCAAAATCACCATAAGCATAAGAGAGTGTTAACTTATCTATCTCGTAACTTATGCTCCCGACTATCGCCTCCGCATCTCGGTCATACGTTATATCATCCAAAATCATGGTATCCATGCTTGTAAAAATCGCTCCGCCCCCAAAGCCGCTAAAGCTTCCGCTGTCGGCATTCTTGCTTGAGTTGTTGTATGCCGCGCCAAAAGTAAAGCCATAAGCTGAGAGTTCAGCCAAAGCGCCGAAGATATCCGCCTTCGTTGCACTGTTGCTTATTTCGCTCTCATTTAAGTATTGAACTCCTGCTGAGAGAGCGATATCGCTCTCTATCTCATAACCTAAAGTAAGGTCAAAATATGCCGCATTTGTAAGCTTGGTTATATTGTAGTACCACGCATTTGCCTCTACGACATCATCCGCATAAGTTATACCGCCAAACCATGTCCCATCTTCGCCCGTCCTTGTCCAGCCGTTGTCCAAGTCCGCATCATACCCCTGCCATTTTTGAAGCTTTCCTGCCATAAAAGTAAAATTTGAGAGTTGATAGCTGGCAATATACGCCTCAAACGTATTTGCTATCATCCTGATGTCATCGCTGTCTGCCAAAGGAGTGTCAATCAGCTGGCGACCTGCACGAAAATTGAAATCTCCGCTTTTATAGTTAAGATATGCCTCTCTTAAAACGCTATATTCACCATCTGATGAAGATAACTCAGGATTTTGTTTAACGTCCTCATCTGCGGTCGCAAAACCGATATCATGCGAGAGCGCAAAAGCTGCAGCCGCGCTAAAGCCGTTTAGCGTTGCTAACTCATACTTTAAATAACCGCCGATTGCAGTGGCATAAATATCATTCTCGCCTGCTTTTTTCAGATTGTACCCCGCATACATCGACCTTATTTCGCCAGATATTTTGCCATCTTCAAACATACCGCTTAGTGTTGAAACCTCTTTTATATCATCAGCAACAAGTAGAGGAAGTATAAAACTACAAGCAACGCCCAATTTAATAAATTTACTCATACCCCTAAATTCCACCCTTTTATCTATATTTTGAACTGTTCCATCTTACGGTTTAATATCTCTGTCATGCCGTTTAAATGCTCTGCTGCAGCTGCTATCTCTTCAACGCTTCTTGCATTTGAAGCTACAATTTCGCTGACGCTGTCTATTTCTGACGAAACATTGTTTACCAACTGTCCGGTATTTTGATAATCTTTAACTGTTTTTTCATTTGTTACTGCCGCTTCATGCATAATTTTTAGTGTCGCCGTTATTTTCAACTCCACTCCAGATGAAATATCTGCTAAGTTTTGAATATGCTCTGAATTTTTATTCATTTGCGCACTTGCTTCCATTATAGACTGCACAATTACATTTATAGTAGATTGAATTTCAACGAGACTCTTTTGTGTTCTCTCTGCCAATTTTCTAACCTCATCCGCAACAACCGCAAAACCTCGCCC
>Ga0172380_10008411_pt1 | contig 11289 bp, 10 predicted proteins | sample Leawe162metaG_FD_119747 | JGI IMG/M metagenome (GOLD analysis project Ga0172380, IMG submission 119747) | Leachate microbial communities from a municipal landfill in Southern Ontario, Canada - Leachate well 162 metaG | ecosystem: Engineered > Solid waste > Landfill > Unclassified | place... | reverse complement strand
GCCAAGGCCGTGCGCGCCGCCGCTTCGGCGGCGGCTGCCTCGGCCACCGCCTGCGCCGAGCGCACGTCGGCCTCCTGCGCTGCGCGCAGCGCGAGAGCGGTCTCGGCGTGGCGACGGGCGAGGGCCGGCAGGCGGGCGACGGCCTCGTCGATGGTCCATGCAGCCGGTGCAACAGCCGGAACGTCGCGGTGGGGCGCCAACGCCAGACGCAGTGCGCCGAGGCGCTTGTCGGCGGCGCGATGCGCCTGCTCAGCGCGGTCGCGCGCGGTCTGTGCCGTGGCGCAGGCGGCGAGGCGTTGGCGCAGGGCTTCCGCCTCGTCACGCAGGGATTCGGCGCCGGCCGGCGTCTCGGCCAAGTTGGGCAGCTGGCTGCGCAGACGGTCCCAGGCGGTGTGGCGCGCGGCTGCCTCGCTGGCGGCGGCGGCATGGGCGGTGGCCAGGCGCTGGTGCGCCGCGGCAGCATCCGTTTGGCGCCGCTCGGCCTCGGCGAGCGCGGTGCCCAGGCCGGCGAGCAAAGTCTCGGCAGCGGCCACCAGACTCGGTTCATGGGCGGTGCCGGGATGGTCGACGGCCCCGCACAGCGGGCAGGGCTCGCCGTCGACGAGCAGGTGGCGGAAGGCGGCGATGCGCGAGGCCTGCACCAGCGTGTCGCGCGCCTCGCGTTGGCGCGCATGCACGTCCCGCGCCGCAACGCGCGCCGCTTCCGCTGCTGTCGCCGCCTCGGCGGCGGCGGCGACCTGCACCGCCAGGGCGGCCAGGAGCGGCTGCGCCCGCGCCTCGTGCGCCGCCAGCACGGCCGCCTCCTCGCAGCGTCCGATGCGCGCCGACAACGCCGCGACATCACCGGCGGCGGTGAGCGCCGCGATGCTGTCGCGCAGCGCCGCCTCGGCGGCGACGACCATCTGTTCGGCCTCGGCGATGCCGGCGGCCAGGCGCGCGACATCGGCGGCATAGGCGGTGAGAGCGGCCGCGGCATCGGCTGCAGCGATGGGCAGGGCGGCGACGGCGGCCTCGCGCGCCTGGGTGGCGCGGCGCAGCTGCGCGACCGCGGCGTCGAGCGCCTGCCAGCGCGACAGCCCCTGGCGCAGGACGGCCAGCTCGACCTCGGCGGCGGTGATTCCGGCGGTCAGCCGGGCGATCTCGCCGTGCTGCGCTGCGACCGTCGCATCGTCGAGCAGGACGATGGCGCCGAGGCGCTGCTCATGCGCCTCAAGCTCGCGGCTCAGCCGCGCGTGGCGCTGGTGCGCGCGACGGCTGAGGTTGGCGTAGAGCTGCGTGCCGGTGAGCTTCTCCAGCAGCTCGGCCTTGTCGGCCGGCGGATCCTCGACGAAGCGCGCGAACTCGCCCTGGCTGAGCATGGCGACGGCGCGGAACTGGTCGAAGGACAGGCCGAGACGCTGCTGCACCAGGGCGAGCACGTCGCGCTTGCCCGCCGCCAGCACTGCGTTGGTGGTGGCATCGCGCAGCTCCAGCTGGCTCTGCTGCAGCGCGCCGTCGATGCGGTCGCGGGCGCGGTTGACGCTCCAGCTCGCGTTCCAGCGCGTGCCGTCATCGAGCATCAGGCCCAGTTCGACGCGCGCGCTGGTCGCACCACGCGACAGCAGCTCGCGTGGATCGGCGCCACGCCCGACGAGGCGCGGGGTGGCGTCGTAGAGCGCCAGGCAGACGGCGTCGAACAGCGTGCTCTTGCCCGCCCCGGTCGGACCGGTGACGGCGATGAGGCCGGCGCCAGCGAAGGCCGGATCCGCCAGGTCGACGACCGGCTGGGCGTCGCGCAGGCTGGCGAGGCCGCGGATGGAAATGGCGGTGATCCTCATTCCGCGCGACCTGCCCGCTCGTCCTCAAGCAACCCCGCAAAAGCGGCGAGTAGCTCGCCCGACGGCTCGTTGCCGCCGAAGCCGGCGCGGTGCGCGGCGCGGAAGACGTCAAGTGGGCGCAATTCCTCGATCGGCACTGGCGCGATCGCGCCCGGCGCCGCCGTCTGCACCGCCTCGCGCAGCACGCGCACCGCCAGCCAGCCGCGCTCGCGCGCCCAGGCGGCGACCTCGGCGGCGACGCCGTGGCGTTCGCCGGCCAGGCGCACGCGCGCCAGCAGCAACGGCTCGCCCTCGCCCGGCGGCGCCGCCGGCAGCGCACTGATGGCGGCACGCAACTCGTCGGGCGATCCGGCGAGTTCGCAGTAGCGGCGGAAGGCCGGCAGGGCGAGCGTCTCGACCGTCGCCGGCCCCGGCCCGGTGATGGTGGCGAGCACGGCGCCGCCCGGCGTGCCGTTGAACGACGACGGCAGCAGGCTGCCGCAGTAGCGCCAGTGCTCGCGACCGCCGACGCGCTGCGGCCGGTGCAGGTGGCCGAAGGCGGCGTAGGCGGCGCCGTCGACGAGGCACGCGGCATCGACCTGGCCGAGGCTGCCGACGGCATCGACCTGGCCGAACACCGCCCGTTCGCTGCCGTCGACGCTGCCGCCGCGGGCGAAGGCGTGGGCGGTGACGACCAGCGGCGCGCCGGCGGCACGCTCCAGCGCGGCGGCGCGGATGCCGGCGCAGCGCTCCTGCATGGCGGCGGCCTGGCGCACGCTGATGGCGGCGTCGCCCGGCGGCATGCGCAGATCGGTCTCGCGCAGGTAGGGGATGGCGGCGCATAGGGCGAAGGGTTTGCCGGCACGGTCGAGCAGCGGCACCAGGCAGTCCGCCGGCGCGGCGTCGAGCGGCAAGGTCCCGCGCACCGTCACCTGGCAGGCGGCGAGCAGCTCGCGCGGGCCGTCGAGGCGGGCGCCGGAGTCGTGGTTGCCGCCGATCGCCACTACTGAACCGACCCCGCCCTCGCGCACCAGCCGGAGCACGGCGTCGTACCAGCGCTTCACCTCGGCCGCCCCGGGGTTGGCGGTGTCGAAGACGTCGCCGGCGATGATCACCGCGTCGACCGCACGCTCGCTGCACAGCCGTACCAGCGCGTCGATCGCCGCCAGTTCGTCGGCGGCGCGGTCGACGCCGTGGAAGATGGCGCCGAGGTGCCAGTCTGAGGTGTGGAGGATGCGGGGCATGGGGCGGTGGCGGGATCAGAGCAGTTGGTTCGTCTACGTCATCCTGCAGAGCATACCGCCGCCAGGGTGCAGTCCTGACTGCATCCAGACCTCCCCCTCCCTGCGGATGTTGTGGAAGTATTCAGAAGAGGTGTTCAAGGCAGTGTTGATGCGCCGTAAGTCATTATTGGGAAGCAGTTTGCGGTCGTCCATGTTGCTTCTCCCCGGTCCAAGGTCTGACCTCACCGGGGATACGGGCGTCCAACCGGGGGCGATCTCGCGCCGGGGCCGGCGATCTCGCAGCCTCCCGGTCGAAGTGGCGTCACCCCGGTCCAGATTGCAGCCCACCGGTCGAGGTGGCTTCTCCCCGGAGCGGGTCTGGGCTCGCCGGTGCATGTTGCTTCTCCCCGGTCTTGGTCCGGGCCTGCCGGTGACGTCCGGGCTCACCGGTCTATGTTGCTTCTCCCCGGTGTTGGTCTGGGCTCACCGGTCGAGGTCCAGGCAAGCCGGTGCTGAACCGGCGAGAAGCGACCTCGTCCGTTGAGAAGCAACCCGGACCGCCAGCATCCGGCCCATGGTGGACGCCGAACTCAGCCTGCCGCGCCGCCCCCTGCCACCCGAGGTCGAACAGGCACGCGAGAACACCCGGCGCATGCGTGCAGCCCTGCTGCGCAAGGGCGAGGAGGGCTACGTCCTGCCCACCGTCGGGCGGCGCCGCCTGCTGCAGTCGCCGATCTGGTTCGATCCGCGCATCGCCCGCCAGCACAGCCAGTCGACCTTCGCCTGGACCCAGGAGTCGGACGGCCAACGCACCCTGCAGGCGATCTCGACCACCAACGTGCAGCCCGGCCGCGAGGTCGAGGGCGGCGCCGAGCGTTCGTACAATCCGGGCGGGCTGCTGACCTGGATGGATCTCGACCTGATGATGTTCCTCTCGGCGGTGTACGCGGCGCGGAACGTGCCCTACATCGACACCGACCAGCGCGCGGTGTTCTCGGCGATCGGCTACGCCGCCCTCGACGACCCCCCCTACCACGAGCTGCGCTCGGCGATCAAGCGCCTGCTCGGCACGCAGGTGTGGCTGTTCTGGGAGAACGCCGCCGACGGCACGGTCGACTACCGCGCCCTGCCGCCGCTGCTGGTGCAGCAGGACCAGAACACCTCGCCGTGGCAGCGCGAGGGCAAGCGCAGCAAGCTGGTGGTGGCGATCGGCGGCGGCTGGATCAGCGATGTGGTCAGCGAGAACCAGGTCATCGACCTCAACCCATACCTCTACCTGGTGCGGCAGATCCGCAGCGCCGACGCCGCCAACCGCCGCCTCTCGCATGGGCGCGGCGGGCGCATCCGCGACGCCGCCAAGGCCGCCGCCGCGGCCGCCGCCGACGGTGACGCGGTGCGACCGCCTGACATCGCGCGCAGCATCTACCTGTTCTGCGACTCGCTGCGCCGGCTCGAGGGCGACGCGCACAAGACCGTGCTCAAGACCTCGTGGCTGCTCGAGCGCTTCGGCGACCGCCACACGCCGATCCCCGAGGCCTTCGCCGACCTCGACCTCAAGGCCCGCGCCGACCGCATGCGCAAGAAGCGCGCCGAACCGGCCCTCGACGGGGCGCAGGAGGCCTCGCGCGTCTTCGGCGAACTCCCGCGGCCGGACTACAAATACGCCAACGTCATGCACCCGAACGGGCGCATCGCCCGCGCGATCGGCGCGCTGCAGCGCCTCGGCATCTTCACCGGGGTCGAGGTCACCGGCGACCGCATGGAGGTGCGCTGGTGCGATCCGGCCTCGCTGCCGCGCCTGTCGATCGGCAGCAGTTCGATCGCCTGGACCGACCAGAAACCGACCACCCTGGGTTGGCGCCCGGTCGAGCAGCAGCGCCTGCTCGCGGTCGACCGCGCCACCGGCGCCATCCACAGCGTCGGCATCCAGGTGCACGAGGCGCCGCCGGCCGAGGAACCCACCGCGCGCCGCGCCGACGTCGCCTTCCTGCTGCGCCTGGTGCCGGTCGGACGCACCCGGCTGAAGACCGCCCGCGCCGCCGGCTGGGGCGACGTGCAGCTCAAGCACCTGCTGATCATCGCGCTGTGGCGCCGCTCTGGCGGCACTGTGCGCGATGCCGCCGCCTTCGCCGCGCACGAGCTGAGCGAGAAGGAGGCGAGCGCCTACGAGCGCGCCGCGATCGAGAGCAGCCTCGACTACCAGGCGGTGCAACGCTGGTGGGCCGGCCCCGATTCGCCGCTGGCCACGCACGCCGGCCTGCGCCGCCGTGCCGCCGCCGCCCCCGCACCGGCCGCCCCGGCTCCCGACGAGCTGATCGACCAGGTCGCCGCCGAGCTGGCGTCCAATCCCGCCGCCGCCGCCCGCCTCGGCCACGCTGCCGCCAGTCTGCGCCAGCGCGTACGCAGCGCCGAGCGCATCGCCGCCGACGAAGCAGCGCTGACCGCGTGGCGGGCGGCGATCCGGCGCTAGGGTCCCGGCTCGGAAGCCCGGCAGTGGCAATCGACGCAGCCGTGCACGGCGCAGCTGCGGCAGATCGCTTCCAGCTGTTCGCGCAGCGCCTGGCGGGCGCGGTGGCGGATGACCTTGAGATTGCCGACCGCCAGGCCGAGCTCCGCCGCCACCGTCTCGGCGTCCTCGCCGGCCAGATCGATGCGCGCAAGGGCCTCGCGCTGGCGCTCGGGCAATCCGGCGAGCGCCTCGCCGATGCAGGCGCAGACCGTGCTGCGCTCCGCCGCCGGGGCGGCCTGCACATCCTCCGGCAGGGCCACGGTGCGCCCGCGGCGCGCCAGCGCATCGTTGAGCGTGTTGCGCAGGATGCGCCAGAACCACGGCAGCAGCCGCTCGTCGTCGCGCAGTCCCGCGCCGTGCGCCAGCGCCTTGGCCAAAGCCTCCTGCACCACCTCGGCGGCCAGCTCGCCGTCGCCGGTGCGGCGGCGGACGAAGCCGGTGAAGGCGCCGAGATTGGCGAGCAGCTGGGCGGTGTCGGGGCGCTGATCCATGGTGGTCAGTGGCAGGAGCGTCCGTGGCGCTTGAGCATGGCGTAGGCATAGGGCAGCGGCGCGAGGAATCCCGCGGCAAGCGCCGGACCCCAGGCAAGCCAGTAGTGCGGGTCATGCCAGTGCAGGCGCTGCCCGCCCATGGCCAGCCAGTCGACCGCGTTCATCACCACCTCCATCAGGATCATCGACAGCAGGCTCATCGCCAGGGCGGTGCGCAGGGCCAGGCGCCAGGCCAGCTGCTCGCGTAGACGCAGCACCAGGGTCTCGAGCAGCAGCGAGGTGGCGAGACCGCTGGCCACGGCGATGGCCATGAGCAGCGCCATCGGCACCTCGGGCCACCACAGCGGCACCAGGGTCATGGCCGCGACATCACCCAGGGCGCAGCCGAACAGGCAGTGCGCCGTGTTGCGCGCCGCCCGCCGCCACACCCCGGCGTCGGACCAGAAGCCGGCGGCAGGCGGGGGGGCTGGCAGGGGCATCGGCGCCGTGGGGCGGCAGCAGGCGTGCGGGGCGTCGGCGCGGCCATGTTCGGGCATGGTGCAGGCGGGTTCGGACATGGTCGTGCTCCTGCCCATGCTGACGGCCGGCCCCCCTGCCGGTTACACGCCGGCTGCACCGCCGTGCGCCAGGGTGCACGCAACCCCGTCCCCGCGCTGTGGCGGCAGGCGACATGGCGGTAGGATCGGGACATGCGTCGGCGCTGGCTCGTCATCGGGACCCTCGTCTGTGCCGTCGGCGGCACAGCCTGGGCGCTGCTGCCGACGCTGGCGCCGTGGTGGGTGCTGGCGCACGGCTCCTCGCCGGCGCGGCGGGCCCGGGCCTGGGCCGCCATCGATCCCGCCGCGATCGGCGGCCGCAGCGTCGACCTCGACAGGCTGGCCCTGGCAGGCGTCGACTGGCACGGGCTCGACCTCGGCCGACTGCACGCCATCGAGGCCGACCTCGCGGGCGCTGACCTGCAGGGCGCCATCGCCAACCGCACCGTGCTGCGCGGCGCCCGGCTGACCGGTGCCAACCTCGACTACGCCCAGTTCGCCGGCGCCGATCTCGCCGGCATCGCCTTCCGCGACGGCTCGGCGCGCGAGACCAACCTCATCGGGGCCGACCTTCGCGGGGCCGACCTCCGCGGGGCACGCCTCTACTTCCTGCGCGGCGCTGGTTGCCGTCTCGGCGGCGCCCAGGCCGCTGGGGTGCGCCTGTCGAACGCCGATCTCGCCGGTGCCGACCTTGCCGGCGCTACCGCGCCGCGTGCCCAGTTGGTCGAGGCGGGGCTCGCCGACGCCACGGTGGCGACGGCCGACCTCAGCCTGGCCGATCTCAGCGGCGCCGACCTGAGCCGGCTGCGCGGCGAGCGGGTGAACCTGCGCGCGGCGGTGCTGCGCGAGGCCGATGCACGCGGAGCGGTGCTGAGCAATGCCGACCTGAGCCAGGCCGATTGCAGCGGCACGCGCTTCGAGGACGCCGATCTGCGCCGGGCCTCGTTCGCCGGCGCCGACCTGCGTGGCGCCCGCCTGGTCGGGGCGCGGCTCGCCGACGTCGACCTCGCCGGAGCGCGCTTCGGCATGGCTGCGGTGCGCGATACTGATCGCAGCGAAGCCGACATCGCCGAGGCGGTCGAGCGCACCACCGATCTCGCCGGCTGCGATCTCGCCACCTGCCGCGGGCTGGTCCAGGCGCAGCTCGACGCCGCCCAGGGCGACGCGGCGACCAAGCTGCCGCCAGGCCTGGCGCGTCCAGCTCACTGGCGCTGAGCCGGCTCGATGCAGACCAGCAGGCCGTCGGCGTCGCGGGCGTAGATCCGCCCGCCGGCCACCGAGGGGATGGTCCAGCAGGTGGCGGGCAGGGCCTTGATCCGCCAATGCTCGCGGAAGGCCTCGGGTGCGGCGTCGATCAGCGCCAGGAAACCGCGCCGGGTGAGGACCAGCAGGTACGGCCCGACGCCGATGCTGGCACCGGTGCCGAGGGTCGTGTCGCTCCACATCAGCTTGCCATCGGCCGCGCGCAGACAGCGGTATTCGCCGGCTGTCTGCTTGTCGCCGGTGCTGCCGTAGAGATGGCCCCGGTACGCTATCGGCGGGTAGAGCACGCCGAGGAAGGCCTGCTGCGGGAAGGCCGCCTCGCGCTGACCGTCGGCAAGGGCGAGGACGATGCTGCCGCTGCCGTAGCCGTGCGTCACCAGCACGCGCCCGTCGAGCACCAGCGGATCGGCGATGGCGTGCTTCACCGTCCACGGCGTGCTCCACAGGCGGACGCCGTCGGCGAGGCGGGCGGCCGACACGGCACTGCGCGTGAAAGTGAGCACGCTGGGCGCGCCGTCGATGCTGGCGAAGGTCGCGCTGGCGTAGCCATCGGCCACCTCGCCGGAGCTCCACAGCGGCCGGCCGTCGGTGCAGGCGAAGGCACGGCCATGCGTGCCGATGTTCAGCATCAGCACGCCGTCGCGTACCACCGGCGAGCAGCTGAAGCCGTAGTTCGGCTGACGCACGCCATCGGCGGCCACATCGCGCCGCCACAGTTCGCGGCCATCGGCGAGGGCGAGGCAGAGCAGCAGACCCTGACGCGACAGGCTATAGACGCGCTCGCCGTCGATGCACGGCGTGGTGTTGGGGCCGCCCTCGTAGCCGCGCGGTTCGAGCCGGCTGGGATAGGAGACGCGCCATCGCTCTGCGCCGGTGGCGGAGTCGAGGCACCACACCGTGTCTCGATTGTCGGTGTTGCCCAGGGTGATGGCGACCCCCTGCGCGACAGCGATGCCGCTGCAGCCGGCGCCGATCTGCATACGCCACAGCTCGCGCGCGGTCGCGCCGGGGAAGGACGCCGCTGCCGGCGCCGTCCAGTCGTCGGCCGGGCCGCGCTTGCCCGGCCAGCCGGGGTCGGCAGCGGCGAGGACGCCGGCGAGCAGGATGAGGCCGGCGGTGTGGTGCATCGCCGGCATCGTCGCGCCCGGGACGCGGCCGGGCAAGCCGCCCCGCGGCGGTGTGCGTGCCGGCGCATGCATGTCATGCCTCCCCACGCACGCTATTCACTTTACTTGATTGTTATTCAAGTATATTGAATTCATGCGCCAGCCCGTCCGCTTTGCCTTCGAGCACCCCGCCGCCGAACGCCTGCGCTGCGGCTTCATCGGCTGCGGCGACCACGCCTATCGCAACGTCTACCCGGCATTCCGCTACCTGCCGGTCGAGCTGGAGGCGGTCTGCGACCTGCGCGCCGAGCGGGCCGAGGCCTTCGCCCGCGCCTTCGGGGCGCGGCAGGCGTTGACCGACCACCACGCCATGCTCGCCGATCCGGGCATCGCCGCGGTGTTCATCGTCACCAACTACGACGAGCACGGCCATCCCCGCGCCACCGCCCTGGCGCTGGCGGCGGTGCGCGCCGGCAAGCACGTGTGGATGGAGAAGCCGCCGGCCGCCAGCGTCGCCGAGCTGGTCGAGCTGCGCCAGGCGGCGCTGGCCGCCGGCCGCACCGTGCTGGTCGGCTTCAAGAAGATGTTCACCCCCGGGGTCGAGCGGCTGCGCGAGATCGTCGACGATCCGGCCTTCGGCGGGCTGAGCTCGATCAGCGTGCGCTATCCGCAGGATCTGCCGGCCGATACCGGCGACGACCGCGCCATGGTCGGCTTCCTCGACCACATCGTGCATCCCGCCGCCGTGCTCCACGCCCTCGCCGGGCCGGTGACGCGCGTGCACATCGAGCGCGAGGCGCGCACCGGCGCCAGCGTCGCCAGCCTGCGCTTCGCCAGCGGAGCGATCGGCAGCCTGCATCTCACCGCCGGGCAGTCGGGCACCTCGCCGCTGGAACGGGTCGAGGTGGTCGGCCGCGGCTCGAACGCCGTGCTCGAGAACGGCTGCCGCCTGCTGTGGTACCGGCCGGGTGGGCGCGGGGCCTACGGCCGCGAGCCGTCATTCGCCGGCGCGGCGGCGACAGCGCCGCTGCTGTGGGAGCCCGAGTTCTCGCTCGGCAACCTCGCCAACAACTCGCTCTTCCTGCTCGGCTACGTCCAGGAGATGGACGACTTCTGCAGCGCCGTCCGCGCCGGGACGCAGCCGGCCAAGGGCAATCTCGACGATGCCATCGCCATCCTCCGCCTGCACGAGGCGTATCGCCGTCCGACCGGCACGCCGCAGGAGGTCTGAGATGGCCGACGACGCCCATCCCGGCCCGCGCATCCGTCTGCTGCGTCAGCACCAGGGCCGGACCCTCGACGACATCGCGCGGACCTGCGGCTTCACTCCCAGCCTGCTCTCGAAGATCGAGACCGGCGCGACCAGCCCGCCGGTGGCGACGCTGAGCGCCATCGCCACCGCCCTCGGCGTACCGGTGGCGGGCCTGCTCGGCGTCGACCCCCTGCCGGCGGCCGCGGTGCACGATGCCGCCGCCGACCGCCGTCTCGGGCCCTCGACCAGCAAGGGCTACCGCTTCGCCGCCCTCGCCGCCGCCCGTGCCGGCGCGCAGATGACCCCCTACCTGTTCACCGCCGAGCGCGGCGGCATGAAGCCCGGCGCGCTCAGCCATCCCGGCGAGGAGCTGGTGTTGGTGCTCAGCGGCGAGCTGCGCTACCGCGTCGGTCCATCGACCTGGCACCTGCGCGAGGGCGACGTCCTCGCCTTCGATGCCGCCGTCGACCACGACATGGAACCGATCAGCGAGCGCGCCACCTGGTTCGCCGTGTTCTGCGCCGCGCCCGCGGCGGCCAAGCCATCCCGACGGAGGAAACCGTGAACGCCATCATCACCCGTCCGAGTGCCAGCGCCGAACGCCATGAGGCCGAGTGGGGCCGGCTGACCTGGTTCGCCAGCGGTGCCCTCGGCAACAGCGCCGCCCAGACCGTCGGCGAATGCCGCATCCGCCCAGGCCAGGGCAATCCGCGCCATCTCCATCCCGACTGCGAGGAGGTGCTGGTGGTGCTGGCCGGGCGCATCCGCCACACCGCCGCCGACGGCGAAGCCGAGCTGGGACCGGGCGACACCGTCTCGATCCCGCCGGGCATCGCGCACCGCGCCGTCAACATCGGCAGCGAGGACGCCGTGCTGCTGATCTGCTTCTCCTCGGCCAACCGGCGCGTGCAGGGCGAATAGATCAGGGCGGCGCCGGCACCGGCTCGCCCGGCGGCGGCGCGTCGATCGGCTTGGGCTCCTCGGGCGGCGTCGCTTCAGGCGGCTTGATATCGGCCGGCTTGACGTCGACCGGCTTGACGTCGCCGGGCTTCTCCTCGATCGGCTTGCTTTCCGGCGGCTGCGGCACTGGCAGCGGCGTCGCTTCCGGCACCG
>Ga0172380_10008410_pt1 | contig 11290 bp, 28 predicted proteins | sample Leawe162metaG_FD_119747 | JGI IMG/M metagenome (GOLD analysis project Ga0172380, IMG submission 119747) | Leachate microbial communities from a municipal landfill in Southern Ontario, Canada - Leachate well 162 metaG | ecosystem: Engineered > Solid waste > Landfill > Unclassified | place... | reverse complement strand
GTATTCTAATATTTGCTGGATTTATATTATTTATGATTGAAAATTAAGGGAGAGGAATATGAAATACCTATTAATCGTTTACATTGTAATGGCTGTGTTCATTGCGTTCATTATGTGGATGCAGCCGTAGGAGAAGAGGGATGAAATGTTTTAATTGCAATAAAGCTGCATGCTGTCTGGTTGATACAGATAAAATCGTATTCCTGGCACTATGTAAGGAGTGCCTTATAAAAAGGTATAAAACTGGTTTGTGGAGTAGTAGAATTGAAACAGATGATCTTTGGGATACACTTATAAAACAGAAAGGGGAAAAGGAGAAATATGAAGACAAAAAAGTGTCCATACTGTAATACTGAAATAGAAATTAAAAATTATTATGAGAAAGATAACATTCTCAATGACGAATTTGAGAAGCCCTGTGATGAGTGTAAATATAATCAGAAAGATGAAGATAAATATCCCTGCGCATTTTGTTCCGCTAGGGATTATGTATAATAAGGATGCAGCCATAAGGGAGAGAAAATGAGATATTTAATTATTATTTTATTGTTATTATTTGCAAGTCCTGCATATGCAGCAGATTATATTGACTCACCCACCCCGGAAGAAAGGATTATTGAAAAGAGAAAACAAGAAATTGTTATCCCAGTCCTTATTGAACTACTTGAAGAATATATTAATAGCTTACCTTATTCACAAGAGCATATAGAAAAAGGCAACCTATTCTTTACTAGTTATAAAATAAGAATAGAAGAACCTTCTCTTGAAGGCTTTCTTGAATGGTTAAAGGAGAGAAAATGAAATATCTATTTATAATTTTATTTTTACTGTTTGCAAGTTGCTCGAAAGAATCAGAATTAGAATCGTTGGAATTTGATAAGATTGAAGATATAATACCAGACGATGGCTATCTCTCATACTCATATGAAACTGGATATATATGGAAAAGATATGGATATACTTGTACTATTTTATGTTCTCCAGAAGGCAAATACACATGGAGAATAGATGATCTAAATTATATTTGTAGTTATGTATTTGATACCAAGGAAGAAACGATAGAATCTATGGAAGCAGTTTTATCACCTGTAATAATTGTACATAAAGAATCTGATGATTATACGTGGTCAGAGTGTAAATAAAAACAATAAAGGAGAATAATATCATGAAGAAATTTATAGCAGTATTTTTTATGTTTATGATTATGCTTTTTAGTTCGGTAGTTTATGCAATTGATGATGTTCCTGCTATTGATCAGGATACTTATGAAGATGAATGGGGAGTTGATAATATTTGTGGCCCAACTGTAGCTTCTGAAATAATAGGATATTGGGGTGCTCATGGATATCCTAATTTATCCTCAGATATGGATGAAGTTTTATGGGATATGATATCCACATATATAGTTCGGACAAGCTCCGGTGCTACTTATCCAGCAAGTTTAATCACAGGAATAGAGGAATATGCATGGGATGCTGGATATGAATTTGAAGTGACAACAACAGGCAAAGGTAAAACTTCTTGGAGTGGGCTTAAAGCAGAGATTGATGCAGGTAGACCAGTAATACTTTTGAATTATGCCTGGAATCATTATGTTGTTGTAATTGATTATTATGAATCAGGAACTACAAGAACAATAGATATTCTCTATGGACATATTCCATTAAAAAGAACTATTAATGTAGCAACTTTGATTTTAAGTAAATTACAGACATTTTATATTGTACCAATAACTCCTCCAGATAATGGAGTTATTATTGAAGATCCTGATCCATCAACTGAAGATTGGTACGAGGAAGTCATAACATGGTGTGAAGAAAATGATTGGGAATTGGAACCAGAAGATTAAGATAGAGGGATTAAATGGAATATGACGGGAATGAATATAATGCAGAATATCATAAAGGAGATACTCAAATAGCTGAATCAGAGATGGAATATATTTGGAATATAATAGAAGAATTAGAAAAAGAAGCTAAGGAAATTGGTGCAGATGAGATTGAATTTATTGAAGATATAAAAGAAAAAGCAAAGGATATTAAAAAGAATGATAGTATATAAAGAAAAGTATACAGAGAATTTTAAAATAAGTGGTTGGTACTTATTTGGATTTATACCAATTTATATTAGGAGGGAAAGATATTGAAATTTAAATATGGATTGTACAAAGATATAGAATCTTGTTTTGTAAACTCAATATATTTGAAATATATATTAACTAATCAGGAATTTATAGAAGACCCAGACAATGTTGAATTAATATCAGATATTAATAGACAGTTAAAAATAAGAGACATGACACAGCACCATATCTATAAGGATATAGTAGATCCCTTTAAAAATAAAGTATGGATGGAATTACATGAATCAATATGATAAATATGATATAAGGAATATAACTGAGAAAAGAACTGCTGCCCCTTCGTCTATAAGTTGTGGGGTCACTTGGGTCGATGGACGTATCATCTTTCATAAAGATAAAAATATAAATAAGCAAGGAGCTTGGATATATGGTATATGCCATTTTTCAAATGGTATATTTCTTATTACTCCAAGAGATCATGTAATTCCAACTACTTTAACAACTATATTAGTTTCACCATTTGACAATTATTGCCAACGTGCTTATAGTTGTTTAGATTTTGATTGTAAATTAAATAAGTTTAATAGAGATATATTTGAAACAGAGATTGGTGATTTTGCTAAAGAATTTCCATTTATTAATAAGGAAAAACCTTTCTGGTTTAATAGTCTTAAATGGAAAAATGATATGTGGGCTAAGAAAAAACTTCCAATTAACGGAGGAGTATTAAAATTTGATGCAAACAAAGAAACGAATAAAAGTTAGTAGTGCAAAAGCAAAAGGAAGGAATCTACAAAAAGATATTGCTCAAAGAATATCTAATATAACTAATATTCCTTGTGGTAAAGACTTGGATATTGAGAGTAGACAAATGGGGGGCAGCGGTGTAGACGTTTGTCTTAGAGGTAAAGCAAAGGAACTATTTCCTTTTTCAATAGAATGTTTTTCTGGAGAAACTCTTGTTCTAACAAAAAATGGATATAAATTAATATCTGATATTAAAACTGGAGATAATGTTTTTACATCTAAATCTAGATTTAGAAAAGTAATTAATGTTATGTCTAGAAATGTTAATGAATTTATTAATTTAAAAAGTAATATTTCATCAGAAGTAGTTTCTGTAACTGAAGAACATCCTTTTGAGACTTTTAATAAAGAATTTATCAAGGCATCCAAGCTTAATTATACCTCTAGTTTTTTTAGTGGTATCGGAGGATATGAATTAAGTATATCTAAATTCAAACTACCAAAACAAGTTTTTAAATCTAAAATATTAAAGGATCATAAGCATATAACATGCGCCTGTGGTTGTGGAGAGATTCTAGAAAGATATGACTCTAGAGGTAGAGAACGAAAATTTCAAGTTGGTCATAGTGGAAAATGGACAGGTATTTCTTTACCAAAAGATGTTATCTTAGATGAAGATTTATTATATATATTTGGCTGGTATATTGCTGAAGGAGATATAAACAATAATTGTGTACGTTGGACATTAGGAAGTACTGAATTAGATTATGCTAAAAAAATAGTGGAAATAGTCTTTAATAAGTTTGGAATAAAAGCTTCGTTAAAATTATATAAATCTACATATAGAATTAGTGCTAGTTCAAAATTACTATCAAAATTTTTTATAGATTTATTTAATACTGGAAGTACAAATAAAAAATTAGGTAAGTTTATCTTTTTAAAAAGGGATCTACTGAAGGTTTTAATAAGATCTTATTTTTTAGGAGATGGGTGTGTTAGAGAAAAATTTGCTAGATGTGAAACTGTAAGTAGGCTTTTAGCGAATGAAATACATTTTAGTCTTCTAAGATTAGGTATTTTATCTAGAATTAGTATTGCTAGAAAAACAAGTTACAATACTAGAAAACATGATTTGTATTCTATACAAATATCTAAATCATCCTTGTATAGATTTAAAAAATTGATGAATAATGAAAATTTTAGATTTATTAAATTTGAAATAAATTATGATGACACATGTCAAATATTTGATTTTTCAAATGGTAGAGTTTATACAAAAGTAGAAAATAAAGATATTATCAATAAAAATATAAATGTTTTCAATTTAGAAATTGAGGAAGATGAAACTTATATAATAAATGGGGGGATAATTGTACATAACTGTAAATCTCAGGAATCTTGGTCTATTCATGAATTTATAAAACAGGCAAAAGAAAATCAACTCCAGGGAACTGACTGGATCTTATTCTGTAAGCGTTCAAGAGAAGAACCAGTAGCCATCCTAGATGCAGATGCTTTTTTCAAACTATATAAAAAGGTGTTAGAGAGATGAAAATATATTGTATATCATGTAATTTATATCTTGGGGAGATAAGAGATGGATCTTTGAGGATAGGTACATATTATATATGTAATAAATGTAAAGAAAAATGGAGAATAGCCAATCAAATGGCAGAAAATGCAAGAAAAGAAACACCTGATTTTATAAATGATTTATTTAAAGGATTTAAGTTATGAGTAATAGCATGTTTGAAGATTATGAATATTGGGATGAAGATGATTGTCAACAAGACACTTATACTTTAACAGTTAAAGCTAAAACTAATAAAGCTCTTTTACTCTCAGATGGTAAAATAGAAGAATGGTTTCCCATATCCAGATTAGGATTTTATATGGAATTAGAAGAGGTAAAGGTGGGTAATGAGTATGAATTTGTGATAGAAAATTGGATAGCATACGACAAAGGACTTTGTTAATAATGATAAATATAGCATTTGATATAGATGGTTGTATTGTAAATATGGATGAGCATTTTCGCTCTATTGTTTCTTCTAGATATAATAAAGAATATACTCCTGCACCTAATTGGGATTTGAGTAAATCTTATAATATATCTAATTCAGTATGTTGGGATATATTAGTTGAAGTATATATGAATCCAGGCAATACACCTATAATAAATGGAGCAAAAGAAGTATTATATAAATTATATAACTTAAATAATAAGGAGGAGCCATTACAATTTATTACAGCCAGACCTAAGTGGGCAGCATCAATGACTTATTCACTTTTAGATAGGATAATACCAGATATAGATTATCAAATAGCATTTGCAAATCATAAGATAAAATATTTAAAAGACTATCCATATATAATTGAGGATAGCCCTAATAATGTAGAATATTTCTTAAGTCAGGGAAAGATAGTATTTATGCCAGTTTATAAATATAATGATCATTTATACCCTTGTGATAATCATATTACTGGAAGTAATAATTTAATTAGAATTACTACAATAGCTAGTTTGTTAAACTTTAAAGAATTTAATTTGGTTAATAGGTGATATAATGATTTTTGAATGTTTTGATCGCAAATATGGGGCTAAAACATGGCCCTCAGATGACCCAAAAGATTCTCCTTTTGATATATTTACATGTAAAATTTGTGGTAAGAAATTTAGGATTCAGATGTTTGGAGCTAGATATATATATGAACCAACCTTTGAAGATAGTGCTAGAGAAGAATTGCAAAATCATATGAAAGAACATATTTGGTAAATAAAGAGGGGGATAAAAATGTTAAAATTTTTAAAAGGTTATTTAGCTTTTATATATTTAGGTGCAATATTAGGTATTGCAGGTATTTATATTGATAATTGGAAATGGTGAGGAAGGAGAAATAACTCCTTAAACTAATAATGGGTGTGAAATAAAATTGAAACAATGTACAAAATGTAAAATAGAAAAAGAAGATAGTGAGTTTTATAGAGACAAATATAAAAAAGATGGTTTAACTAGTCAATGTAAAGCTTGCCAAAAAGAACATAGTGATTTACATAAAGATAGAAAAAAAGAAACAAATAGAAAATGGAGAGAAAATAATCCAGAAAAACATAAAGCACATCGGAAGAAAGCTAGTAAGAAGTGGAGAAAAAATCATCCAGAAGAATATAAAAAGACTCATAAAATATGGGTAGATAATAATAAAGAAAAAATAAGAGTAAGTAGCCAAAAGAGTATATATTCTTTGACTGAATATCTTCCATATTTTGAAAAACTTTCTCAGTACGAAGAATGCAGAAAAGATCCAAATAATGAAGAATTATTACAAGTAAGATGTAAGACTTGTAATAAGTGGATTAATATTAATAGGAGTAAGGCACATAGTAGACTACAATGTATAAATGGAACTTGTGTTGGTAACTCTTACTTTTTTTGTTCTATAGAGTGTAAAGACAAATTCGTTCTTAAATTATCTAATAAAGATTATGTAGAATATCTTAAATATAGAAGAAAGGCTGATGCATATGCATTAAGGATGTATAGAAGATATAAGTATTTAATAAATTCTCTAGACTTGCTTAGAGGGCAAGGAAAAGATAAATATCATATAGATCATATATTCTCAGTTTTAGATGGATTTAAAAACCAAGTTCCAATAGAAGTAATAAGTAATCCATATAATTTAAGGATGTTTTTGGGTAGCAAAAACATAGCCAAATTAGCCAAATTAGATAAATCAGATATAAAACTAGAGGAATTATACATAAATTATAATTTATTTTTGGAGAAATTAAATGCACATACGTTATAGACCAACATCTTTTACTGAAATTATAGGTAATAATATCTTAATTAAATCTTTAAAAGATGTTTTAAAAAATAAACCAGTAAGACCAATCCTTTTTGTAGGCCCAAAAGGTTGTGCAAAAACTACATTATCCTACATTGTAGCTAAAGAATTCGGTGGTAATAATTTAGAATTAATAGAAAGAGATTGTGAAGATTTGTCAAAAGTTGAAGATACTAGAGAATTAATAGATAGAATATTTGCACTAACTTTATTTGATACTAACAAATGCATAATACTTGATGAACTACATGGATTAAGCCTAAAATCACAAGAAGTTTTATTAAAACCATTAGAATTTGAGAATATTAAAAATAACATATTATTTATAGCTTGCACAACTGAAATAAAAAATATAAAGGAAACATTATTAAGCAGGTTTATTCAATATAGAGTATCTCCCCTATCTGAAAAAGAAAGCTTGGAATTGTTAAATAGAGTATGCACTGGTGAAAATATATCTATACCTAAGTGGTTGCAAGTATTATTGATAGAAAAATCAGAGGGGATACCAAGAAGATTACTTACTGGATTATCAAAAGTAAAGTCTGTAACTGATGAATCTGAAGCTAAATTCTTATTAGATTTGAATTCTATAGATGAATCTAGTGAAGTATTAGAATTGTTCAAGATGTTGTTAAAAGGTGTAGATTGGAAAGATATTAAAAAGTACTTACAGATTATATTAAAAGATAACTCTCCAGAATCTATACGAATTAGTCTAATGAATTTGATAGGGGGTAGATTGTCATCAGATTATTTAAAATATGAGGAAATTCCAAAACTTATAGAGGTATATAATATTTTAAGAAATGTGAATAATATACCAGAAAAAGCATCTTTACAGGTTGACATTTGTAAAATAGTGAATATATTTAAGAGGTAGATAGTATGAGTGCTGATAACTATGTAATAGTAAAAAGATTTGGAAAGAATGATTATAGATGGGGAATGTGGTTTGCATCTGATGATGATCCAGATTTTTCAGATGTTAAATTTAAATATGGTCCATTTGAAACTGCTAGTAAAGCAGCAGAGGATGCTGTCGAATGGTGTGATGGTGTAATAGAATATGGTATAGATTTTGATGAATCTTGTTTAAGGGAGGATTAAAATAAAAGATGAAATAGTTGTTTTTGACTCTATAATTATAAATAATTGTGTAGATTGTATTAATTATAAATCTGAATTATTATCTGATTTTATTGAGATAACGTGTAACAAGAATATATTTAAAAGACAATTATTGTTTTCAATTCAACAAGGTGTAAATATTATAAATAATAAATGCAATTTATTTGAAAGGAAAAACAATGGAAAAAAAGCACAGGAAGGATAAAAATCATGAAATATTGGATTAATTAAATTGTGAGGATACCAGAAAGGAGGTACATGGAAAAGATACAACAAATTAAGAGAGTGTTGCAAAACATGAGAATAGTAATCAATTCTGATAACCCATTAGTTAACGGGGAGCAGGATTTATTGGATACATTAGATGCTCTTAACGAAGAGGCCCTTTCCTTTATCGAGGAGATGGAGCTAGAAGATCAATACTCAGAAAATTGAGGAGGATTAAATGAAGATAAAATTTAATGTAAATTCTGGGGCAAATATACATTCTACGAAATATGAAATTTTTGATTTAAAGGATTTTCTAGGATATGATACTGATGAAGAAGCTTTAGAAGAATGGAACAGTTTTGATGAAGATTATAAGTATTCTTTGGTAGAAGAGTGGGCATGGAACAATGGGTTAGAAATATATTATGAGGAGATAAACTAATGGAAAAAAGTGAAATTATTCAAGGAAAACAGGATAGTATAGAGGTAAATCGTAATGGAAAAGGAGAGTATTCTTATTCTTGTAAGATCTATTATGATAGTGATCTTACAGATCCTAAAGCAGTAATAGATAAACTTAAATCAATATATATTGAATTACAAGAAAGATTTAAATAGTTGACATTTTAAATTTCATTATTATATTTAGGAGGATGAGTCTGGAAAATAAAGAACTTGTTAATAATATAGAATCTAAGATAAAATATACAAAGGATAATTGTAAGTTATTTATAGAACTTGGTATATTAAAAGAATTAATGAGATTAAACGATAGTATAGAAAAAGGAATGAATGTAGAAGTAAAAATGCATTCAGAGCCAGATATATGAAATTACATATAGATTGTAGATGTGGATGTGATATACTTTGCATAGAAAAGATATTTGAAAGAGATGAAGATTATGAAGCAATATATTATTTTAATATGTATAGATCTTCTCCATCTTTCCCTTATTTTTGGTGTAGATTGAAAAGAGCTTGGGAATATTTTAGAAAAGGTGAATTTGCATATTCAGATATGACAATTGGGGAAAAAGATATAGATAAAATGATTGAATTTCTTAAACAAGCAAAAGAACAAAAGGAGAATGAAGAATGATGTTTAATAAAGAAAAAATAGCTAAGTTAGAAAGAGATATTGATTTATTATTTAATCATATTAATGCTCTCTATAATTATTTGGGAATTGAGGAAATTGAATATATAATTGCATATCCAGGAAAAACTAATAGAGTAAAATTATACTCTAAAAAGAAAGGAAAAGATAAAAATAATGGAGTCAACTAGAGTAGCAGTATTATTAATTATAATAATATTTTATATTGTTCAAATTATATATTATAATTTTATATCTGATATAGATAAAGTTACTAAATATTATATAAATATTTTATCTGCTCTATTTTGCATACCATTATTTTTAGTTATATTTATTTTATAATCTAATATTATATAGGAGATAGATTAATTTGATTGATTTAAGTAAAGTAGTTAATACATTAAAAAAGAAATATACTGAAACTTCAATGGGTAGTCAAGAAACTAATCTTGAATTTGTATCTACTGGTAATAAAGCATTTGATTTAATAGCAGATGGTGGAGTTCCTTTTGGATATATAGTTGAATTTGCTGGTTTTTCTTCTAGTGGAAAATCCTTGATGACACAACAAATTATAGCTAATGCTCAAAGAGATTATGGTGCTATTGGCATTCTTATAGATAGAGAAAATGCTTATACTAAAGAGCGTGGAGAACAATTAGGAATTAGTAGTGATAATCTTCTTATAGCTAAACCACAAGATGTACCTACAGCATTAGAGGCTTTTAATTTTATATTTGAATCTATAAGCGAGATAAGAAAACAAGATAAAACTATTAAAATAGTAGTTGGAATAGATTCTATCTCAGCTTTTGGCAAAGATGTAGATTTAGAGAAATCTGACCAAGGCAGAAAGGCTAAATCAATACATGAAGGATTAAGAGAGCTTCTAACACATACAGACAAAAATACAATGGTGATAGTAGCTAATCAATATACTTATAAAATTGGAGTAAGTTGGGGAAATCCTGTTACTACAACCTCTGGTGAAGCAATGAAATATTATTCTACTCTACGTTTTTCACTTGAAAATAGAAAGGATATAATTGATGAAAAAAGAGGAAATGAGACTACAGGTAATTGGATAGGAGTTGAGGTATCAAAAACAAGACTTGGTCCTTGTAAAAGGGAGTGCTATTTGCCCCATTTTTATAAGACAGGGATAGATTATTATGGTGGGTATGCTAGACTTTTGTCAGAAAGAGGCTTTCTTGAACCTAAAAATAAGTCAGAATTCAAGAGCTTTAAACAGCATACTTTAAAATATGGTGAGAATGTTATTAATGAATTTAAGATGAAAGAGGCACTGGAAAAGTTTCCTGAATTGGATTTTCAGGAATATCCAGAATATAACTTAAATGGAAAGGAGGAAAATAATGAAGAAGGAGAAGAATAGAAATGAATAAAGTTATTAAAAATAAAATAGAAAAAAAACTTGAAGAGATAAAAGAAAAGGAAGATAATAAAAATATTAGATTTATTGCTTTATGGAATAATATTTGTCCTAATTGTGGTGAATCTTTATCTTATAAAGATTATTATGGTTTTTTTAAAGGAAATTACAGATTACAAAGTTGTGCTAATTGTGGATTTACAAATGAATTAGATACTAATGTATTATAATAGTATAACTTAAATGGAAAGGAAGAAAACAATGAAAACAATAAAGAAGGAGAATAATAATATGGAAAAAGAAAGTAAAGATGCAGGATTTATGGATAATATTTTAAGTAAATTAGAGAGTGTATTAGATACACAGATTGAGGAATTTAAAACAAATCCTATAAAATCAGCAATTAAATTATTTATAATTGCTTGGTTTATTAAGAAAGCTTATAATTTTATAAAGGAGAAATAAAAATGTTAACTAAAATATTTGACTTGGGAGTTATAGCAGTATTAATGTGGCTTGCAAAAGTATTACTTTTGAATAATTTAATGGTTAAAATAACTAATGAAAATGCTATAGCAGTTATTATAGCTGTTATAATAGTATTTATAACTGTAGCTACCCCATTTATATTAAGGAAAAAGTAATGTATTTTTGGTATATATGGTTATTATTCTTTACAGTAGTTTGTGTATTTATTAATTATGGAGCTTGGTATTCCTTTAATTTAATAAAAAGAAATGATGGAACAGATAATATATTTGATACTCTTGATTGG
>Ga0172380_10008409_pt1 | contig 11291 bp, 11 predicted proteins | sample Leawe162metaG_FD_119747 | JGI IMG/M metagenome (GOLD analysis project Ga0172380, IMG submission 119747) | Leachate microbial communities from a municipal landfill in Southern Ontario, Canada - Leachate well 162 metaG | ecosystem: Engineered > Solid waste > Landfill > Unclassified | place... | reverse complement strand
TCTTGAAATTCTGCTGGCATTCCAAACCAAAAGTCCGTTAGCCTGGCCGCTAATTATTTTTTCGACTACTTTTGCAAATACGGGCCTGTCGAGTTTTTTGGCCGAATGAGACTCTTCGAATAGCTCGACGATCTTTAGCCCTTCGTTTTCTATTAATTTATCCAGTTCTTTTCTTTGAGATTCAATTGATAACACTTGTCTGTCTTCCTGTTCCGAAGATTTTCGGCAATAGACGAAGTATTTAATTTTTTGAGCCGGCTGCTGCATAGGTTTATTTAAATAATCCCGTTGTGTTTAGATACATTATTAGATATCCTCCAGAACTTATTCGTGACCAAATTGTGGGTACTTCTGACGGAACTGTGGCAGTAAGCCCTTCTGGCAGTTTGTAATCCTTGTTTTCATAAATCCAGGCATTGTGAGCAGAAATTGTCTTTGGGTTAGTCGAACTTCCTTCATAGATAAATTGGCCTTTAATTGTGTTAAAGTTTCTAACGCCTCTTTCAGCATAACCCATTGCTATTTTTTCTATTTCTGAAGGTGTCAGAAGCGGCGTTTCCAGCGAACGAGCATCCTCGCATTCTTCCATTTGTTTCGGATTTTCAATTATACCTTCTTGAGGGTGGCGAATGCCCACCTGGATAATTTCATTATTTCTTATGTCAACTTCATATTCGTAAACCTCGCAGGTTTTGCCGATGTATTCTTTCTGCTGATAGACTTCAACTTTTCTCTCCCAATCGTCAGTATCCTCTAACGTATATCCATTATCAGTTTGGTTTGTTATTATCCCCACGTTGAAATTTGAAGGATGACGAGTTTTTATATATTGCAGTTGCAAGTCTGGTTTTGCCATAAAATCCCTAATTGTCTGCATTGCTTTTTCTCTTTCTAATTCTGGTCTGGCAGTTAAAAGGTCGAGCTGTGTGCTAAATTGGTTAGACTTAGAATACATTTCTTTTGACAAGGCCTCTTTCTGTTTTATGAGTTCTCCGCAGATTCCATCAGTTGAAACATTACGCCATTCCTTTGTCGTGATTTTTTCTCCTGTTGCGGTTTTAGTCGATTCTACATCCCTTATTTCTATACAGCCATTTTCTTTTTGCTTGTCGGTAACCTCTTTTATTCTTTGCATATAATCTTCACTCGCCTGATCTCTTTGACTTTTTATTTGCGCTTCAATAGAATTCTTCTGAATTTTCTCCTGACCCGCCACATTTTTATTTATTTGAGCAAAAACAACGGCCCCGCCAATACCGATTGCAAAGATTCCCGCTAAACTAATTATTAAAATTTTCTTGTTCATATTTTTGTATTTATTTATTTTTCTTATTTCAAATACTTTTCGATATTTGCCTTGTGTTCTTCATAGGTCACAGCGCAGTGTATCTGGCCGTTTGAATCGTGCAGATAATACATGCACTCTGTTTCGGCCGAATTTAATGTGGCATCGATTGCTTCAATCCCTGAATTGCATATCGGATGAGGTGGCAAGCCTTTGTTCCGATATGTGTTATATGTAGAAGGAATTTCCAAGTCTGCTACTTTTATTGGTGTCCACCAGGATCCATCGCTTGAATAACCAGATAGCTGAACATCGCTCGGTTCTTTTCCATAGTGCGTAATGCTATCTCTCGCATATTGAACGGTGGCGTCTATTTCCAGCTTCATGTCCTTAAGCAAGCGATTCCAAATAATTCCTGCAATCAGAGGCATATCATCTTTGCCTGCGGCTTCTCTTTGGACTATTGATGCGACCTTTAATGCTGTTGTCCATTTGATATTTGCTTTTGTAAATTTATCTGCATAAGGCGCGAACTTCTCGTTGAATTTAGCGCGTAATCTGTCTGCAATCTGTAGGCCTGTTTCGTCTTTTGGCAAAAGGTAGGTATCAGGAAAATAAACTCCCTCGATTTCTTCGTATTTCATAGATGTATAATTTCCAACCCATTTTGTTTTGTCTTCCTGGCTCCAGCCAAGCTTATCTCCAATCAACTCTGCTATCTGTTCTTTGCGGAGCCCTTCAGGGATCACGACCCATTTCATGTATGGCTCTTTTAACGCAGTTGCTATCTCCCAGACGTTCATGCTTTTTGAGATTTTGTATGCGCCTGGCTGGATTTCGTTTTCTTTGAATGCGTATTGAAATCCCCAGCCGCTTTTTATAAATCCGTCATCGTGCAATTTCTGGAATGTATCTACTGCTCCCAGCGGGACGATGAAGCGTTCGGTCTCTGCTTGTTTCTGTGGTGCGCCGAATTGGGAGGAGTATATAAAAAACCCTGTTGCAATTAAAGCGAGCAGGACGATTGCGCTTAAAATTATTATTTTAATACTCATTTGTTTTGTCATATTATTGTCAACTTTTGTTAATTGTTTTCTGTAAGGCAAACATAAGCCCATCAAGCAAGTAAGTCAAACAGAAACAGTGGATAAACAAAAAGGGACAGCCGTTGCCTGCGTCCCACATTACCGAAGCCACGAGGACTCCGATTGTGGAGGAACGACTGCCCCTTTCAGCCCGCAATCGGGTCTTAAGAGACACCCGTCCTCATGACGATGTCGGTAATATGGGACGCACTTTTATATTACTCTTAATTTTTAATTTTCACAATGCCGCTGTTTTTGTTCTTTAAACCCCTTAAAATCACCGATGTTTTACCGACGACCTACCGATGTTTTGGTCTAAATCTGTCCGCCTTTTGTCCAACCTTTGTCTAATTTTTGGTCTAAATTCACCCCAGTTTTACCCAACCTATGCCCTTTTTCTGGTGCAGCATTGGTGCAATTTAGTGTCGTTTTGGTTTACTTTCGGCTCAATTTTAATTCCGAAAGCGCTTTTGTAAATTTTATATGTTCTTCAGCTTTTGCTTTTTTAATTCGCTCAAAAATATATCTTGATTGCACTCTTTCTTTCCACTCCCGTCTTTTTACCCAACGAAATTCGTTTGACCAGTTTACAATCGTTGATCGCGCTGCTGACTTGCCTATTTTTTCTTCAATTCCTTTTAGGGTTTCGCGAGGTTTTCCTCCTGCTGCGATTCTTTTCCACTCAGCCAGCATCTTATTCATGCTTTCCATTTCGCAGTAAAGGAGCCATGCCCAGTATTGCTTTAAATTTTCCCCGTCCATTTTTATTAATTTTAGTCTTTGTTTTTTCATAAAAGTATAGACGAGCTATTTCCACTCGATGTCTGCCTCTTTGCCTGCAAATTCCCGAAAGTCGTTTTGCCCATGAATGACCCACCATTTTCCGTTTTTATCTTTCCACATTGGTTTTTGCCAAAAATATGGTTTCAGTATTCCTTTATTTTTAAATAACTTGCTTTTGTGTTTCCTTACTATGGAAGTTGACGACATCAACTCGTTAAGTTTATCCAGTAAACTCGTGAAGTTTATGTGGTAAACTTCACTGAATTCTTTGAGCGTTTTTTCATTCCGTGGTTTCCAATAGCGTTTGCTTAGCAGAAGATATCTGTTTGTTAGCTTTTTAGCGAGCCTTTCTTTTTTAACAATCTGCCAGAACTCAAGATATTTGATGCTGTCGATTACTTTATTCCTGCTGATAGCTAGCTCCCGGGACATTCTGTTAATCGATGGCCAGCACTTTTGATCTCGGTTTGCATGACGGCAAAGCGAGTTATATACTCCCACGGCATAAATTCCCAAAAATCTTGCATAGCCATTTAGGAACTTATCATCGACAATAAACCGGTCTTTTTCTCGCAGATCTCGAACCTCAAAATTGGTTTGGTAGTTACCCATGGTTTTCTGATTGAATGATACTTTTTCCAGCATTTGATTTCTGGTTGTTATAAACGGCCCGGTAAAGCGCCACCAGGTTTTCCGCCCTAAAACGCGCCTCTTTGTCATCCAACTCAATCTTGTAGAGGTTTTTCCAGATTTTCTTAAACTGGGTTATGGCGGATTCTGGGAGAGCCATTATTCGTATAGCCTCGCTTTAATAACTCGAAGCTGATTAGAATAGGCCAGCGGTTCGACCTTTAATTTACCCTGCCAATATTTTTTAATGAGCTCATACAGCTTGTCGTTTTGGATAAATAAAAATTGAGCTTTGCGGGGATTGGCTTTGTCGATATCCTGAATCGGCAGCCAAAGCGAAAGCGCCGTCGCTAAGGCGAGGTCAGATGTTCTGTATAAGTCATTGTCATTTTGCATAGTCATAATTTTTTTCAATTAAAAAATAGGCTTTTTGTTTAAGCCTACTTCTACATCAATTCCAGTGATAGATGGATTTTGGGGTAGTTTTGGGATTACTTTGGTGGGGAAGCGAGTTTTTCTCCCACAAGAGTCAACGCGCCGTTATTGTTTACGATTTCGTCTGTATCCAGGCCTGTCATGCCTCGCATCTTCTTGGTAACTTCGTTTATTTTATAGGTTGCCATTGTATCTTTGGCCCCGGTTTCCTCGTAGTCAATCATTTTTAGCACCGCGCTTCTTGGAATTGGCTGGTTAATGTTTTTGTACATTTCAGCGAAAATAAAAAAATCAGATTGATTATTTTTAAATTTAAAACGTTTGCCGTGGGCATAACCTATGCCAGTCGCGGGGTTGTAATAAATCCCATCGACCGTTGAGCTCCCAGAATTTTGCTGCTCAATCTGTTTACAAAAATTATCAAATTTTTTCTTGTTCTTTATCGTAATTTCACACAAGTGGGAGCTATATAAAGTAAAAGGGTGTTCTCTGCCGAGACGATCAAAATACGACTCCTTAATTTTATATTCGATACCAGCTATGCTTTTCATGCCGTTGAGCATGTTTATTAAATCCAAAAAATCATTCTCATTTTTCATGTCTGGGTTGAATACTCCCAGCTCAAATTCCTGGACAAGTTCACATGGATTGAAGGAAAGCCGGCTTTTTATGGCATCCAATATTTTATTCATAGTCATTTTCATTATTTATTCTTATTATGACAAAAAACGTCATCTTTGACAATGAATATTTAAAGAGCTAAAATGATAATAACCAATTACAGAGGCACATAATTTTATGAATTCAAATATCGACAAACTTTTTACCATCGAAGAAGTAGCTAAAATTTTACGCGTTAGCGGCCGTTCCGTAACTCGCTATATCGAATCTGGGAAGCTAAAGGCGTCAAAGATCGGTGTGTGGCGGATCAAAGAAACTGACTTACATGCCTTTTTAGAAAAGACAAGCAATCTTAAATTGAAAAGTAGAAAATAAATCTATGGCCAACAATCACGACAAATATAAAAATCATACACGAGAGGAATTAATTGACGAGCTGGAGACTTTGAAAAAAAAGAAGTACGGCCTCGTTTGGGATAAAAAGAACTCCCAGGAAATGTTGGATGCTTTCGTGAACTGGGAGAATGTTCCAGAGAATTTTACTCCAAAACAATTTCCGGTCTTAAAAGAGATTAAGAATAAAGAGATAGAAACGGATAAAAAACAGGCTGTTAATCTTTTGATTGAAGGCGACAACTATCATTCGTTAGCCGTTCTGAATTTTACTCACCAAGAGAAGATTGATTTCGTTTATATTGATCCGCCATACAATACTGGCAATAAAGATTTTATTTATAATGATAAATTCGTTGATCGTGAAGACCCCTTCAGACACTCGAAATGGCTTTCTTTTATGGAAAAGCGTTTGCGGTTAGCTTTTCGTTTATTAAAGAATACGGGGGTAATCTTTATCTCAATTGATGATAATGAGCAAGCGCAGCTGAAACTTTTGTGCGATGAAGTTTTTGGTGAAAATAATTTTGTTACCACAATCCATGTCCAGATGTCTACTGTTTCCGGTCAAAAGGTTAGGGCTGCAAAAGGAGGAAATATTGTCAAAAATGCTGAGTATATTTTGGTCTATTCTAAGTCCGGCAAGAAGAATATCGGGGAAAATCTTTTATATGATCCTGTCGAATATGACACTCATTATTCAATTTTCCTTACGCCGGCTTCGAAAGGAATATGGGAAGAAAGTAGTTTTATTGATGAATGTATAAATAATAAAGAAATATTTAATATACTTTTGTCCTCTGGCCTTGCTTCTATTAAAAATGGTAAAAAAAGTTTTTCAATTGGAAATTTACAGAAGGCTTACTCATCAATAGAAAAATTTAGAGATTTCGTCCATAAAAATGCAGATAGAATCGTTCGTACAGACAGAATGATTGAAGTTGAATCAGCAAAATTAGAAAAAAACATTAAGCCAAATACAACATATACCTACTTACATAAAAGTGGGAAGTCGTATCTATACGGAATTGATAAAAAAGGAGAAATGAAGCAAAGGTTTCTATTATCAGAAAAAGTCAGAGAAGCAGATGATTTTTATAAGACCTATGGGATAACCAATTTACGAGGAGATTGGTGGTCGGGGTTTCATTTAGATATGGGTAATGTGCCAAAAGAAGGCGGTGTAGACTTTTTAAACGGTAAAAAACCGGTTAGGCTTATCAAACAATTAATAAATTATTGTCTTGATGAGAACGGAATTATATTGGACTTTTTTGCAGGGAGCGGCACTACTGCTCAAGCTGTTTTAGAAATTAATAATGATAAAAAATACAAGCATAAATTTATTTTATGCACTAATAACGAAAATAATATCTGTGACGAAAGAACGTTGCCCAGGATTAAGAATGTTATTAACGGTTATTCGGGCAAGTCTGGACTCGGAGGCAATTTGAAATACTTTAAAACTGATTTTGTTGGCTCTGATTCAACGGATAAAAACAAGCGAGACTTAGTCAATAAATCTGCCGAGATGATTTGTATTAAAGAAGATATTTTCGATTTGATTGTTGATGGTGGTTTGGATTACAAGATTTATCAAAAAGACAAGAAGTTTTTAGGAATAATTTTCGATCTTGATTCGATATCCGATTTTAAAAAAGAAGCTGAAAAACACAAGGGTAATTTTATAGTTTATTGTTTTTCCTATACCGAAGCTACTCCGGAAAAAGAATTTAAAGGCCTTAAGAATAAATACGTCTTAAAACCAATCCCGGCGGTTATCCTGCGAATTTATATGGAGATTTTCAAAAAATAATTATGTTAATGAACTTACAATTAAAACAATATCAGGAAGAAAAAGTCGAGGAATTAAAAAATAAAGCCAATGAGCTTTTAGAATTGGATGGGAACAAGCTTTGTATTTTTGAGGCACCAACGGGTTCTGGTAAAACGATTATGGTTGGTGAATTCCTGAAGCGCTTGGTTAACCCGTTAGATCGTGAGGATGGCAAGCAGTTTTCTTTTATTTGGATTTCTGTCCGCGACCTGCACGATCAGAGCAAAAAATCGCTTGAAAAGAATTTTGAGAACGTTTTTCGCTATTCGTACTTTGAAGATTTACAGAATAATATTATTGGCAAGAATGAAATTTTATTTTTGAACTGGGAAAAGATTTATAACAAAGACCGTATTTATATTCGCGACAACGAAAAAGGTAAAAATCTTTCTAATATCGTAGAAAATACGAAGCAGGCCAGCCGCGAAATAATCCTGATTGTTGACGAAAGCCACCATACCAATTTAGGCCCTAATGCAACGAGGGTGCGAGGAGATATTTCTGCCAAGATAACACTGGAAGTTTCTGCTACGCCGGTCTTTCATGATCCGGATGGACATATTAAAGTTCATTTTGAGAAAGTTGTCGCCGAAGGAATGATTAAGAAGGAGGTTGCTATTAACCCGGAGTTCCAAAAGTTCAAAGTCGATGGTAAAAGCAGCCGGGAAATGGTGATAGAGGCCGCTATTGAAAGACGTAATGAACTTATTTCAGCCTATAAAGCCGAAGGAAGCGATATTAATCCTTTGGTGCTTATCCAGTTGCCGAATTTACAGAAAGGAATCAACGATCTTGATAAGGATGTTTTAATGGATGTCCAGAAAATTCTAAAAAGAAAATACGATATAACCGAAGAAAATGATCGTCTTGCTATTTGGCTTGCGGACAATAAAACTCCCAATCTTGTAAATATTGAGAAAGCTACGAACGAAGTCGAGGTTTTAGTTTTTAAGCAAGCCATTGCATTAGGATGGGATTGTCCGCGTGCTCATATTTTAGTGATATTTAGAGAAACCGAGAATAAGGTATTCTTGCTGCAAACCGTCGGCCGTATAATGCGCATGCCGGAATTTCATCATTATGAGGATCACCCGGAACTCAATAAGGCCTATGTATTTACCAACATCGGAGTTAATGAAATTAAACTTGGTGACGAGATAGCCAAAGAATATTTCACCATACAGGAAGCCAAACGGAACGATAAGGTTTACAAGGACCTCAATCTGCCGTCAATTCATTTCAAAAGGCAACGTGAAAAAACAAGATTGTCTGGCGAGTTTTCTAAGATTTTCATAGATATTGCCGAGAAGAATGATTTAAGAAAGAGGCTGGATATCAAGAAAACCGAAATATCAAATGAGATAATCGTCGATGGGAAAATAATCAACATTGATAAAGCCAGGACAATTGAGCATTCAATAATGAATTATCACTCCCCGGACATGGAAATACAGGCCTACTACGATCTATTTTGTAAGGCCAGCACGGGAGAATTCGCGCCGTTCGATTCTATGGATCGAATAAAAAGCGCTCTCAATAAGTTTTTCACCCGAGTTATGGGATTCGAGAATGATGACCCAGCTTTTTATAAAGTTATTTTGAATCCTGATAATATCGGAAAAGTAAGTGAAACTTTGGCTATGGCCCGTGAAGAATATAAACGAGTTGTTGTTGCTAACGAAGAAGAAAGAGAGATTGAAAATTTAGTTTGGAATGTTCCAAGGGCTATTAGTTATAACAGCAAATATAAAGCCCGTGATTGTAAAAAATCTGTAATGATTCCGTATTATTCGAGATTTGCTGATAATAATCAAACGGCATTATTCGGTGGTTATGAGGAAGACAGTAAAGTCGAATCGGACTTTATTAATTATCTTGATAAAGCAAAGAAGGTGGATTGGTGGTTTAAGAATGGCCAAGGAGAAGTTAATTATTTCGCCATTCCTTATGTCGATAAATACGGAAAGAAGGCCGCTTTCTATATTGATTTTGTTATTCAATTAAAAAATGGTGAGGTTTGGCTTTTAGATACCAAAAAAGGCCAAACAGCTGAAAGCGCTAAGGAACGAGCTGAGGGTTTGGCAAAATATATCAAAGAGCAGAAAAAGAAAGATAAAAAGTTGTTTGGCGGCATTGTTATTCCGGCCGACGGCCAGTGGAGATATAACGATAACGAAAAATATTCCTACGATCCAAGCAATCTTAAGGATTGGAAGTTTTTAGATTTATAAAAATATGGATACACAAAAATTACAAGAAATAAAAGAAGCTATTCAAAGTTCCCATGTAAATTTTCTAATTGGGGCAGGTTTATCCACGCCATTTTTACCGCTCCTCGGTGATATAGAAACCCGGTTAACTACAGAGAAGAAAAACCTAGAGAGAATAAAAATCAAAAAAGAATATTTTGAAAAAGTAATGATGCCCAATCTTGATGTTATACAAAATACCATTGCCGCTGATAGACAGCTCGATTTTAATAATACTCATAATGCTTACAATGAATTTTTCGAACTAATAGGACATATTTTACTTCATAGAAAAAATACGATTCTTAGTAAACAAGCGAATATATTCACGACTAATATTGATATTCTTATGGAGACGTCATTGGAAGAACTTGGAGTCGAATACAATGATGGATTTTCTGGTAGATTAAGCTCTACGTTTAGTTTGAGCAATTTTAAAAAGTCGATCCTTAAAAGAAGTCTTCATTTTGAAAATATCTCAGAAGTCCCTGTTTTTAATTTAATTAAAATCCATGGATCGTTAACGTGGGAGAAGGATGGAAACAAAATTATATTTTCCAAACTAAAACATTTTGATAAATCGTGGCTTAGAAAATCTGGTAAAAAATTTGACGATGTGTATAAAAAATTGGCAATTATAAATCCGGAAAAAAAGAAATTCGAAGAAACTGTTATTGACCTAACGTATTATGAATTACTACGTTTATATTCCAGCGAATTGGAAAAAGAAAATGTAACATTATTTATTATGGGTTTTTCTATGGAGGATGAGCATATACGCGAAATTACGTTAAGAAGCGCAAATTCAAACCCTACCCTTAAAATTTATTTATTCTCCCATGCCCAAGACACCGATTCTTCAATAAAAAATAAGATGCAAATTGGAAAATTAAGATATTCTAATATTGAGATTATTGAACCAGAAGACAACACCAATGAAAACAAATTAAATCTTGGTAAAATAACAGCATCGGTTTTTACGGAAGTCGCTAACACTATTTCTCATGACAACAAAGATTAAACCTATTAATGAGGAACTTATAAGAGAATCGATTTTCATAATTGGTCGCGTTTTGTCTGTGGACGGCCGTATAGTGCGTATAAAACTCAATAAAAATAAAAATCATTCTCATATTCTTTTCGAAGGGAAAACCGTAAAAAACGTATCCGTAGGAGGATATGTCAAGATTGTTAAGGGATTTGTCAGTATTATCGGAAAAGTTGAGGGCGAGTTTACGTCTGAGGAAAAATATTTCAATCACGAATATAACAAAGAGGAAACCAAAATAAATCGTATATTGCAAGTTTCATTGTTCGGGCATTTCGATGGGTCTCAATTCAAACAGGGTATAAAGGAGATGCCGTTGATTGATAATGAATGCTATTTGTTAAATAGAGATGAATTTAATACCCTTCATCAATTTTATAAAAATAGTCAAAAATCTGTTGTCATCGGTAGTTTAACCGAAGAGCCATCTCAGAAAATAAGACTTGGGGTTAATAATTTATTTGCGAGCCATATTGGAATATTCGGGAACACTGGAAGTGGTAAATCTAATACGCTTGCTAGGATTTATACTGAATTATTTAAAGAATTTTCTGATGTCGAGGATTTTAAAACAAAATCAGATTTTGTGATAATAGATTTTAATGGTGAGTATGTCGGCGATGAAATGGTTACCAAAGACAAGACTGTTTATAAATTATCCACCGGCAAAGATGGAAGTGACAAGAAATACCCAATAACAAAAGAGAATCTAAATAAAGTTGAGGTATTGTCGGTTTTACTTGAGGCTACTGAAAAAACACAAAAGCCTTTTTTAGACAGGGTGGTGAGAAATGATTATCTCGATGATGTAGATAAATTCAATACCAGAGTAATATCCGATATTGAAGAAATTTGCAGAAATGTAATTGATAAAAAGGATAAAAATTTACGCGAGGGAGTATTAGTGGAATTATTTGGAAGGCTT